>OLPH01002748.1_pt1 | contig 13623 bp, 7 predicted proteins | sample 1672951 | NCBI WGS metagenome assembly OLPH01 (sample SAMEA3136740, study PRJEB25190) | human gut metagenome | reverse complement strand
AATCAATGTTTCTATACCCGTCAGCCGAAAATAACGGCGGTTGGAACCGGAAGACGGTAATTCTGTTATGTTTTCAGCGGGAACGCCCGTATATGACTGATAAAGTTTCTGTAGTTCTTCGGTAATCATAGTCGTATATTTTCGAGCAAAGATAGAGAATCTAGCTAAATAATACTATCTTCCCGCTGATAAAAACCGGCTACTTTACCTAATCTGCTGTGTACAGGCCTTTACTTCCAATAAGCCGGTTATTTAAAAAAGTTGTTGGAATGGCTCCCTATGAATATAAGATGAAGAATTAGCAATTCTCATTGTATTCAAGGATTTTCAGTGCAGAGATTAAAGATTTTCAGTACAGAAATTTATAATAGTTTATGCAGTCGAGTAGTCATCCCCTTATAAGGTGACAATAATCATTTTGTAAAGTGATAAATAGCACCCTATAAGATGACTATTATCCCATTACAAGGGGACAACTTATCTTTAGAAGGACGGAAAGCTTTAAAGATACAAAATTAAATAGAAAAAAGCAACTATATATAACTCTTTTACCTGAAGGAATACAAAATAAGTTTGCTTTTCAACAAACATTCATCCGAATGTATTATCTTTGTTTTAGTTTAACTGACCTAATCTCATGAGAAGAAAGACCTTTTTACTACTATGCATCGCATTTATCGCACTGTTTATCGGCATCTCCCCTCTTCAAGCCGGTCATTATTACTATAAGCAAATCTCACTAAAAGACGGACTGCCTTCTACCGTACGATGCATCTTAACGGATGAACAAGGTTTTGTATGGATTGGAACCCGCTCCGGACTGGGACGATATGACGGACATGAACTTAAAAAGTATGTCCATCAGTCAAACAACCCTCATTCCATTCCTCACAATTTAATCTACCAGCTGATAGAAGATGTACAAAACAATATATGGATTCTGACAGATAAGGGAGTGGCACGTTATCAGCGGCAAAGCGATGACTTTCTTATACCGACTGATGAAACAGGAAATAATATCATCGCCTATTCCGTCTGCCTGACTGATGATGGAGTGTTATTCGGTTCGAAAAATAAAATCTTTTTCTATAATTATCAGGATGCCACTTTCCGCCTCCTGCAAACGTTTGACCTAGAGCCCAATTATAATGTGACTCTGCTAAGTCTATGGGATAAACGAACATTACTTTGTTGTAGTCGCTGGCAAGGACTACTCCTGCTCGACCTGAATACCGGAAAATGCCGCCGTCCTCCTTTCGATTGCGGAAAGGAAATAATGAACGTACTCATAGACTCACAAAAAAGAATCTGGGTAGCCCCTTACAACGGAGGGCTGAACTGCCTGACACACGACGGTAAACTACTGGCTACATATACTACCCACAACTCTTCTCTAAGTAACAATGTTGTACTAAGTCTCGCCGAACGGGAAGGAGAAATCTGGATTGGAACAGACGGAGGAGGCATTAATATTCTCGACCCGGAAACCGGACATTTTTCTCTGCTGGAACATGTGCCCGGAAGTGACAACTATTCACTTCCCGCCAACTCTATCTTATGCCTATACAACGACTACAACAACAATATATGGGCAGGCAGCATCCGCAACGGACTAATCAGCATCCGGGAAGTTTCCATGAAAACATATACAGACGTACCACCCAGCAACGACCGGGGACTTAGCAACAATACCGTTCTAAGTCTTTTCCAGGAATCTCAAGATCAAATCTGGGTAGGCACGGACGGAGGAGGTATCAACAACTTTAATCCGCTCACAGAGAAATTTACTCATTATCCCTCAACCTGGGAAGACAAAGTTGCCTCTATCTGTCAGTTTACTCCCGGTAAATTATTAATTTCTATTTTCTCACAAGGAGTATTTATTTTCAATCCGGCAACTGGAGAAAAACAACCTTTCACCATTGTCGACGCTGAAACAACAGCACTCTTATGCAATCGAGGCAAGGCTGTAAATCTACTCCGGAACACTCATCACAGCATTCTGTTCCTTGGAGAACATATCTATATATATGATTTGAATACACGTACTTTCAGTACCGCTATAGAACAGGAAGAACAAGATATTATCGGTGCTCTCCTGCCAATCGGCAATTATAGGAACACCACTTATCTAAATGATACGAAGCACATATATGAACTGGACAACCATACAAACCGGCTGAAAGCCCTATACAGATGCTGGAAAGACACGACCATCAACTCCGTTTCAAGAGACGAAGAGGGAAACTTCTGGATTGGGAACAATTACGGATTGGTACACTACAATCCCGCCACCAAAATACAGACTCCGATCCCGACCTCTCTATTTAGTGAAATCACTTTGATCGTATGCGACCAGCAAGGAAAAGTATGGATAGGAGCTGACAGCATGCTTTTCGCTTGGCTTATCAAAGAAAAAAAGTTCGTTCTATTCGGCGAATCAGACGGCGTAATCCAGAACGAATATCTTTCCAAACCCCGCCTGTTAAGTATGCAGGGAGACGTCTATATGGGTGGAGTAAAAGGTTTACTGCACATTAACTGCAAAATACCATTAACAACTTCTGAACTTCCCCAACTCCAATTATCTGATGTCATCATCAATGGAGAATCCGTGAATAACGAATTAACCAATCGACCAACAGGGATCTCCGCTCCCTGGAACAGTAATATCACTATCCGGATCATGTCGAAAGAGAAGGACATTTTCCGACAGAAAGTGTACAGATACCAGATAGAAGGGCTGAATGACCAGCAAATCGAATCGTACAATCCCGAACTGGCTATACGTTCACTTCCTCCGGGAAGTTATAAGATTATGGCTTCATGTACAGCTAAAGATGGCAGTTGGATTCCCAGTCAGGAAGTACTGGAACTAACCATTCTCCCTCCCTGGTATCGGACATGGTGGTTTATTCTTAGCTGTACCGTTCTTACTGCTGCCGCTATTATTGAAACTTTCCGAAGAACTCTAAAGCGTAAGGAAGAAAAACTGAAATGGGCAATGAAGGAACATGAACAACAGGTATATGAAGAAAAAGTACGTTTCCTTATTAATATCAGTCATGAGCTGCGCACACCTTTAACGCTCATACACGCACCGCTTAGCCGGATACTGAAATCGCTTTCTGCCGAAGATACACAATATTTACCTATAAAAGCAATCTATCGCCAGTCACAGCGAATGAAAAACCTTATTAATATGGTACTCGATGTACGCAAAATGGAGGTTGGGGAAAGTAAATTGCAGATACAGCCGTATGCTCTCAATCAATGGATTGAACATGTATCCCAAGATTTCGTCAGCGAAGGTGAAGCTAAAAACGTCCGTATCCGCTATCAGCTTGACCCACAGGTCAATACTGTAAGTTTCGATAAAGATAAGTGTGAGATTATTCTAAGCAATCTGCTTATCAATGCCTTGAAACACAGTCCACAAGATGCAGAAATAACAATTACATCGGAGTTGCTTTCCGAGAAAAATAGCGTACGTATCTCCATCATTGACCGGGGAAACGGATTGAAACAAGTAAATACACAAAAACTCTTCACCCGTTTCTATCAAGGTACAGGAGAGCAAAGCGGCACAGGTATCGGATTATCTTATTCCAGGATTCTGGTAGAACTACACGGAGGCTCCATCGGTGCACGGGATAATCAGGAAGCTGGTGCAACATTCTTCTTTGAACTACCCTTGAGACAACAATCGGAAGAGATCGTCTGTCAGCCGAAGGCATATCTGAACGAATTGATGAACGATGATAGCAAAGAACAGTTACCGGAGGAAAATACGTTCGATACGAGTCCTTACAGTATTCTAGTGGTGGATGACAATCCGGATTTGACGGATTTTCTGAAAAAGTCACTGGGAGAATATTTCAAACGGGTAGTGATTGCTTCCGATGGTGTGGAAGCCCTTCAACTGACCAGAAATCATGCTCCGGATATTATCGTCAGTGACGTGATGATGCCGAGAATGAATGGATATGAACTTTGCAAAAATATAAAGGAAGATATTACGATCAGTCACATTCCTATCATTCTGCTGACAGCAAGAGATGATAAACAAAGTCAGTTGAGTGGCTACAAGAACGGGGCGGACGCTTATCTGACTAAGCCCTTTGAGATAGAAATGCTAATGGAAATCATTCGCAACCGATTGAAAAACCGCGAATCTATCAAGAAAAGATATTTGAATACAGGATTAGTCCCTGCGCCGGAAGAGAGCACTTTCAGCCAAGCAGATGAAACATTTCTGCTGAAACTGAATAAAATTATTCAGGAACATCTGGATAGCAGCAATCTGGACGTCACTTTTATCTGCAAGGAGATAGGTATGAGCCGGGCTTCCCTTTACAATAAGCTAAAAGCTCTGACCGATATGGGAGCCAATGATTACATTAATAAATTCCGGATGGAGAAAGCGATCACATTAATCACCAGTACGGACATGTCGTTCACGGAAATTGCCGAGAAGGTCGGCTTCACTACTTCACGCTATTTCAGTACGGCTTTCAAACAATATACAGGAGAAACGCCAACTCAATATAAGGAGAAGAGAAAACAGGAACGGAAAAAAGAGTAATGAGCAGCTACCCGAAAAAACAAATATTCTTTAGGCACGGAATTCTAAGACCTGAGCAAATAATCCGTGCCTAAAAATTTTAATATACTGCAAGTTTCATTACTTACTCAACCATTGACTTTTTTATAGTCTTCCAGAAACTTCTTCAATCCCGAATCCGTCAACGGATGATTCAATAAACCCTTGATAGCACTCAACGGACAAGTAGCAACGTCCGCTCCCACTTCCACACATTCGATAATATGTTTCGTATTGCGGATAGAAGCAGCGAGCACTTGTGTCTTGTAATCATAGGTACGATACATACGTACAATATCTCCCACAAGCCCTACTCCATCTTCACAAATATCGTCCAGACGACCGACAAAAGGCGAAACATAGGTAGCTCCGGCTTTAGCTGCCAGTAATGCCTGTCCTACTGAAAAGACTAATGTACAGTTAGTACGGATTCCCTTTTCCGTGAAATGTTTGATCGCTTTAATGCCATCGGCAATACAGGGGACTTTTACTACAATATGCGGATTGAGCGCGGCAAGTTCTTCACCTTCACGAATCATTCCTTCATAATCGGTTGCTATCACCTCGGCACTTACATCTCCGTCAACAATCTTGCATATCTTGACGTAATGTTCACGCTGATTCTGCGTTCCTTTGATACCTTCTTTCGCCATCAGCGAAGGGTTGGTAGTCACTCCGTCAAGTACTCCGAGGTCATAAGCCTCCTGAATTTGCTCCAAATTAGCTGTGTCAATAAAAAATTTCATACTCTTAATTTTTAATGGTTAACGATCTAATAGTCAAAGATAATAATTTATTTCCATTCATCTCTGATTATGCAATCGTTATTGACGAATCAAGATATACATCCTGAATAGTATTCAATAATTCCACCCCTTCGTTCATTGGTTTCTGGAACGCTTTACGTCCGCTAATCAATCCCATACCTCCTGCACGTTTGTTGACTACAGCTGTAATAACTGCATCACGCAAATCGGAAGAACCGTGAGATTCTCCACCGGAGTTAATCAAACCAACGCGTCCCATATAGCCGTTGGCTACCTGGTAGCGGCAAAGGTCAATCGGATGTTCGGAAGCAAGTTCGGTATACATACGCTCGTCGATCTTTCCGAAACCGATAGCTTTGAAGCCACCATTATTAGTCGGAAGTTTCTGTTTCACAATATCAGCTTTGATAGTCACTCCCAAACGGTCGGCCTGTCCTGTCAGGTCGGCGGCAGCATGATAATCGACAGCACCTTTCTTGAAATCATTATTGCGCAGGTAACACCAAAGAATGGTTGCCATCCCCAGTTCGTGAGCATATTCAAAAGCTTCGGCTATCTCCACGAGCTGACGGCGACTCTGTTCCGAACCGAAATAGATAGTGGCGCCTACCGCTACTGCTCCCATATTCCAGGCTTCTTTAACGGTACCAAACAATACTTGGTCGAAACTGTTAGGATAAGAAAGTAATTCATTGTGATTCAACTTAACGATAAAAGGTATTTTATGGGCATATTTACGTGCTACGGATCCAAGAATCCCAAAGGTAGAAGCTACTCCATTACAGCCTCCTTCAATAGCCAGTTTTACGATATTTTCCGGATCGAAATAGATCGGATTGGGGGCAAACGATGCTCCGGCAGTATGTTCGATGTCCTGATCGACAGGAAGTATAGACACATAACCGGTATTTGCCAGGCGGCCATGTCCCAACAACGTTTGCAGACTGTTCAATACTCTGATGCTCCGGTCCGAATCAATCCAGATTTTATCTATTGTATCGGGAGACGGAACATGAATCAATGATTTATCAATGGTTTCGCAAGTGTGGTCCAGGTAATAACAGGCCTTATCTCTTAATAATTCTACTACTTTACTCATAACTTCTTTTTTTAATGTGTAACTTTTCTATTTTTTCTTTCCCTGATTGGCTACTGCTTCCATCAGTTTTTTGATCTCTTCCGGGTTTCCCAGGAAATAGTCATTAGCAACGTTCAGGTTTTCATCAAACTCAAATACGTAAGGCACAGCCGTAGGTAGATTCAGCTTGACAATATCTTCATCGGAGATGTTTTTTAGATGCTTGATGATGCCTCTCAAACTATTGCCATGAGCGACCACCAACAGCGTATGAGCTGTTTTCAGACTAGGAAATATATCACTTTCCCAATAAGGCATAATACGTTCAATGGTATCTTTCAACGATTCAGTACGAGGCAACTCCGCATCGGGTACTTCATGATAACGGTAATCAAAACGGGGATTTCTCAAATCACTTTCTGAAAGAGGATGGGGAGCTATATCATAGCTACGACGCCACACTAGCACTTGTTCTTCTCCATATTTCTCGGCAGTCTCGGCTTTATTCAATCCCTGCAATTCACCATAATGCTTTTCATTCAAGCGCCAGCTTTTCTCTACAGGTATCCAGTCCAGATTCATCTTATCGAGAACACAGTTCAAGGTTTTCACCGCACGCTTCAAATAGGAAGTATAAGCCTTATCAAAATTGAAACCATATTCTTTCAATGTCTCTCCAGCTTTTTCAGCTTCGGCAACTCCCTTTTCTGTCAGATCTACATCTGTCCAGCCCGTAAAACGATTTTCTTTATTCCATGCACTCTCTCCGTGACGAAGTAATACTATCTTTTTCATTTCTAAAATTCTCCTTTCTTCTTTTTATATATACAACAGATTGTTTCTTCACAAAGTTCACTAGAAAATAAATAGTTGTCAATACCCAGAAATAATGATTCTTTCTACAAAGAAGCGGGATGCAGTAATCAGGGATATAAAAAAATACCCTCCTCTAATTCTAAGCTTGCATTATGGATGATGATTCATCAAAGCAAGGTTATCATTAGAGAAGAGTAAGTCTGTAAAAGTAATAAGAGAGAGTTTATATATACAAGAAAATCTGTTCTACTTTTCTATTCTTCGTTTTCCTCAAAGCTATTTATCAGAAGACCGCGTATCAGCATCTTTTCCATAATATCCTTCTTTTATTTTCTGAACGTTGCGCAGCAATGCCGCATAATGCCGGTAATTGAGATCTCCCTCCTTAGAAGCAGCAAGTTGCTCTTTTACTGACTCTTCAATCTTATCTAAATGCTGTTCTACAAAAAGCTGAATATCAGAACGGCTGATTGCCAGATTTGCATTGGCACCATCTTTGCTACTAGGTTTAATCATTCCTTCGACAAACCCCAGATAAGTCCGGTGCAACTGACGGCGGAAATTATTCTCCAGTTCACTGGGATCATTCAACGGTTTCCATATTGCAGTAAATACATCGTTCAAATAATCATCGAGTGCATACGATTCCGAAGAACACAATGAGGTTGAGTAAATATTATACAACATTCCCGGTGCAAGTAGCAAAGCTACAACAGAGCTTTGGCGGTCACGAATCTCATCCACCGGCTTGACTCCGGTACGACTCACCACTTCATCAGGGTAGAGCCAGAGCGGAGCTACAAACAAATTGCGTCCCAACCATTCAACAGCTTCTTTCTGCAAACTGCGTGGCAGATAATCATGCACTTTGAGATCCGGCAAATTATTGGTATAGCGTCCTCCTATGTTCTTCTGCACTTGCAGGGTATACTTCAGATGTTGGGCACGAACCGAATTATAAATGGTGGTTAAGTCAGTGTACTCTCCGTCAGGCTGTGCTGTCCAGGTCAGTATGTTTTCCATCACTCTTTTCAGGTTCTTTATACCGTATTCATTGGCTTTCATATTATTGTCGCCCAAGTCCTCACTCTGGCTACGGGGATCAAATCCCTTTCCTTCATCACCAACAAACCACAAGCGATGATCTCCCCGCAGTTTTTTGGTTACTTCGGCACGTAATACGTCTTTTTCTTTATAAGGATCCTTAAATTCCGGACGATAGCGATATCCCCATTGGATAGCCCATTTGTCATAAACACCGATACGAGGGAACAATCCTTTTTCGGAAATCCGATCTTCCGGTTGGGCTACATAATTAAACCGCGCATAATCCATGATCGATACCGTATGACCATTGGCTTCTACCCAAGCTTTATCACGCAGTTTCTCTACCGGAGTAGCCGAACTGGCTGCCATATTGTGCCGTAAGCCGATACTATGCCCCACTTCATGTGAAGAGACAAACTGAATCAGACTGCCCATTAATTTGTCGTCAAAAGTCATCGTGCGTGCGCGCTTATCCAGTGGCCCGCACTGCACCATATACCACTTTTTGAGTAAGTTCATTACGTTGTGATACCAACAAATATGACTTTCCATAATTTCTCCACTACGCGGATCGACAATACGCGGACCGTAAGCATTCTCCGTTTCGGAGGGTAGATAACGTATCACACTATAACGCGCATCGTCCAAACTCATATTGGGATCGTTCGGCCATTCTTTAGCTATTATAGCGTTCTTGAATCCGGCAGCTTCAAATGCTGTATTCCAGTCTTCGACACCTGCTTTAAGATAAGGTATCCACTTCTTCGGTGTTGCCGGATCAATGTAGTAGATAATGGGATTTTTCGGTTCGGAGAGTTGTCCCCGACGGTAACGTTCCGGATCTTTCGGTTCCAACCGATAGCGCTGGATGATGGCTCCACGATCGGTAGTCTGCTGGTCGTCCGAAAATTCGGTCAACGAGTTTTGGAAAAATCCCACCCGGTCATCGGCAAACCGTGGCTGCATCGGTTCTTTGGGTAACATCACGATGCTTGTATTCAGTTTCACAGTCACCGAACCAGTCTGTGCAGCCGGTAGTCTACCAGCACTAATACTATAAGTACGCAAAGTCACTGCCTCCACGTTGATAGGATAGGTTTTTATCGTATCCATAAATGTGCGGTCCTGGGCTAAAGTACCAATGCCAAGAATGGAACGGTCGCTTGAGGTAAAGCCACACAATTTATTATCACCTAAAAAGAGTTTTGATACATCAATGAGCTGTGCCTGAGTCTCCGGATTTCTACCGATTACATCAAATTTATAGATTACAGGATCTACAGTCGATTGTTTCAATGCCTCGGCAATGTTATCACCCGGACGGGCAAACTGTGATTGCACATATTCGCGTAAAAAGAGAGTCTTATCATCATGCTGTTCCCAATAAACAACACTCCGGTTCACCTCTTCTCCGCTAAGCATTTTGAAACCCTGTGGCACTGCTTTAAACCGGGTCACAGCCAACAACAACCGTCCTAAAAGAGTATCCGGCACCTCAAAATACCAGTTATCTTTGATGTGGCGTACCGTAAACATACCCTCAGATTCACTTCCTCCATCTTTCAACAGTTTTTCATAAGCCGTTACTTTCTTAACAGTGTCTTTCTTGACCGTATCTTCCTGTGCTACCAGTTTCTTCTTTCCACTTTCCAGAAGAGATATACCACTGGCACGAGCTCCCACACCTTGCAAGGACAGGAACGCCAACACAGCCATCATCAAAATCTTTCGCATAGTTTTCTCTTTATTTTTTTCATTCGTTAGTGTTCATTGTCAGGTTCGGATTTTTTTCACGGGCAGCCAACGGGAATGGAATGATATACAACCGTGAATCCGGCTTCAACGTATATGTCTTTTTCTCGACATCCGTAGATACCAGCGGGAAAGTACGGGTGATTGTCTTTGCGTAATCAGCTTCCGTATTGTATCGTTTCAAATCCCAGAAGCGACTAAATCCGGAGATTAACTCCTTACGGCGCTCATCAATGACTGCCTGCACCATCGCACGTTCGGTAGCAGGTTCCGGCAATACAGCTTCGGCTCCCTTGATTCGTTTTTCACGCAACTGATTCAATGTTTGGACAGCTCCCGGTATATCTTTCAGCCGTGCTTTCGCTTCTGCCAGAATCAGGTAAACTTCGGCAGTACGCATTCCCACAGACATAGGCTGAAACTTAGAATAAGTAATCGAAGTATTCCACAAAGCAGCTCCTGAACCTTCGTCAAAGTAGTATATACTGTTGTCACTCGTTTTAAAGAATTGGTTCAAACGTTCATCATTCTGCCCGAAAAGTTGTACCATCTCCGGGCTAAGCATACCATAACAAAAGGCCAAAACTTCAGTAGGACCACCCATATAAGCATAGTTCAGCACTTCCGGGTTACCGCCTTTGGCATAAGTAGTAACCTTAGTCGGACCTCCTTTAGCTCCCAAATCAATATAATCAATCAGGGTATTATTCAACTTCAATGATTCTTCGGCAGCTTCTTTCGCTTTTTTCCAATCTCGATGGAACAGATAAACACGGGCAGCCAACGCATATCCAAAAGCTTTTGACGGATGATATACATTCACCGGCTCTTCCTGTAAATAAGGAAGCGCTTCTTCTATATCCTTAATAATAAAATCGTATACTTGAGCAACCGTAGATTTGGTTGGAGTAGCCTCCAAATCATATTTATCAATGATAGCAACTCCACCGTCAGTGGCTGCAGTTTCCGGATTATATGCTTTCGCAAATGTATTTATCAGAATAAAGTGATCCCAGGCACGCATGATCTTTGCTTCCGCTTTTGCCAATTCCTTAACATCTTTATCACCCAGACTAGCATCAACCAATGAAATTACGATATTTGACCGTAGGATATATGTATAACAATTTTCATATAAATTGTTATCACTTAGCTCTTTCCGGTTAGCTGCCTCATTAAAAGTCATGTTAATACCATCCCATGAAATAAATTCATTACCTATGATATTCGATTCTTTCGACCAGACATTATCGCTCAACAAGGCAAAAGCTGCCGGATGGTAGGCCCGGTTGGGCAGGGCTATCAATTCATAATAAGTATCAGTAGAATCCACCGTTTTCTTGCCTGTAGGAGTAATATCCACATAGTCTTCACAGGCTGCAAAACCCAATATGAGAATAACTGGCAATATATAAAGTAATTTACGCATATCTTATATCTTTTAAATGGTTAGAAACTTGTTGATAATCCGATGGAGTAAGTCTTAGGAGAAGCGATGCCACGTGTACCGTCATTCATTCCATAGCTTTCCGGATCAATATCACTTCCTGCCTTACACCAGGTAAACAGATTATTTACCTGCACTTTCACTTTCAGAGAAGAGAGGCGGAGGTACTGGCAAACCATAAACGGCAAGTTATATCCTACACTCAAACTACGCAATTTCACATAACCTGCATCTTTCACATTGATGTCACCAAATTGCCACCAATCCTGGAAAGTTGTTGCATAAGTTTTTACCTGTGCCGGTATATCGAGGTACATACGTACCTGTGCATTCGAATCATCCGCAGTCCAACGGTTAGCAATTCCTTTCAAGGTTTGAGTACCTAACTGGTCATCCATTTTTAATACACTGTTACGCAGTTTATTACCACCAGCATACACAAAGAATGCATTCAAATCAAAATTCTTATAGTTGAATCTTAACCCTACTGACCCGCTGAATTTCGGAGTCAGCGAACCAAGGTTCACCAAGTCATCAGTACCTTTGAGCGAAGAACCAGAAGTGATACTGGCTACCGTACCATCTTCATTGAATTTCACCAGATCATTTCCATCTTTGTCCACTGCTACCGGATATCCATTCTCCATACGATCTATACGGTAAGCCCATAACGTATTATAACTAGTACCTTCCATAAAATAAACCTGCGGACTTGCGATAAAGACTCTTGCATTATCAGATTCACTATGATCGACTTTCAACATTTTGTTCTTATTATAGTCAAAGTTAAAATCTACAGCGAAGTTCCAGTCTTTCTTACGTATGATATTGGCTGAAAGGGAAAGCTCTACACCACGATTACGCATCTCACCATTATTTACTACACGTGAGCCAGCTCCTAAAGTCGGATCCATATATCGGCGTACCAACAAATCAGATGAGTGACGATTATAATACTCCAGAGTTCCACTTATCAGATTCTTGAAAAGACGGAAATCTAATCCTATATTGTAAGTAGCCGTTTTCTCCCAGCGAAGCTTCGGATTCGGCAGATCATCATCCTCGTAAGTCAAATAAGTCGTTTTGATGGGATTGCTCTGTGTTTTTTTCTTTACAACAAAATAGGTAGTCGAAGCTTGATCTACATTACCGTTAATACCGTACGTCATACGTAGTTTAAGGTAATCCAGCCAGGAAATCTCTTTCATGAATGATTCTTCCGACAGAATCCAAGACGCACCGACTGACCACAAAGGATGGCGCTGATTACGTATATCGAGCCCGAACAAATCGGCTTGATCCCAACGAATACTTCCGGAAAGATTATAACGTGACAGATAAGAGTATCCTGCATTTGTATAAAAAGACGCATAACGATGGCGTGACTCGTGCAAAGTAGCAGACAGCCCCGATAAAGTAATCGTTCTGTCAGAAAGAGCACTGGTTCCTACACCGTCACGATAGGCTTGCCAATTCATAAAATCAGAAGTTAATGTCTGCGGATCGTAGCCATACAACAATTGGCGGGCAGGTGTCGGAATCTTGTTTTCACGAAATTCCAGACCGGCAATGGCAGTTACTGCATGGCCTTTCCAAGTTTTGTCAAAGTCAATCTGGTTTCGTACCGTGTAACGCTTACTTTCAACTTCTGTCTGAGAAAAACGTCCCCCTTGCGGCAATTGTGCTTTTCCATTTGTATCAACCATACTGTTATATAGCATACGCATTACATAAGTATTTTCCGACTCAAATAGTTCACTCTTACCTTTATTCCATTCATACTGATACATGAAGTTGTATTTGAACATTTTCAGGAAACGAGCCTGTAAACTTACAAACGGACGAATACTAACATCATGTGACTTTGTTATGCTTTCCTCCAATGCATCAAGTACATTGAAACCAAACGTTCTATAAGGTGAGACACCTTCAGCTTTTCTTACAACACTCCCATTATAGGAAGGAGATGTATCCACATTCACGTAAGGAGAAGTATAATGGTTACCATCGGCATCCAATATCCGTTCATATCGCTGTTGCAGGGTGTAGCTAGTATAACCGCTATTCGGGGTATAACTACGTCCCATACGTACATCCACTCCGGCATTCAGGT
>OLPH01002741.1_pt1 | contig 13653 bp, 14 predicted proteins | sample 1672951 | NCBI WGS metagenome assembly OLPH01 (sample SAMEA3136740, study PRJEB25190) | human gut metagenome | reverse complement strand
CGACAGCCCCTTTTGGGTGGTTCGTGGCTAGCCACGATTTACGAGCCACGAACCACGAACTACAAACCATGGCCTCGCTACGCGGGTCTACCCCAAAAGGAGTGATACAAATGCCATATCGTATGATGTTAGCTGTCAATTTCACACCGGAACGGCTGGAGCTAGTCAAGCTGCTGGCCCTTTTGACGAAATCGAAGGTCAAAGCGGTTACGGAAGATGAAAAAAGTGAAACCGTCGGCAAAGTCCTCGGTCTGACGGACGAAGAAATTGCTGAAATCGCAGCCATGAAACAGGAAACGGAACAGACCAAGGTCCATGAACAGATGAACGAAGACGAAAATCTTCCGCCTGTGACCAAGGAAGCTCTGATCCTCTGTGGCTTTGACAACAAGGCCGTCAACCTGCTTTTGAGCAGCATCCGCCGGGGCCGTCTGAAGAACGTGCCCCTCAAGGCCATGTTGACGCCAAACAACATTTCCTGGACTATCGAAACGATTTTGCAGGAATTGTCGAAAGAACACGAATACTTCCACAAAAAGAGGTAAGACCATGCGTCCTACGACACTTTGCTTTCCCGTCCGCCCGGACGGGAAGCTTTTATTAGGCCGCAAAAAGCGCGGCTTCGGCGTCAGTAAGTGGAATGGCTTCGGCGGCAAGATTGAAGCCGGCGAAGACTTCCTGCAGTGCGCCGTCCGGGAACTCCGGGAAGAAACGGGCCTCATCGCTCGGGAAGAAGACCTGGAGCTCGTCGGCTTCCTCGACTTCCACTTCTCCGCTTCGCCGGACCTGGACCACATCGGCTTCGTCTACTTCCTCTATACCTGGCAGGGCACTGTCCAGGAAACAGAAGAAATGGAACCGCAATGGTTCGATCCGGCAGCCCTTCCGTACGATGAAATGTGGAAAGGAGACCGGACATGGATTCCCATGCTGCTGAAAAAAGAAAAAGTCAAAGGCATCATTACCTTTGCCGAAGATAATGATACCGTAGCTCACATGGAATTACACCGCATGAATACATGAAAAGAATGAAAATACACCCAAAATGATAAGCGGACATCATGTCATTTTGGGTGTATTTATGGCATGATTGCAAGACATCATTGGTCTGTATTATTTATCCAGTTTGTCGCGTATGGTATAATTGATGCCATAGTGATTCTATTATAAGAATATGTAGGAAAGGTGGTTCGGCAGTCTGATGGATCGGGATTTTGTGGTATCACAATTTACGCGGTATGTCCATGGGTTTGACCAGGGGGAAGAAGGGGTCCGGCTGAAGTATGCTCATTCTTTACGGGTGAGTTTTCTCTGTGAGCAGATTGCGGGAAGCCTGGGTTTGTCCCAGGATGAGGTAGATTTGGCCTGGCTTATCGGCGTGCTTCACGATATCGGCCGTTTTGAGCAGCTGCGGGAGTACCATACGTTCGTCGATTACCGGTCCATGGACCATGCTAAGTATGGCGCCCATTATTTGTTTGATGATGGCCATATCCATGATTTTCTCGACGATGAGAGCCAGGATGATGTTATCCGCATGGCTATCGACCAGCATAATGTCTATCAGCTGCGGGATGATTTGACGCCGCGGCAGCGGCTTTTTTGCCAGCTCATCCGCGGATGCCGACAAAATCGATATTTTCCGCGTCTATGTTTTATATATGAATCAGAAGAAAAATATTTGGAATGTCGATTGGGCTGATTTTGAGAACCAGCCTATTTCTGATGTCGTCATGGCCCAGGCTCGGCAGCGGAAAATCGTACGGACGCAGGATAAGAAGACGTTTATGGATTTTTATGTCGGTGCTTTGTGCCTGTACTTCGATTTGGTCTATCCCCGGAGCCGTCAGCTGGCATGGGAACAAGGCTATTTTGATAAGCTCCTCGATTTCCACTCCCGGAATGTCGATAGTGAGAAAAAATTGGATGAAATCCGCTGCTTAGTACGGAAAGCGGAAACGTTGCCTTCGCCAACATTTGTTGCTACAATGTATAATGACATATAGCATAATTGGTATTATAGGATATATAGGGGGAATCATAGCTCATGGAAATATTGATTACTGGCGGTGCCGGCTTCATTGGGTCACATGTTTTAGAACAGTTGAACGAAATGCCGGATATGGATGTCGTCGTCTTTGATAATTTGTCCAGTGGGTCTCGGGACCACGTGCCGGATGGAATGGAACTCATTGAAGGCGATATCTGCGATGAAGAAGCTATTGACGCTGTCTTTGCCGACCACCATTTTGAGGCTGTCGTCCATCTGGCAGCTCAGACTATGGTTCCGACATCTGTGGAAAATCCCGTCCTCGATTGCCAGATTAATTTGGAAGGCGTCCTCCATGTGCTGGAAGCCTGCCGGACTCATGGCGTGCCGCATATCCTCTTTTCGTCCAGTGCCGCTGTGTACGGTGATAATTTGAACATTCCCTTAAGGGAAACGGAACGGCTCGTGCCGACGTCCCCCTATGGGGTCACCAAGATGACGACGGAACATTACCTGCGGGTTTACCATGAATTATACGGCATGGATGCGACGGTTTTCCGTTTTGCCAATGTTTACGGTGAACGGCAGGGTGAAAAGGGAGAAGGCGGTGTTGTCAGTATTTTCTGCAAGCTCTTGTCCCATCATCAGGGCCTTACGGTTTTCGGCGACGGCAACCAGACCCGCGATTTCGTCTATGCCGGCGATATTGCCCAGGCCATTATCCGGGCTCTGCCGCTCAAAGGCTATCATACGATGAATGTCTCGACGGGCCAGGAAACAAGTGTCAACGATTTGATCCATAGCTTTGAAAAAGCCGTTGGCTATCCGGTAGAAGTGACTTATACGGCGCCTCGGACAGGCGATATTCTGCGGTCCGTCCTCAGCAATGGTGCCTTGAAAGAGAACCTGGATTTTGTACCGGCAATGGATTTGGAAGAAGGAATCCGCCGGACCTATGAATGGTATCAGGGGCAATGGGCGCAGTGAGGCATTTTTCCTTGACAGGCTTCCCAAAACATGACACAATTAATTAGATACGCCTATATTTATATACAGGAGGGGTAGCCCATGGCAGATGATCGCATCATTACGGCTTTGGATGTCCATTCACTGGAGGATATGAAGAAGCTCGTAGAAACCCTTGGCGACAGTGTTTCTTTTTATAAAGTCGGCATGGAACTGTTTTACAGTTCCGGCCCCGACGCAGTACGGTATTTGAAGGACCAGGGGAAACATGTTTTCCTCGATTTGAAGGTCCATGATATTCCCAATACGGTAGGCCAGAGCATCCGCGCCCTGACCCGTCTCGGCGCCGACCTGATGACGCTGCACGGCACAGGTGGCCGGGCCATGATGGAAGCGGCTGCAGAAGCTGTCCGCGATGAAGCGGCCAAGTTGAATATCGAACGGCCTCGCCTTTTGGCTGTGACGGTATTGACCAGCATCGATGAAGATGCGTGGAAAGAAATTGGCGGCAAGTACAGCATTGCCGAATCGGTCAAGAACCTGGCGAAACTGGCCAAGGAAGCCGGTATCGACGGGACCGTTTCTTCGCCGTATGAAGCGAAGGAAATCCGGGAAATGAATGGTCCCGATTTCCTCATCGTCACGCCGGGCATCCGTCCGACCTTTGCCGTAGCCAACGACCAGAAGCGGTTTACGACGCCGTCCCAGGCTTTGCGCGACGGGGCATCCCATTTGGTTATCGGTCGTCCGATTACCAAGGCTGCCGATCCGAAAGAAGCAGCGGAAAAGATTTTAGCAGAAATTCAGGGGGTATAACCAATCATGATGACAGAAGAAGAAGTAAGACAGTTATTAGTAGAAACGAAAGCCGTTCTCGAAGGCCATTTCCTGTTGACGTCGGGCCTGCACAGCCCGCTGTACGTTGAAAAATTCAACGTTCTCCAGCATCCGGAATATACGGAAAAGCTCTGCAAGGAATTGGCAGAACGTTTCAAGGACCAGAACGTCCAGACCGTCATGGGTCCTATGACCGGCGGCATCCTGCTGGCTCATGAAGTCGGCAAGGCTCTCGGCACGCGGGCTATCTTCACGGAACGTGAAAAGGGCGTCATGACTCTTCGCCGTGGCTTCCACATCGAACCGGGTGAACGCGTCCTCATCGTCGAAGATATCGTCACGACTGGCGGTTCCGTCCAGGAAGTCGTCAATGTCGTCAAGAAAGCCGGCGGCGTCATCGTCGGTGTCGGCCTTCTCGTCGACCGCAGCGGTGGCAAGGCCGAATTTGGCGTACCAAAAGATAAAGTCCAGGCTCTCCTCCATCTGACGGTCCCGACGTACAAACCGGAAGAATGCCCGCTCTGCAAACAGGGCATCCCCATGACCGAACGGGGTAGCCACCATCTGAAATAATCTGGATCAGGAGATGTTTTGTTCATGGAAATGTTATCGGCCATAGCGCCTTTCTTCATGGCTGGCCTGCTGGGGACGGTGTTCGCTCGCTTTACGGGTATCAATATGAGCATGTGCGTCCTCCTCATGTTCTTGTACATGGGAGCTAAGCCCGTCGAATGCATTGCCGCTATGTTGATGTTCAATGTCTTTACGTATTTTACGGTGTACTCTCAGCTTCACATCATGAAAATCAAGAGTTTCACCTTTTTCCCGGGCGTGCGCCTGGCCATCCCGATTTTGATTACCATCGCCTTGGCAGCGCTCAATCCTTTCATCGGCATCGTTTTCTTCGTCTTTACCTTCCTCATGGAAATCTTCGCCAAGATTTATAAGGAAATGGATGCCAAGACGCGTCCGACGAAGGGGAAAATCGGTCAGATGGTCGTCCTCGCCGCTGTCCTGGTGACGATTGGCACGGCTCTCGTCCAGTTCATCCCGGAAAATTACTATTACATCATCGGCGGCATGACTATTTTGATTTACGCCTTCGTCATGTGGCGGACGGGAGACCGCCGCAAGGGAACGGCCTGGTGGGATAAGCTGCTCTTCGCTTCGACGTTCCTCACGGGTCTGAGCGGCATCGACGGGACGGACTGGCTCACGGCGATGCGCCGTAATCCCGAATCGGTCTTGTCTAAATGCTATCCCATCGTCATCAACGGGGCCATGATCATCGCCCTGCTGGCATCGTATGCCATGTACCAGTATTTCTCGCTGGGCGCCTTGTTCGCTACCATCGGTTCGGCTGTCGGCATCCGTTTGTTCGGCCTGTATGAACATAAGGAAAAGGGAAGCTTTTCCTACCTCACCTTGGGGATTGCCGTCTTGGCAGCCCTGGTGTTCATGATCATCCAGCCCGTACCGACGGGCTTCCCTGTCGTACCCATGGCAGATAATGCCGGATTTTTCGATTTTTAGTTTTGCAAAAAAGCGCTGTCTTTTATGGCAGCGTTTTTTTTGCAAGGCTCCCTTTATAGGGGAGCTGGCCGCCGGAGGCGGTCTGAGAGGTTGTTTTTAAATATTAGCAGGAAAACGGCGGGCTTTGTCGAATATATTATATATATCCTTATTTACAACTCGTTTTTTTGTTTTGGATAATGGGGGGATTCCTATGAAGAAAAGTATTGTCTTAGCGATGGTCGTGGCAGCGCTGGCTTGTGGGCCGGCCTGGGCTTATGATGAAGGACCGGTCATGGGGCCGTATTCGGCGATTCCCGGATTGACGGCAGTGCAGCAATGCCAATTGACGGTGGCCGGCAAGGTCATGGATCCGGCAGAGGGGGCTGTTTTGCAGGAAAATAATGTGGTCATGATTCCCTTGCGGAAAGTGGCAGAACAGCTCGGTTATACCGTGACCTGGGATCCTGACGACCAGAGCGTCCGTGTAGAAATGAACATTGCCTACATCATTGTCAAACCCGGTGAAGACTGGTATGAACGGATCGGGACGATCAAGAAGGTCAACTTGAACCACATCTTCCAGTACGGCGCCGGCCCGGTCAATGTCAATGGCACGATGTATGTCCCGGCACAGCTTTTCGAAGCCTTTTATAACAGCGTTTCCATTACGCCGCAGGCCGTGACGATTACGCCAGCATCGACGGACTGAAGTCGTGAAAAAACTGCTTGACTTTATGGGCCTTGGTCGATACAATATATAGAAGAATATGTGGCAGTCCCGTGAGGCTGTGCGATTCTAATACTTTCAGATTGTACCTTTAATGTAGTCCGGAGAGGCTAAAAAGGGACATATTTTGCCATGCTTATAATATGACCTTTGCCCTGCGGCAGAGGTCTTTTTTTACAAGGAGGATTCGATGGTTAGTATACAGGGCAAAAGCCTGTTGGGGCTCCAGGGAGTACCGAAGGAAGAAATTGAATTGATACTGCGGGTCGCTAAGAAGATGAAGGCCGTCGTCAACAGCGGGAATAAGAAGTTATCCCTGCTCAAAGGGAAATCGGTGGTCAACATGTTCTGGGAACCGAGTACGCGTACGCGCGGTTCCTTTGAAATGGCTGCCAAGTATCTCGGCGCTGATGTCATCAACTTTACGCCGCGGGGAAGCTCCATCCAGAAAGGCGAAAGTTTCCGCGACACCTTGCTGACAGTCACGGCCATGGGCGTCGATGCCATCGTCATGCGTCAGAAACAGGAAGGTTCGCCGTGGTTTGCCGACCGTTGTGTCGACCCGATTATCATTAACGCCGGTGACGGCGCTCACGAACATCCGACGCAGGGTCTCCTCGACATGTTCACCATTAAGGAAGTCAAAGGTCACATCGACGGCTTGAAAGTCGTCATCGTCGGCGATATCGACCACGGTCGTGTAGCTCGTTCCAATATTTACGGTCTTAAGACCATGGGGGCTGACGTCCACCTCGTCGGTCCGCGGACGCTGCTCCAGCCGGAATTGGAAGCTATGGGTGTCAAAGTCCATTACGACTTGAAGGAAGCCATCCAGGATGCAGACGTCATCAACGTCCTGCGTATCCAGAAAGAACGTCAGGGTATCGGCTTCTTCCCCAGTGCCGGTGAATACAATTCGCTCTTCGGTATCAACCGAGACCGCCTGAAATGGGCGAAAGACGATGTCCTCGTCCTCCATCCGGGTCCCATGAACCGGGGCATCGAAATCGAACCGGATACTTGCTACAGCGAATTTTCTTCGATTCAGGAACAGGTCAAGAACGGCGTGTCCGTCCGTATGGCCGTATTATATCTGACAATTATGGGAGGCGATGACGTTGACACTACTCGTTAAAGGCGGCAGAGTCGTAAATCCGGCCATGCAGCAGGATGAAATTTGTGACATTCTCATTGAAAATGGTAAAATTAAGGAAGTCGGAGCTAATCTCAATGCCGACGGTGCGGAAGTCTTCGATGCCTCGGGCCTCGTCGTAGCTCCGGGCTTCATCGACATGCACGTCCATCTTCGCCAGCCCGGCCAGTCCGGCAAGGAAACGATTGAAACGGGGACGAAGGCCGCTGCTGCCGGCGGCATTACCCGCGTTGCGACCATGCCGAATACCAAGCCGGTCATCGATTCGGCAATTATCGTCGATGGCATGAAGTATAAGATCGAACGGGAAGCCAAAGTCAAAGTCGAAATCATCGGCGCTATTTCCAAGGGCCTCCAGGGCCAGGAACTGGCTGCTATGGGTGCCATGGCCAAAGAAGGCGTCGCTGCTTTCTCCGATGACGGCCGCTACGTAGAAAACTGCGATTTCATGCGTAAAGCCATGGAATATGCCAGCATATTCCACAAGGTCATCATCGACCATTGCGAAGAACAGAGCCTCGTCGAAGGCGGCAACATGCACGAAGGTATCGTTTCCAATGAACTGGGCATCAAAGGCCGTCCGGCTGTTGCTGAAGACATCGCCGTTGCCCGCGACATTTTCTTGGCAGAAGCGACCCATACGCCGGTCCACATCGCCCACATCAGCACCAAGAATGCTGTCGAACTGGTTCGCCAGGCCAAAAAACGCGGCGTCCAGGTCACGGCAGAAGTCACGCCGCAGCACCTCATCCTCACGGACGAAGCCTTGCGTACTTTTGAAACACGGTATAAAGTCAATCCGCCAATCCGCTCGGAAGAACACCGCGCAGCCTGCGTCGCCGGTTTGCAAGATGGCACTATCGATGCCGTCGTCACCGACCACGCACCGCATGAATGGGAAGAAAAGGACCAGGAATTTAACCTGGCTCCCAGCGGCTTCGTCGGTTTGGAAACGAGCGTCGGCGCCATGCTGACTTATATGTATCATACGGGTAACATCGACCTCATGACCCTGGTCAATGCCATGTCGACAGCCCAGGCCAAGATCCTCGGTCTCGACGCCGGCGTCATCGCTCCGGGCAAGGATGCCGATTTGACCGTACTCGATCTCGATAAAGAATGGACGGTAGATTCCTCGAAATTCTATTCCAAGGGAAAAGCGTCGCCTTTCGATGAAATGATTTTCAAAGGCAAGGCCGCAGCTACCATCGTCAATGGTAAAATTGTAATGAAAAACGGGGAGGTTTTATAATGAAAGGTGTCCTCATATTAGAGAACGGACAGAAGTTTTATGGCAACATGCTGATGGATGAACCAGCTGTCGGCGAAGTTGTCTTCAATACGGGCATGACAGGCTATCAGGAAACGTTTACCGATCCGTCCTATGCCGGTCAGATCATTACCATGACCTATCCGCTCATCGGTAACTACGGTTTGTTCCATGAAATTGAACAGGCCGACCGGCCCTATGCTGCCGGCTTCATCGTCAGCGAGCTCTGTGAAGAACCGAGCAACTGGCAGAACGAAGGCAAGCTGTCTACCTTTATTATGACACACCACATCCCCTGCCTCTACGGCGTAGATACGCGTGCCATTACTCGGGCTATCCGCAGCCAGGGCGTCATGAAGGGCGTCATCGTACCGGAAACGATGGACGAAAGCGCGATTAAGGAACTCTTCGATACGCCCTTGGAAACGCAGCTCGTCCGCCGCGTCACGACGCGGGACATCAAGCACATGGGCGATGGCCGCTTCCATGTCGCCGTCATGGATTACGGCGCCAAAGCCAACATCCTGCGCGAACTGGTCAACAGCGACTGCCGCCTGACCATTTTCCCGGCTGAAACCAAGGCCGAAGAAGTCCTGGCTGTCAATCCGGACGGCATCTTCCTGAGCAACGGCCCTGGTGACCCGAAAGATGTCCCGTACATCGTCGAAGAAGTCAAGAAGCTGATCGGCAAGAAACCGATTTTCGGTATCTGCCTGGGTCTCCAGATGCTCGGCCTGGCCCTGGGCGGCAAGAGCCGCAAACTGACTTTCGGTCACCGCGGTGCCAACCATCCGGTCAAAGATATCCGCACGGGCCGCGTCTACATTACGTCCCAGAACCACGGCTACGTCATCGATGAAGCTTCGCTGCCGGCTGACGTCGTCGTCACGCACCGCAACCTCCACGACAACACCCTTGAAGGTTTTGAAGTCCCGTCCAAGAACATCATGTGCGTCCAGTACCATCCGGAAGCTTCGCCGGGACCGACTGATAATCTGTATCTGTTTACACAATTCGTCAAGATGATGGAGGAAAACTAACATGGTAGAAGGATTGAAGAAAGTACTCGTTATCGGTTCGGGCCCTATTATCATCGGTCAGGCCGCTGAATTTGACTATGCCGGCACCCAGGCCTGCCGCGCCTTGAAAGAAGAAGGATTGGAAGTCGTCCTCATCAACAGCAACCCGGCGACGATTATGACGGATGAAGACATTGCCGACCGCGTCTATGTCGAACCGATTTCCCTCGATTACGTTACAGAAGTCATCGAAAAAGAACGGCCTGATGGCCTGCTGGCTACCCTCGGCGGCCAGGTCGGCCTGAACATGGCTGTCCAGCTGGCCAATGCCGGCGTCCTGGAAAAATATAACGTCCAGCTCCTGGGTACGCACCTGTCGGCTATTGAAGAAGCGGAAGACCGGGAACTCTTCAAGAAAGCCATGAAGGACATCAACCAGCCGGTACCGGAAAGCGATATTTTCGAAGATGTCCCGTCGGCTATCGAATTTGCCGATAAGATCGGTTATCCGATCATCGTCCGTCCGGCCTTTACTCTTGGCGGTACGGGCGGCGGCATCGCGCACGACGAAGACGAATTGTTCATGATCGCTACGCGCGGCATCAAGCTCAGCCCGATCAACCAGATCCTCGTCGAACGGTCTGTCGCCGGCTGGAAAGAAATCGAATACGAAGTTATGCGCGATAAAGCGGATAACTGCATCATCGTCTGCAACATGGAAAACATCGACCCCGTCGGTATCCATACGGGCGACTCCATCGTCGTCGCTCCGAGCCAGACCTTGAACGATTTGCAGTACCAGATGCTGCGTACGGCTTCTCTGGCCATTATCCGCCGCTTGAAAATCGAAGGCGGCTGCAACGTCCAGTACGCCCTCGACCCGAACAGCAATCAGTATTACGTCATCGAAGTCAATCCCCGTGTCAGCCGTTCGTCGGCCCTGGCTTCCAAAGCGACGGGCTATCCCATCGCTAAGGTTGCCGCTAAAGTTGCTACAGGCCTGACCCTGGACCAGATTACCAATGCCGTCACGGGCAAGACGACGGCTTGCTTTGAACCGACCTTGGACTACTGCGTCGTCAAGTTCCCGCGCTGGCCCTTTGAAAAATTCGCCCTTGCCGATAAGACACTGGGCACGCAGATGAAGGCTACCGGTGAAGTCATGGCTCTCGACCGCTGCTTTGAAGGGGCTCTGCTCAAAGCCGTCCGCTCCCTGGAAATCGGCGTCAACTATATTTCCATGAAGAAGCTCGAAAGCAAATCCCTTATCGACATTGTCGAACTCTTGCAGAAGCAGGATGATGAACGGCTCTTCGTTGTCGCTCAGGCCCTGCGCCTCGGTATCAGTGAAGAAAAGATTCACTATATCACCGGCTATGACCTGTGGTTCCTCCATAAGATCAAAAACATCATCGATTTGGAATCCGATTTGAAGCGCAACAATCTGACTGTCGACAATGTCCGCCTGGCCAAACGCTACAGCATGCCCGATGTCATCATTGCCGGCTTTACCAACAAGACGGAAGACGAAGTCCGCCAGTTCCGCCTCGACCACGGCATTACGCCGACCTTCAAGATGGTTGATACGTGTGCTGCTGAATTTGAAGCGGCAACGCCGTATTACTATTCGTGCTATGCTGACGAAGATGAAGTCAAACCGCTGGGCAAGAAGAGCGTTATCGTTCTCGGTTCCGGACCGATCCGCATCGGCCAGGGTATCGAATTCGACTACTGCTCAGTCCATTCGGCCTGGGCGCTGCGCAAAGCCGGCATGAACAGCATCATCGTCAACAACAACCCGGAAACGGTCAGCACCGACTTCGATACGTCAGACAGCCTGTATTTTGAACCGCTCACGGTTGAAGACGTCATGGCTGTCGTCGACAAGGAAAAACCAGTCGGCGTCATCTGCCAGTTCGGCGGTCAGACGGCAATTAACTTGGCAGCTCCTTTGGCAAAGCGGGGCGTCACCGTTCTCGGCACGTCTGTCGACGGCATGGACCGCGCTGAAGACCGCGAACGCTTCGACGAAGTCTTGGCTAAATTGAACATTCCCCGTCCGGACGGCCGCATCGCGACGAGCGATAAAGAAGCCATGAAGGTTTCCAAGGAACTGGAATTTCCGCTCATCGTCCGCCCGTCTTACGTCCTCGGTGGCCGGGCTATGGAAATTGTCTACAACGAAAAAGAATTGGAACGCTACCTCCGCGAAGCCGTCATCGCCTCGCCGGACCATCCGATCCTCATCGACGAATACATGGTCGGTCGTGAAGTCGAAGTCGACGCCGTTGCCGATGGTACGGACGTCTACATCCCGGGCATTATGGAACAGGTCGAACGGGCCGGTGTCCATTCGGGTGACTCCATCGCCGTCTATCCGCCGCAGCACCTGGACCAGGATATGATCGACCAGATTGTCGATTACACGACACGCATTTCCCTGGAATTGCAGGTCAAAGGCTCAGTCAACATCCAGTTCGTCGTCTCCCGCGGTAAATTGTACATCATCGAAGTCAATCCGCGTTCGAGCCGTACCGTTCCGTTCCTGAGCAAGGTCACCCACTTCCCGATTGTCGAAATCGCAACCCGCATCGCCCTGGGCGAAACGCTGAAAGATATGGGCTATCACAGTGGCCTCATGCCGGCTAAGAAACACGTTGCCGCTAAGGCTCCGGTCTTCTCGTTCAGCAAGATCGGCCTGGCTGAAATCGCCCTCGGGCCGGAAATGAAGTCGACTGGTGAAGTCATGGGTATCGGTCATTCTTACTCGGAAGCTTTGTATAAAGCCGTTAACGGCGCGAAGATGAAGATTCCTGCTGGTGGCACGATTTTGGTCACCGTCGCTGACCGTGATAAAGCCGAAGCCCTGCAGCTGGCCGAAGGCTTCAAGGAATTGGGCTATCACATCATCGCTACGGAAGGGACGGGCAAATACTTCAACGACCACGGTATGCCTGTCGACATCGTCCGCAAGATCCATGAAGGCGGCCAAAATATTGCCACCCTGATCCGCAATGGCAAGATCGACTTGGTCCTCAATACCCTGACCTATGGCAAGCACCCGGAACGCGACGGTTTCAACCTCCGCCGTATGGCCGTAGAACTCGCCGTTCCCTGCCTGACCTCTCTGGATACAGCCCGTGAAGTCCTCCGCGTCTTCGCCAATAAAGGCAAAAACGACGGCTACCATCACGTCGCTGCCTTGCAGGATTACGATATGGAATAAAATAACGCAGTCCGCCGGCCGCAGTCCGGTAAAGGGATTGTGCACGAAGGTTTCTGCCATCGTGCACAATCCCTTTTTGCATGTCGTTTGTCGTAGTTCGTTCATCGTTCGTCGTTTGCGGGACGGGCTCGCTGGCGCATCGCCGTTTTCGGACTCAGATGGCGCTGCGCGCCTTTAGACTCAGACTGACAATGCGGCTTCGGGTGACCCCTGCGGCGCATAGCGGGCGCCCGGTTATGGGCGCCCCTACAGGTCTCGGGGTATGTTTTCGCCATAACGGCTTGGACTCAGACTGACAATGCGGCTTCGGGTGCCCCTCCAGCGCATAACGGGCGCCCGGTTATGGGCGCCCCTACGTACGGGCTGCGCCGTGTATTTTTTATTGCCGGAGGCAATCGTAGGGGCCGCCATAACCGGCGGCCCGCGTGGATATTATGTATAATCGCTTTTTGTTTTTGGGGGGATATTTCAGAATTATTTTTCTAATTGATGACGTAATTGCCAGTTAAGCGGATTGTTTTCAATATATTCCATGATTTTTAAAAGATCCTGTTTGTTGCGTATGACATGTTCATAGTAACTGCGCTGCCAAAGGGCTTTTCCAAATTGGCGTGAAACGGAACCTTTGAAGCGATTAACGATTTGTCCTAATGCTGGAGCGGTGTCATTTTCCAAAGAAAAAATTGTATGAACATGATTTGGCATAACAATGGCGTGAATGACTTGGACATCTGGGTAAGAATTATTAATCGTTTGCAGACGCTTTCGGGCATATTGTCCAAGCGGATTGAGGACTATTTTGCCGTCGCTGATTTTTCCGAATACATGCTGTTTCTTTTTGGTACAAATCGTGATGAAATACATACCATTTGTATGGTAATCATAATAAGGCAGACTGCAGTAGTCAACACTTTTTGGACACGACTACATAAAAATTAATCACTTATTAT
>OLPH01002735.1_pt1 | contig 13662 bp, 9 predicted proteins | sample 1672951 | NCBI WGS metagenome assembly OLPH01 (sample SAMEA3136740, study PRJEB25190) | human gut metagenome | reverse complement strand
CATGCTATTAATATACACTTTAGAATACCCATAGATTTTCTTTTAGATTTATACCGTATTATAATTCAGTTGATACCCTGATAAAATACGTTTTACCAGAATATCATCCGCTATTGCCAAACTCCAGTAAGGTTAACTTATGTTTTTATCCTTTTCGAAACAAAAGTATGCAATAGAACACTTTAACAAGGCTAATTATGTACAAAAGAGCAACAATATCGTAAAAAGAAAAATTGAATATTTAATTTTATACTAAATTTATCCGGAAGTCACAAAAAAGAGGATATTCCAAAGAATCCCCTCTTATAATAGACTCCTGAATTATTATAAAATATCAGGTCGCTTTTTATATATACCACAGAATGCCCTGTCCCATATTTCTACAGAATAGAATAGTTGCCTGCAAAATTTGCTTGCCTACAATATATTTGGCTGTCTTACTTCCGCTCCCCACATTCGCTGACACTTGTACGGAAGCAGAAACATCTTTCAAAAGAGTGACGGTATCCTTTCGATATAGTGACGGTATACCAACTAGATAGTGACGCTATTCCATACATATACCGTCACTATACCAATTCCTACTTTATATAGACTACAGAACGCCCTGAACCATACTTCTTCAAGACACCATCTTTGATAAAAGCATTGATATCCTGCAATGCCTGTATCTTCGTTTTTCCCACAAGCATAGCATAATCCTGACGGTTGATGCACGGATGGTCTTCCAAGAACTTTTCCAACCGTTGTAAGCATCTCTCCCTATCCAAGGGGTTCTTCACACGAAAAGGAGAATGATAACGTTGTAATTCAATCTCACTCTCAATATCCTTTTTAAACTGCCGATTGACACGGAAATTAATATCTTTCAGAGATACGGACGGTGAACGCAAGTCTTTTGGATCCATCACTTTCTTGTCAACACTCAATGAAAGGGAGAAATAACCGATATCGCCCAGCTCTACCGAAAATCCTTTCAAAAGCAAATGACGTAGTTCTTTTGATATAGCTTCTATAACGCCGACCACTTGTGCATGGGGCATATGCTGAAATACGGTCACTTGTTCCACAAATTCTTCGGCTGTATAACTGCCCTTCAAAACGACACGTGCATGCAGTGGTAGTTCTTCTCCACTCTTATCAGGGTTGGGAGTCTCATAAAGGTCATAATTAACACTCATTACTTATTAGTTTTTCATTGGAAAAGATTAATTTCTCTCTTCCAATATATTATTTATTCAATTTACTATTCAGTTTCCGTTTGACAGTTGTCAAGCGATAGCTCAACAGTTGTCAGGCGTTCGTTTGACAACTGTCAAACGAAAACTAACTTACTAATGAGACAAATGTACGTAGAATATAGAGAAACTAACCTATACCAATTGATATTTTATTTCCTGCAATAAAATGTAAATCTTAAGATTTTATTAAATTCTCCTTATAATATAAGGTAGGGAGAATCTTTTTTTTTACTTTTGTCCCCGAATATTGTGGTACAAGCCATTATAAAAGAAAGAATTATGCAGAAAAACCTTGTCATTGTCGAGTCTCCGGCAAAAGCAAAAACGATTGAAAAGTTTCTGGGGAAAGATTTCAAAGTCCTTTCTAGTTACGGACACATACGCGATCTGAAGAAAAAAGATTTCAGTATCGACGTAAATAATGATTTTAAACCCAGCTACGAAATCCCGGCAGACAAAAAGGCGCTGGTTAACACACTGAAGACAGAAGCTAAAGAGGCAGAAACCGTATGGCTCGCATCCGATGAGGACCGCGAAGGAGAAGCGATAGCCTGGCATCTGTATGAGGTCTTAAAACTAAAACCGGAAAACACAAAACGAATCGTATTTCATGAAATTACGAAAAGCGCTATTTTAAAAGCGATTGAGCAACCACGCGACATTGACCTCAACCTCGTAAATGCACAGCAAGCACGACGGATTCTGGATCGTATCGTAGGTTTCGAACTCTCTCCCGTGCTTTGGAGAAAAGTGAAACCGGCACTTTCTGCCGGACGTGTTCAGTCTGTCGCTGTCCGCCTGATCGTTGAACGTGAACGTGAAATACATGCTTTCCAAACGGAAGCTGCTTATCGCATCACTGCCGTATTCCTCGTTCCGGACACGGACGGAAAACTGGTGGAAATGAAAGCTGAACTGGCTCGCCGTATTAAAACAAAAGAAGAAGCAAAAGCTTTCCTCAACGCATGTCAGGGAGCAAGCTTTGCCATCGACGATATTACTACCCGCCCGGTCAAGAAAACGCCTCCTGCTCCATTCACAACATCTACGTTGCAACAGGAAGCCGCACGCAAACTGGGATATACCGTAGCGCAGACCATGATGCTCGCGCAACGCTTATACGAATCGGGATTCATCACTTATATGCGTACGGACTCTGTCAACCTCTCGGAATTTGCGACAACAGGCAGTAAAGACGCTATCATCAAAATGATGGGTGACCGCTACGTACACCCCCGTCATTTCGAAACAAAGACTAAGGGTGCACAAGAAGCGCATGAGGCTATCCGTCCTACCTATATGGAAAACCAGTCCGTTGAAGGAACAGCACAGGAAAAGAAACTGTACGACTTGATATGGAAACGCACCATTGCCTCACAAATGGCAGATGCAGAACTGGAAAAGACAACTGCTACCATAACAATAAGTGGCAGCAGCGATGTATTTACAGCCATCGGCGAAGTGATTAAGTTCGACGGATTCTTGCGCGTATACCGTGAATCTTATGATGATGACAACGAACAAGAAGATGAGAGTCACCTGCTTCCTCCTCTGAAAAAAGGCCAAAAGTTGGAACATGGGCCTATTATCGCAACCGAACGTTTCACCCAACGTCCTCCACGCTATACGGAAGCAAGTCTTGTACGCAAGTTGGAAGAACTGGGTATCGGACGTCCGTCTACGTATGCACCTACTATCTCTACCATCCAACAACGCGAATATGTGGAGAAAGGTAATAAAGACGGGGAAGAACGGCAGTTTAATGTCATGACATTGAAAGATCGTCAGATTAAGGATGAAAACCATACTGAAATTACCGGTGCAGAAAAGGCGAAGTTATTCCCAACGGATACCGGCACTGTGGTAAATGATTTCCTTACCGAATATTTCCCGGACATTCTGGATTTCAACTTTACCGCCAGTGTAGAAAAGGAATTTGACGAGATTGCAGAAGGAGAAGTGAAATGGACTTCTATCATGAAGAATTTCTATGATAAGTTCCACCCATCTGTAGAAAACACATTAGCTATCAAGACGGAACATAAAGTAGGCGAACGTATTCTGGGAGAAGAACCGGGAACAGGCAAGACTGTTTCTGTTAAGATTGGTCGCTTCGGTCCTGTTGTACAGATTGGTACTGTAGAAGATGAAGAAAAACCACGCTTCGCACAAATGAAGAAAGGTCAATCCATGGAAACCATTACTTTGGAAGAAGCATTGGAATTATTCAAATTACCTCGTACACTGGGCGAATATGAAGGAAAATCAGTCAGTGTAGGCGTAGGCCGTTTCGGTCCGTATGTCCTGCACAATAAGGTATATGTATCGCTCCCGAAAACACTTGACCCGATGGAAATTACTTTGGAAGAAGCAGAACAGCTGATTCTGGAGAAACGACAGAAAGAAGTGGAACGACACATCAAGAAGTTTGAAGAAGAACCGGAACTTGAAATTCTGAACGGACGCTACGGACCTTACATTACCTATAAAGGTTCCAACTATAAAATTCCTAAAGATATTGTCCCGCAAGATTTGAGTTTGGCTAGCTGTTTGGAACTCATCAAATTACAAGATGAAAAAGGACCAGCGACCACAAAAAAAGGACGATTCGCAAAAAAGAAATAAAAAAAACTAGAAAAAGAGCAAATTATATAATTAAATGTATATATTTGCTCTTTATCTTTTAATACACAAACTTATGAAGCAAACAATTTTAAAGTATTTAATGATAGGAGTGCTTATCATATCTTCCATCAGTTGCATGGACAAAGAGCGTGACTTATCCTGGGAGAGAAGGCATATGCCCAAAGAAGCATACTTCGACTTCAACATGATCCAAGCTGTTGCTTTGGATGTTGATTATTGTTTTAAAAGCGACAATTATCGTGTCCTTTTTGATATTTACGATCAAGATCCCATTGAATACTCAGCTGACGGTAGCGTGTCCAAAAAGGACATAGAGCCTATCTACCGTGCGGTCACAGACGAAGAAGGCAAATTCAGCGGAGAGATGAATAATATCCCGGCAGACATCTCGGAAGTATGGTTATCATCGGATTATTTAGCCACCGTATCTCCTCTTAAACTAACGATTGACGACAGTCGTCAGCTTTCATTTAATCAAGATGCATATATCGCTACCTTACGTTCACAAACGGCATCAAAAACTAGAGGAGTGACCGTAAACCAACATACCTATCTAAAAGAATGGCATGTTCTTCCCGATGCAGACTGGGATGACAGCGGAAGACCAACCAACCTGGAACCTAAAATAAATATACCTCCGGCAGACGTACTATACAACATCAAGTATGTTTTCAGAAAGGTTACAGTCAAAGATGAGAGCGGTAAAAGCAAGGTTATGAACATCAGTCAGAATTATCCGGAGTTTTTTGATGGTTCCATTAAAATGACTTCAGATATTCCAATTGTTAACCCGACCGAAGTGAGCCTCGTATTTATAAACAGCTCTGCTGCATGGTACAATACAGTTGGATATTACACCTATCCGACCAACAATCCGCCCCAGAGCACGAGTGATATAAAACAAATAATTGCATTCCCAAACACCTCTCCTGTTTACAAGACTTTAGGGGTAGGAGCATTAGTGTGTGGCGAAGAAATAAAACTCAAATATTGGAATGAAGAGACACAGGAATACGAAGACAAATTTCCTGCAGGAGTCACAATTGGCTGGTGCCTTCAAGGTATGGGATTCAAGAGTAAACTCACCTCAGAAACAGATAAAGACAAAGTGGGCGATATCATAAAAGGTATGGGGGCACGCTACTCCACCAGGAATCTAAACACGAATAATACACAAAGAACTGTATCTCTCCGTGATTCCAAGTCCGGGCAGATTGTAGCAGTAGGATTCGAAGATAATATTGACTTCGATTATGCAGATGCCATCTTCTATATTCATACGTCAGAAAAGAATGCTATTGACCCGACATTGCCTCCACTGCCTGAGGACCCCGAAGCAATCCCCGAGCAATATAAAATTTCTTATTCCGGTACACTGGCTTTTGAAGACTTATGGCCTAAGTTAGGTGATTACGATATGAATGACGTAATGGTAAAGTACACCAGTACGATGACCCGAAATGCTCTTGACAATCGCATTTACGAAATTGAAGACAAGTTTATCTTACAGCACTGTGGCGGTTATCTGCAAAACGGATTTGGATATCAATTACACAAGCTCTCAAACAGCAATGTCAAGAGTGTAAAAATAACGGGGCCTGATGCCAGTGGTTTATCAAGTTCTATATACATGGAAGGAAAAGAAACAGAGCCTGGACAGTCTCACCCAACCATATTGTTGTATGACGACATGACAAAATTCAAAAATATCACTGATGAATCAAAGAAAGAATATACTGTAACCATCACGCTTGATGGAGCTAGTGAGAAAGAGGTGGTACCTCCTTACAACCCGTTTATCTTCATCAGTTCCAACGAGGGTAGAGGCAAAGAATTACATCTGATAAATTATCCCCCGACTGACAAAGCCGACTTATCGTTACTGGGAACCGGAAAAGACATCTACAGACCAGAAGAAGGGATGTATTATGTTTCTGCAGACTTGATGCCGTTTGCTATCAATATGCCAGTAAGTAATCTCCCGGTTCCAGAGGAAGGGAAACGAATCGATCAATCATATCCCAAGTTCTCTGGATGGGTATCATCGAATGGGAAACAAAATAAAGATTGGTACAAATAAAGATTGATACGATTTAAATAAGAGCAGCCCGGATATTGTACGGAATCGCTATCGGGACTTCGCATTGCGAACCATCGATGAAAAAGACATAATAGACATCTGTTTAGAAAGGCGCGAATTACGCAGTTCACACAACTTCTCGAATACTCACCAAGAATTCGTGTGAACTGTGTTTTTATTTTAAGCCACAACATTATAGGATGTAAGTATTATCCGTTATGAATAGGCTTCCATCATTAAATCTTCGGCTCCCATTTTATCTTAAAACCTTTATTAGGGAATAGCATATCAAACACAATCACGAATATAAAAACAGATGTTACCAAGATATTCATCGTCAATAAAGAAATGTGATAAGGCCAGGGAAGCAGTAAAGCCAAAGCTATTACAGCAATAATATGTGATAAAGGAAGCATACGGCACGTGACATATTTATAGATACTATTTGCCAGAATATAAACGATTGGTCCGATAATCAGAACAAAAACAACTTCCGCTCTCATTTCTTGTTCGGGATGGGCAACAATCAGTTCGTCTCCTACCGCACAAATAATCAATGCTCCCACCAATACAATATGAATTGCATTATAAATCAACCCCAGCTTTCCGGGATCTTTCACTTCCTGTATTTTCCGACTACCGGCTTCACTGCTCACATCAAAGTAAACCCACCACATAGCCAAACTACCAATAAAAGATGTGACAGCAGAAATAATCACGAGAGGCGTCCATTCTTCTACTTCACTCAAAGAAGCTCCTGTCATCAATAGAGTTTCTCCAAAAGCAATAATCACAAACAACTGGCAACGTTCCACCAAATGATGCCCTTCAATAGTCCATTCCTTGCTACTGTCCGAACGTCCCAGACGAGGTAAAGCAAATCCGTGCATCGGGGCTGTATAATCACAGATGGCGGCTATAATCCACAGTAGAATTTGCCATTCTCCCTGCAATATGGCACCTGTAATCCAAAAGACGGCAGATATACAGAACCAGCCCATAATTCGCTTAAAATTAGCAGCCAGATGATGATCTCCTAACACCCCGATAATATAAAGTGTTCTCCCTGCCTGTATCAGAACATAGCAGACAGCAAATATCAATCCCCGGTAAGTAAAGGCATAAGGAATAGCAGCCGCCATCACCAGCCCCACCAGCATACTGATAAAAAGAAGAATACGTATCGGCCGGGTATCCGGGTTGAACCAGTTAGTCACCCAGATGGTATGTTGCCACAACATCCAGACTGCAAACCACAGGATTGTTTCTTTCAATAATCCTTCCCAAGTGAGATTATGAAGCAAATAATGTGAAAGTTGCGTGACCGAGAAAACATAAATCAGGTCAAACAGCAGTTCGGAATAAGAGACAGTAGCAGTTTCCGTTTCTCTCTTCCGAAGCAATGGATGGGGGGAGTAAAACATACGGGGTTCCTTTTATATATATAAAAGAAACCCCGCAGAAGTCTATTTTGTTCAGAGAAAGTCTTACATTCTGGAAGGAACTTCGATACCCAGCAAATTCATTCCCAAGCGAACAACTTTAGCTACATTAGCAGACAGAGCGATACGGAATACTTTCACAGCCTCATTCTCTTCGCGCAGAATACTATAGTCATGATAGAACTGATTGTATTCTTTCACCAAGTCATAAGTATAATTAGCAATAATAGATGGGCTGTAATCTTCACCGGCTTGTTTTACAACAGCAGCAAAGTCGGCAACCATCTGAATCAGCCCTTCTTCCTTTTCACTCAATTCAATACCAGCCGGAATCTGTTCAGGAATTACGATACCTGATTCGGCAGCTTTCCGAAGTACAGACTGGATACGTGCATAAGTATATTGAATAAACGGACCTGTATTACCATTGAAGTCGATAGATTCTTTCGGATTGAATGTCATATTCTTACGGGCATCGACTTTCAGAATGAAATATTTCAATGCTCCCAGACCCACAATACGGGCAATATCATCAGCTTCTTCCTGTGTCAAACCATCCAGTTTGCCTAGTTCTTGTGAAGTTTCTTTAGCAGTGGCAATCATTTCCTCCATTAAGTCGTCAGCATCAACTACCGTACCCTCACGGGATTTCATCTTACCTTCCGGCAGTTCCACCATTCCGTAAGAGAAGTGTACCAGACTCTTACCCCATTCGAAACCAAGTTTATCGAGCAAGATAGAAAGCACCTGGAAGTGATAGTTCTGTTCGTTACCTACTACATAAATCATCTTATTAATCGGGTAATCGGCAAAACGAAGTTTAGCCGTACCGATATCCTGAGTCATGTAGACAGAAGTACCGTCACCACGGAGAAGGAGCTTATGATCCAGTCCTTCGGCAGTTAGGTCGGCCCATACGGAACCGTCTTCTTTCTTGTAGAAGAAACCTTTTTCCAGACCTTCCATTACCTTTTCTTTTCCTTCGAGGTAAGTATTGGATTCATAATAGATCTTGTCAAAGCTAACCCCCATCTTCTTGTAGGTTTCGTCGAATCCTGCATATACCCAGTTGTTCATCATTTCCCACAATCCGCGTACTTCCGGATCACCGGCTTCCCACTTCACCAACATTTCGCGGGCTTCCTGCATCAATGGAGATTCAGCTTCAGCCTTTGCTTTCGCTTCATCGTCACTCATTCCCTGCGCTGTAAATTTAGCCATCAGCTCCTTTACTTCCGCTTTATAATGCTTATCGAAAGATACATAATAATCACCTACCAGGTGGTCACCCTTCTTACCCGAAGTTTCAGGAGTTTCACCGTTTCCGTATTTCTTCCATGCCAGCATGGACTTACAGATGTGGATACCACGGTCGTTTACAATATTTGTTTTGACTACCTTATTGCCGTTTGCCGCTACAATGTTAGCCAATGCGTTGCCTAAAAGGTTATTACGCACGTGTCCCAAGTGAAGCGGTTTGTTTGTATTCGGAGAAGAATACTCAATCATTACCAATGGAGAAGCGTCAGTGACCTGCATCAAGCCATACTGTTCATCTGCCTGAATCTCGTTCAGCAACTCAATCCATGTAGCCGATGCAATAGTCAGGTTCAAGAACCCTTTTATCACATTAAACGCTGCTACAGCCGGATCGTTTGCCTTCAGATATTCACCGATTTCCTGTGCCGTTTGCTCCGGTCCTTTTTTTGACATCTTCAGGAAAGGGAACACGACCAGTGTCAAATGTCCTTCAAATTCTTTCTTCGTTTTTTGCATCTGCACCATTTTTTCAGGGACTTCCTGACCGTAGAGTGCTTTCAGTCCGCTGATAACGGACGCTACAAGTTTATCTTCTATCTTCATAATCAAGTTATTTCTTGCGCGCAAAGATACAAAAAAAGGAGACGCATCACGTCTCCTCTCTTAATTTCTTTCAACTATCTATCTTATTCAACAGCTGCAGATAATTCAGCACCAGCTTTAAATTTAGCTACTTTCTTAGCAGGAATAGTAATAGTTGCCTTTGTAGAAGGGTTAATACCAGTTCTTTCAGCTCTTTCGCTTACTGAGAAAGTACCAAAACCTACGAGAGATACTTTGTCACCAGCTTTCATAGCATTAGTAACTGAAGTGATGAAAGCATCAAGTGCTTTTTTTGCATCGGCTTTGCTCATTTGAGCTTCAGCAGCCATTGCGCTAATAAGATCAGACTTATTCATAATACGTAAAATGATTAATTAATATATATGTTACACAAAAGATTATCCCACAATGGATTAATTCCACAAATATAGCCGAACAAAACAACATATCAAATAAAAACATAAAAAAAACGCAGCAAATTATTGAAAAAGAGCTAATAGGAAGCGTTTTTCATGCTTTAAAACAGAATTTATTCGTACTTTTGCGTCTATTATCTAAATATTCAGAAATTAAAATGATGCCAACTGTAACTAAAAACCTGATAATTATCAATGTACTAGTATTTTTCGGGACAATCGTAGCCCAACGTTACGGCCTGGATTTAACGAATTATCTGGGATTACATTTTTTCCTCGCAAGTGACTTTAATCCGGCACAGCTTATCACTTATATGTTCATGCACGGCGGATTCAGCCACATTTTCTTTAATATGTTTGCCGTTTTTATGTTCGGACCGATTCTCGAACAAACCTGGGGACCCAAACGTTTCCTCTTTTACTATATTCTCTGCGGTATCGGTGCGGGACTTATCCAGGAAGGGGTACAGTATATTCAATATGTAACGGAACTTAGCCACTACGCACAAGTGAATATAGGTACAGGTGTTATCCCAATGGAAGAGTATCTGAACATGATGACCACCGTAGGTGCTTCGGGAGCCGTTTACGCCATATTGCTGGCATTCGGTATGTTATTTCCCAATAACCGGTTGTTTATCTTCCCGCTGCCATTTCCTATCAAAGCGAAGTTCTTCGTTATAGGATACGCCGCGATTGAATTATGGTCAGGACTTGCCAATAGCGCCGGAGACAATGTCGCTCACTTTGCTCACCTGGGAGGAATGTTATTTGGATTGATCCTGATTTTGTATTGGAGAAAAAAAAGCAATAACAATGGGACATATTATAGCTGATTTAAAGGAGACATTCAGAAGAGGAAATATTTTCATCCAACTGATTTATATCAACGTAGGCATCTTTCTGATCGGCACGTTGATTAACGTTTTCTTGCGACTGTTTGAAGTAAGTACCCCCGATATATTCGGTATATTTGCCCTGCCGGCATCCTTTATCGGATTTATTCATCAGCCGTGGTCGTTATTTACTTATATGTTTATGCATGCCGGTATCCTGCATATTTTATTCAATATGCTTTGGCTGTATTGGTTCGGAAGTTTGTTTCTCTACTTTTTCTCGGCCAAACATTTAAGAGGACTATATGTATTAGGAGGTATCTGTGGAGGTTTACTGTATATGGTTGCCTACAATGTATTTCCTTTATTCAGTTCGCAAGTGGCGGGTGCAACATTGGTAGGAGCATCAGCTTCCGTATTAGCCATCGTAGCTGCTACGGCTTATCGTGAACCAAATTACAGGGTGCAACTTTTTCTTTTCGGTGCTATCCGTCTCAAATATCTGGCACTGGTTGTTATCGGAATCGATGTATTATCCATCACCTCAAGTAATGCCGGAGGACATATCGCCCACCTGGGCGGTGCTCTTGCAGGACTTTGGTTTGCCGCCAGCCTAAGTAAAGGAACTGATTTGACTTCCTGGATCAACTGGATTCTGGATGGTTTCACCTCCTTGTTTCAAAAGAAAACATGGAAACGGAAACCGAAAATGAAGGTACACTATGGAAACAGTGCCACCGGTCGCGAGAAGGATTATGATTACAATGCCCACAAAAAAGCACAGTCTGATGAAGTGGACCGTATTTTGGAAAAACTAAAGAAATCCGGTTACGACAGTCTGACAACTGAAGAAAAGAAAAGCTTGTTCGACGCAAGCAAAAGATAAAGGAATGGAACATATTGGCAAATTTGTCGCATATCTGATACTTGCTGTCAACGCTCTCTTCGTGGGAACGTTGATATTAAGCGCTTATAGCCCTTACCTTAACCCGAAAATAAATCCACTTGCTTCCAGCTTGGGACTTGCATTTCCGATATTCCTGACGATTAATCTGATTTTTATCGGCTTCTGGGCATTCGTCAACTACCGCTATACGCTCTTGCCCGCCATCGGTTTTCTGATTTGTATTCCGCAGATACGAACTTATATTCCTTTTAACTCCACCACTAAAACCATACCGGAAGGAAGCATCAAAATCCTATCCTACAACGTAATGAGTTTCAACAATTTGGAGAAGAAAGATGGAAAAAACCCGGTATTGTCTTATCTTGTAGATAGTAACGCCGATATTATCTGTCTGCAAGAATATAACACCGCTACCAACAAGAAATACCTGACGGAACAGGATATTAAAAAAGCATTGAAAGCCTATCCTTACCAATCCGTCCACCAACAAGGGAAAGGAGATGTGCAACTTGCCTGTTTCTCCAAGTTCCCCATACTCTCGATACATCCCATCAAATATGAAAGTAATTATAACGGTTCCATGAAATATGTACTGAATGTAAATAACGACACTCTTACATTAATCAACAACCACTTGGAATCCAACAAACTCACCAAAGAAGACAGAGGGATGTATGAGGATATGATTAAAGACCCGAATGCCAAGAAAGTAAAAACCGGACTTAGGCAATTAATAAGAAAACTGGCGGAAGCATCGGCTATCCGGGCTACACAAGCAGATTCTGTGGCTAAAACCATTGCAGAAAGTAAATATCCGACAACCATAGTATGCGGCGATTTCAACGACGGTTCTATCTCATATACCCATCGCATCCTGACTCAAAAACTAGACGATGCATTCACACAGTCCGGTAAAGGATTGGGTATTTCCTACAATCAGAACAAGTTCTATTTCCGCATAGACAATATCTTGATCAGCCCCAACCTGAAAGCCTACAATTGCACGGTAGACCGGTCTATCAAGGCATCAGACCATTACCCGATCTGGTGCTATATCAGTAAACGATAAGAACTGAAAACTCTAATAAAAAACACTTATGATGATTAAAAAGACACTAACCATTTTAGCAGTAAGTTGTATGATGTACTCCTGTGCTACGAAAACAGAAAGCAATCCTTTCTTTACAGAGTTTCAAACCGAGTATGGTGTTCCTTCTTTCGACAAGATTAAATTAGAGCACTATGAACCTGCCTTTCTAAAAGGTATAGAAGAACAGAATCAAAATATCGAAGCCATCATCGAAAGCCCGGAAATTCCGACATTCGAAAATACGATTGTGGCTTTGGATAACAGCGCACCCATCTTAGACCGGGTAAGCATCATTTTCTTCAATATGACAGATGCGGAAACTACTGATTCGCTGACCGCACTTTCCATCAAACTGGCACCGGTTCTTTCGGAACATAATGACAATATCTCCCTGAATGGGAAACTATTCAAACGGGTGAACGATGTCTACCAAAAGAAAGATTCATTGAACCTGACGTCGGAACAAGAACGTCTGCTGGACAAGACTTATAAAAGATTTATCCGTTCCGGAGCGAACCTTGGCGAAAAGGACCAAACTCGCCTCCGCGAAATCAACAAGGAGCTTTCTACACTTGGCATCACTTTCAGCAACAATGTGCTGAATGAGAATAATGCCTTCCAACTTTTCGTTGACAAGGAAGAAGATCTGGCAGGATTGCCTGAATGGTTCCGCCAAAGTGCGGCCGAAGAAGCGAAAGCAGCCGGACAACCGGGAAAATGGTTGTTCACCCTGCACAATGCCAGCCGTCTGCCTTTCCTGCAATATTCTGAAAATCGCCCGCTCCGGGAGCAAATATACAAAGCTTATATCAACCGCGGCAACAACAACGACGGAAACGATAACAAGGAAAACATCCGCAAGATCGTTTCTCTCCGCCTGGAAAAAGCGAACTTATTAGGTTTCGACTGTTATGCAAACTTCGTCCTGGATGAAACCATGGCAAAGAACGCCAACAACGTAATGAGCCTTCTAAACAACCTTTGGAGCTATGCACTGCCAAAAGCAAAGGCAGAATCGTCCTCCCCCTGCTGCGACAGACCGACCACCGGCTGCTGGTACAGCACCGTGGCGACAGCAGCCTTTTCCTCCCCGGAATTGCTGCTGTTAGGAAGTACCTCATCGGTACTTCCTAAAATATCC
>OLPH01002733.1_pt1 | contig 13667 bp, 10 predicted proteins | sample 1672951 | NCBI WGS metagenome assembly OLPH01 (sample SAMEA3136740, study PRJEB25190) | human gut metagenome | reverse complement strand
GTTTCTGTATCCAAAAGTTACCCCCTTCGTGTCCAAAATAAGCTTACCACTTCAAGACGGATGTTTTTTCGTCTTGGCAGCATAATGTTACCTCCTATGTTTTTGCATTAGTATAACAAAGGAAAATTAAAATAATATGAAAGGTATCATTTATCATGAATATGGGCTATACACGGGATTCACGCGGGCGCCCGATTATGGGCGCCCCTACAGCACGGGAGTAGCCACGTGTAAAAATCCGGCGCGCGACATCGCCGACAGGCGATGAGCTGCCTTCAGGCGCTCCTGCGCCCATACAATCCCGTGAACCTGGCGCTGCAAAGCAGCATCTGAATCCGAATGGGGGAGATGTGAGGAGCAACCCTTCTGCCTCTTCGAGGCACCTCCCCTATTAGGGGAGGCTTTCCGGAATGCGAACGGCCGACTGCGGACTGCGGGCCGCCGGTTATGGCGGCCCCTACATCGACGAACGACCTACGACGAACGGCTTTCCGAACGGCGGCCCCTACATCGATGAACGATTCCCCCTGTGGTATAATAATCTCAGCATGAGAAAGGGTGGTATCTATGAAACTGAAACACGGTATACTTACATTGTCTTTGGGGCTGGCTGTGGCCCTGGGCGGTTTTTCCGGCAGCCAGGCTTTTTTTAACAGTCCTTTAGCGGCAAACAGTCATTACCGGCCTGTGAATTTCGGCATGGGCTATGAAATGTACGTCGATCTGAGTTCTTTGGAAACCGTGAAGGATGATGGCCAGGGATGGATTTTCAAGGTCAATCTTTTCCGGTCGCCAGAGGATTCGGGGAACATTGAAGGGACGTATACGCTGACTTATAAAGTGGCTCATGGCCAGGCCTGGCTGTATAATGATTCGACTCACAGCTGGCAGGAAATTCCTATGCGCAAGAAGGAAATCAAGCACAATCAGATTGCCGATTTCGTCGCTGTCAATCTCTGTTATAAGCAGAAGACCGGTCAGTATCTGAATGACGATTACGGTTACGCCAAGGGGATGGAGCATTATTACAAGGGGGAGTGAAGGCCGTGACTGCCGTCCGGGGACCGGCTCTGCATCGCGGCGACTGTATCGGCATCGCAGCTCCGGCGACACATGATGAAGGCCAGGATATTTCCGCGGCTGTGGACAGGCTGGAACAGGCCGGCTATCGCGTCAAGCTGATGCCGACGGTTACCGGGAGTTACGGCTTCTTTGCCGGGACCGATGAGGAACGGGCCCGCGATGTCAACGCCTTGTTCCACGACGATGACGTCAAGGCCATCCTCTGTCTCAATGGCGGCTATGGCTCGGCACGCATCCTCGATAAGCTGGATTACGACTATATCGCCGCTCATCCTAAACTGGTCATCGGCTTCAGTGATGTGACGGCTTTGCAGATTGCTCTCTGGGAAAAGTGCCGCCTGGTCACGGCCAATGGGCCGCTCATGGTCACCATCGGCGGCTCCGATGCCTATACGGCAGGCCAGTTCTTTCAGGGCCTTACGACAGACGCATGGCAAGGTCCCCTGGCCCTACCGGCTGGGCGGAAGCTGACGACCGTCATTCCGGGACAGGCAGAAGGGCCGATTGTCGGCGGCAATCTGACGGTCCTCACGTCCCTTGTCGGCACGCCTTATGCCCTTGACGGGACAGGCTGCATCCTGGTCCTGGAGGATACTGGTGAAGATGCCTACCGTATCGACCGCATGCTGAACCAGCTCTGGCAAAGCGGCCTTTTGTCCCGCGTCGCCGCCATCGCCTATGGTGACTTCACCGACTGCCCTCATGATCCGGGCGACTTCACGACGGACCAGGTGCTGGATTATTATGCTCATCTGGCAGGGAAACCGGCCATTAAGGGCCTGCCCGTCGGCCATACGAAGGATAAGGCCTTCGTGCCTTACGGCATCGAAGGCCGGATCGATGCTGACAGGGAGGGCGCGTCGCTTACTTTTGTTGAACCAGAATAATTGCTTGATAAACAAAGGCGTTCATTGTCATAACGGGCTCGCCACGTGCGAGCCCCTACGGTTATTCACACGCCACGTGCGAGTCCCTACGATTATTTATGTAAAAAATCGTGTATAATTCTTGACAAAATATTAAAATGCATCTATAATGAATAAAAATTCAAAGAATAGTCAGGGCACAGCCCATGTGATATAGGAGTGATGAAGTGTGAAAACGAAAGTATTCATTGATGGCCATGAAGGGACGACGGGCCTTCGTATTCATGAACGGCTCAGCAACCGTCAGGACATTGAACTGGTTCCTATTGCCGACGATGTCCGCAAGGATCCCGATGCCATCCGGGCTTGCATGAAGCAGGCCGACATCGCCTTCCTTTGTCTCCCTGACGGTGCCGCAGCCGAAGCCGTAACGCTGGCTGAAGGTTGTGACGTCCGCCTCATCGATACGTCGACAGGCCGGCGGGTGGCACCGGGCTGGACTTATGGGTTCCCCGAATTATCGCCGCAGCAGGCCGAAGCCATTGCCAAGAGCGACCGCGTCGGCAATCCGGGCTGCCACGCCAGCGGTGCCATTTCTATTCTCCAGCCCCTGACGGCAGCCGGCATCGTTCCGGCAGATTATCCCGTAACGGCGTTCTCCCTGACCGGGTACAGCGGCGGCGGCAAGAAGATGATCGCCCAGTACGAAGGTGACAAGAGCCAGGATTTATATGCACCGCGTCAGTACGGTCTGGTCCAGCAGCACAAACACTTGCCGGAAATCGTCACAATCTGCCATTTGACGCAGGAACCGGTCTTCACGCCTATTGTCGATGATTATTACAGTGGCATGGAAGTCATGATTCCTTTCTTCAGCCAGTTGCTGGCCAAGAAAGTGACGGCTCAGGACGTATGGCAGGTCTTGGCCGACCATTATGACGGCTGCCCCTTCGTCCACGTCCTGCCCTTTGGGGAAGACAAGGGCGGCTTCATCGCAGCCAATGACATGAGCGGCTACGACGATATGGAAATCTTAGTCACCGGCAACGACCAGCGCATCATGGTCACGTCCTTATTCGACAACCTCGGCAAAGGCGCTTCCGGTGCGGCCATTCAGAATATGAACCTCATGATGGGCATCGATCCCACGACGGGCTTACATTTGAAAGAATAGCCGTTAGCAGTTAGGGGCTAGGGGTTAGCCTAAGCCTCCCTTAATAGGGGAGGTGGCCCGCAGGGCCGGAGGGGTTGTTTTTCGATGAACGACCTACGACGAACGATAAACGACGTGAAAAACGCAGCAACACAGATAGCAAACTCTTTAACGGGATTAGGATTAATACGAAAGGTGGAGTCAGTATGAGTCAGGTTTATGATAGCCTCAGCGTACCGCAAGGATTTCAGGCTGCCGGTACGTACAGTGGATTATGCAGCAGCCGTGTAAAATTGGATGTAGCCATGATTGTAAGCCGACGCGACTGCTCCATCGTTACCGCCACGAGTCAGGGCCTGATGACTCAGGAAGGTAAGGTGCTGCTCCTGCATAACGGCACAGCTCTTCCCGACGGGCCCCGGGGCCATGAGATTTCTCAGGAAGTCTGCCAGGCTGCGGGGAAATGCATGGATGAAGCGCCCGAAGATATCGCCTTGGTTGCCAGCGGGGCCAAGGGCCAGTATTTCCGCCCGTCCCTGCTCATCCACAGTCTCAAGACGCTGACAGCTGGGTTAGGGAATGACAGTCAGCCGTTGGAAGCAGTTCTGGATAACTCTGGTGATGTCACAGCTTATCAGGTCGCCTTATCCAGTGGTACGCCGGGCTGTTCCTTGAGCGGTATCGCCGCCGACGGTACGGCTGACAGCGACGGCTTATGTGTTATAATGACCGATGCCCAGGCCGATAGTGTTGTCATCGAAGGAGCTCTGGCTCAGGCCAAGGCAGCTATCGATACGGAGAACTTTACGTTCATCGTCATGGCCAATGGCATGGCCGGAAGCAGCCCGTGCAGCCAGGAGGCTCTGGCCGATGGGTTAGCACAGTTATTAAAAAAATTAGGCTTTCAAAATTCGTTGAGAGCTTGCAGCTAAATGGGGGAAGTTATTACCATGTTTAAGAGAATTGAACTCGTCTCGGAAGATGTCAAATCCGTCACCAATGCCCAAAAGGCACAGATTTTGATGAACGCTCTGCCGTACATCAAGAAATATAGCGGCAAAATCGTCGTCGTCAAGTACGGCGGCAATGCCATGATTAACGAAGAGTTAAGGAAATCGGTCATGGGCGATATCGTCCTTTTGAACCTCATCGGCGTCAAAGTCGTCTTGGTCCACGGCGGTGGTCCGCATATCAAGGAAACGCTGAACCGCTTGGGCATGGAATCGAAGTTTCTCAACGGCTTGCGCGTGACTGATGCGGAAACTATGAAAGTCGTCCAGATGGTCTTGGCCGGCCAGGTCAACAAGGATTTGGTCAACCTTATCGGGACGATTGGCGGCAAGGCTATCGGTCTCTGTGGTTTGGACGACCAGATGATCAAAGTTCAGAAGCAGAGCGATGAATTGGGCTATGTTGGCCGCATTACGGATGTCGATGTTTCTATTATCAAAGATAACTTGGATAAAGGGTATATCCCGGTCATTTCGACTATCGGTACCGATACTAACGGCCAGGCCTACAATATCAACGCCGATACGGCAGCGGCTAAAATCGCCGGCGCTCTCAATGCAGAATGTATGTTGTCCATGACCAATATCGACGGCGTCCTTAAGGATAAGGACGATCCCGATTCGCTGCTCACGGAAATTACCCTTGAACAGGCACGGCAGTTGGAAAAAGACGGAATCATCGCCGGCGGCATGATTCCTAAGGTCCAGTGCTGCACCGATGCCATCAAGGCTGGCGTCAAGCGCGTGTTCATCATCAACGGCACGGTTCCCCATGCCATCCTCATCGAAATGCTCACGGAAGAAGGCCTGGGCACGATGTTCGTAGGACATTACTCTATCGGTAAATAAAGAAAGAAGGAATCCCCTAATGGCAGAAGATTATAAAACCCTTGATAAAGAATATATCGTCAATGTATACAACCGGGTCGGGGCTGTATTGGATCACGGCAAAGGCGCGATTTTATATGACGTCGATGGCAAGAAATACATCGATCTCAGCGCCGGTATTGCTGTCAACATTTTTGGTGTCTGTGATGACGTGTGGATTCATGCTGTCGAAACGCAGCTCCATAAATTGAGCCATATTTCCAACGTTTTCTTTACAGAACCTCAGACCGTCTTGGCCGAAAAACTCTGTCAGAAGACAGGCATGAAGAAGGTATTCTTCTCCAACTCCGGTGCCGAAGCCAACGAATGTGCCATCAAAACGGCTCGGAAATATTCCCATGACAAATACGGTGACGGCCGCTATACGATCGTCACTTTGAAGAACAGCTTCCACGGCCGGACCATTGCGACCTTGACGGCTTGCGGCCAGGATTCACTCCATCAGGATTTCGGACCCTTCGTCGACGGTTTCGTTTATGCTGAACCCGATGATTTTGACGATATGAAGCGGCTTTGCGAAGAAAATAACGTCTGCGCTATCATGATGGAAATGGTCCAGGGCGAAGGCGGCGTCCATCCTCTTGATAAGGAATACGTCCAGAAAGTAGAAGCATATGCTCACGCTCACGATATTCTGATCATTGTCGACGAAGTCCAGACTGGCAACGGTCGGACGGGCTATCTCTATTCCTATATGGGCTATGGCATCCATCCCGATATCGTTTCCACGGCGAAAGCCATCGGTGGCGGCCTGCCGTTAGGAGCTACGATGTTTGCTGATTCGACACAGCATACCTTGACCAACCATACCCATGGTTCGACCTTTGGTGGCAACCCGATTTGTACGGCTGGCGGCATTTCCATCATCGACCGCCTCGACGACGACCTTATGGCAGAAGTTCGGGAAAAAGGGAAATACATCAAAGAAGAACTGGAACAATGCGAACACGTCGACCACGTATCGGGCATGGGCCTCATGATCGGCGTCACTCTCAAGAATAAAGACCTCATGGATGTCGTCGAAGGCTGCGTAGACAACGGTGTCCTCGTCCTCACAGCCAATGGCCTCCTGCGCCTCTTGCCGCCTCTCAACATCCCTTGGGATGAATTGAAAGAAGCCATCGGCATCGTTAAGAAGGTCATCGATAAATAGAATATAGTTTACCGTATAAAAGTTTGTAGTGAAAAAGGCGCTGTCGCATGAAGACAGCGCCTTTTTTAGCAGTCAGCAAAAATGCACGGCCCGTGACGCCTTCGGCTCGTAATAAATGGCCCCATCGGGGCTGCGTAGGGGCTTCCGCGTGGGAAGCCCGCCAGCGATATTTGACCACAGCCCATTCGAGTATAATGGGGGAGGTTTTTACGAACGACAGACCACAATCATTGCCACGAGCCGAGAGTCACTCGAGCCGTCAAGTCTAATATTGTATTTTTAGTGTCAAATTATGTAGTCTTTATTATATTTTTTATATTAAAACCGATTGTTTAATGAGATCAAAACGTGACAAATGATTCGTTATTTAGTATAATAAGGCATAGGTAATGAAATATTTTTGTTTTTATGTTTTTTTATGAAGGGGGTGAAACCGTATGGCTCCTGAACGTGGAATTTGTAGAGTATTAGCAACTTCACAGGCAGTGATTCTGTGTGCTATGATTCATGAAAATACACGGGGGGGGGTATAACTATGCTTTAAATCTGGTAAAAATGGCGATTCGCCTTCATATACATGATTTTGGGAGACAGTGTACTCGTATGCTGTCTTTTTTGCGTACTCCAAACTCCTCCTGCCCAAGAGCATATGGGAATGGCAATCGTAGGATTTGCCATACGGATTGTTTGCTGCCCGGGGTCATATATTTGTAAATGTCCTCATTAATCATTAATAACTGTTACAAATATATGACGGTTTTCGAAAGAAGATAAGGAGGAAACGAGTATGAATTTATCAGGGAAAAAATTAACGACAGCGATTTTAGCAGGCTTGATGGGTGCCACCATGTTCGGTGGCAGTGTATTTGCTGATACAACGTTAGATGCTGTACAAACTCTTGCCAATCAGAATAGTGATAAAATTACTGATTTAACAGTCCGCGTTAGCAATTTGGAAACGGCTTCATCAGATGCAACTCAGAATACTAAAGATATTGCAGCCAACAAGACAGCCATCGATAAGAACGCTGGCGACATTGCGACCAACAAAGACAACATCGCAGCCAACAAGACGGCCATTGATAAGAATGCTGGCGATATTGCGACCAACAAAGACAACATCGCAGCCAACAAGACGGCCATTGATAAGAACGCTGGCGACATTGCGAACGTTAGCAGTACAGTGACTGCATTACAGAAAGATTCTGCAACTGTTAAAGATGCTGCAAAACTCATTAATGACAACAAAGGGGCCATCGAAAAAGTTGGTAATTACGAAAACCGTCTCACAACCGTAGAAAATATTTCCAACAATCATGCTGCAGCTATTGGTAGTGATACGAATGGTACTGCTGTAAAAAAAGGCACGTTTGTTAGTGCATTGAGCCAGAATACAGAAGATCCTTCGAAATCTGTTACTATTGGTACTAACTTGAATGCCTTGGATAAGGGTATTAGCGACGAAATTAGCAATCGTGAAAATGGTGATAAGCAACTGGATGACCGCATCACGAGTGTAAAAGATTACCTGCAGAATGAAACAGAAAAGAATTATGTCAGCAAAAATATGTATAATGAAGAAACTAGCGTTGCTGAAGGTGCATTTGTAAAAGGAAAGCAGACTGTAGGGCAGAATCTGAATGCAGTTGATAAAGGACTCAATGACGAAATTGCAGCCCGTATCGGTGCTGATGCAGCACAGGATAAAGTTATCAAACAGGTCAATGATAACCTGGTAAGTTCTGTCAACACGATTAACAAGAACGTAGCCGATGGATTTAATGCACTGAGTGCCGCCGATTTGAAGGAAGCCCAGACCCGTGCAGCAGCAGATAAGAAGCTGCAGGGTAATATCGATACAGAAGCCCAGACTCGCGAAGCAGCAGATAAGAAGCTGCAGGGTAATATCGATACAGAAGCCCAGACTCGTGCAGATGCAGATAAGAAGCTGCAGAAGAATATCGCTGCAGAAGCTGTTGCTCGCGATAAAGCTGACCAGAAAGAAGCGGCTACTCGTCAGGCTGCTGACCAGAACCTGCAGAATCAGATTAACAACAACAGCACGTCTATCAATGACTTGTATGGCCGTTACAGCTCCTTGAAGACGGACATCAACAAAGTCGGTGCTCGTTCGGCTGCATTGGCTGGTCTCCATCCGCTCGATTTTGACCCGGCTAATAAACTCAACTTCGCTGTTGCTTCCGGTTCGTTTAAAGGCGAAAACAGCGTTGCTCTCGGTGCTTTCTATCGCCCGAACGAAAATGTTATGTTCAGTGCTGCCAGCACTATGGGTGATTCCGACAACGCTTACACCTTCGGCCTGAGCTTCAAGATTGGCCCGTCCTCGGCTAAGACCAAGACCACTTCGCCGGACGCTGAAGAACTCTACAAAGTTGTTGGCGAATTGCAGGATCAGTTAGCGGCTCAGCAGAAAGAAATCGAACAGCTCAAAGCTGACAAAGCAAAATAAAAATTATTGTAATTTAGCCCAAAAGGCGCTGTCTTCATGCGACAGCGCCTTTTTTGCGTGCCACTTGTCATAAATTCCGGCTGTACCCGGGATTCAGGCGGGCTCGTCCTCTACAGCGGTACGTTTCAGCATCCGTCTTGTCTTTCTTTACAGTCATGACCGGACGGGCTGAAAAGGCACGTGCGAGCCCCTACAAATCGCATACGGGTGACGGGGATGAATGCGTTCACGGATTGCAAAACACACGGCCCTACTACTATTTGCGAAATATTTTTCTTGCTATTCATGGGGGAATTGCGTACAATAGGGCTGTATTAAAATATCAATGCAAAGGAAGAGGATAGGGAGAGAAGACATATGAAACATTTAAAGATAGCTTATAGTTTTGACGTACAGTATTATTTTGTTGACAGCGATCGGGAAATCGTTCCTATTGAGCAGACGGATTTCACCGATGTGGCCGTAGCGGTTATTTCGGACCAGGATTTCGCTTATATCGACAAAATCGATGAAACGGGATTCGGTATTCCCATCATGGTCATCATGCCGGGCGGCGAAAGGATGCCGGAACGATACATTGACAAAGTCGATGTCGTCTTTACGGAAGAAATGGTCAATAAGAGCCGCTGTATTTCGACAGCCGAACGGTTGGCCAGCCGTTATGAACATGCTGTGCTGCCGCCGTTTTTTGCCGACCTCGTCGATTATGTCAGTGAAAAGAATACGCCTTTTGACTGCCCGGGCCATCAGGACGGCCTGTTTTTCAAGAAGCATCCGGCCGGACGCTATCTTTATGATTTCTATGGACCTCATATTTTCCAGTCCGATATCTGCAATGCCGACGTCACCCTTGGCGATCTGCTCATCCATGAAGGCCCGGCTTTGGAAGCCCAGGACTTTGCAGCCGAAGTCTTCCACGCCGATAAGACCTATTTCGTTCTCAACGGCTCTTCGTCATCGAATAAGGTCGTCACCAATGCCTTGCTGACGCCGGGCGACCTGGTCCTCTACGACCGCAATAACCACAAGTCCGTCGCCCTCGGTGCCCTCATCCAGGCCGGGGCGACGCCGGTCTATCTGGAAACAGCCCGCAATCCCTATGGCTTTATCGGCGGCATCGACGCCCACTGCTTCGATGAAACGTATCTGCGCCAGCTGGCAGCCGAACGGGACCCGGAAAAAGCCAAGGCCAAGCGGCCTTTCCGCCTGGCTGTCATCCAGCTTGGCACTTATGACGGGACGCTGTACAATGCCCGCTACGTCGTCGACCGTATCGGTCATCTCTGCGACTATATCCTCTTTGATTCGGCCTGGGTCGGCTATGAACAGTTCATCCCCATGCTCAAGGACTGCTCGCCGCTGCTCCTCGATTTGCATGAAGATGACCCGGGAATCATGGTCGTCCAGTCGGTCCATAAGCAGCAGGCCGGTTTTTCTCAGGCTTCGCAAATTCACAAAAAGGATAATCATATCCATAACCAGTCACGCTACTGTAACCACAAGACCTTCAATAACGCTTTCATGGCCAACGCCTCGACGAGTCCTTTTTATCCTATGTTCGCAACGATTGCCGTCAATGCCAAAATCCATGCCGGTGCGGCTGGCCGCAAGATGTGGATGGACTGTGTGAAAATGGGTATTGAAGCCCGCAAGGATATCCTGCGCCGCTGCCATTATATCCGGCCTTTCGTAGCGCCGACGGTATACGGCAAGCCCTGGCAGGATGGCCATACCGATGACATGGCTAATGACCTGGCTTATTTCACCTTTGAACCGGATGCTAAGTGGCATGCTTTCGAAGGCTACGGTCCGGGCCAATATCTTGTCGACCCGTGCAAGCTCCTCTTGACGACACCAGGCATCAATGCCGAATCGGGACAGTACGAGGATTTCGGCATCCATGCCAATATCTTGGCGACGTATCTGCGCGGCAACGGCGTCATTCCGGAAAAATGTGATTTGAACTCGATTCTCTTCCTACTGACACCGGCTGAAAATAAGAATAAGATGCGCCTTCTCGTGTCCCAGCTGGTTCGCTTCGAACGCTTCGTCGACCATGACGTCCCCATGCAGGAAGTCCTTCTCGGCGTCTACAACTCGCATCCGGACCGCTATGCAGGCTATACAATCCGCCAGCTTTGCCAGGAAATGCACGATTTCTATAAGGCACGGAACGTCAAGGATTTGCAGAAGAAACTTTTCCGCCGCCAATATTTCCCGGAATACGCCATGAATGCCCAGGAAGCGCAATATGCCTTTATCCGTGGCCAGGGCGAACTGGTGCCCCTCGATGAAATCGAAGGCCGCATCGCCCTGGAAGGAGCTCTGCCCTATCCGCCGGGCGTCCTCTGCGTCGTACCGGGCGAACGCTGGTCCCATACAGCCGTCCAGTACTTCAAGGCCTTGGAAGAAGGCCTCAATGAATTGCCGGGCTTCGCCTCGGAAATCCAGGGCGTCTACCTGGAAAAAGAAGACGATGGACGCATCCATGCTTATGGGTATGTGCTGAAGGAATAGTGCGGTACGAAATCTCGTCAAATACGTAACGGGCTCGCCACGTGCGAGCCCCTACATCGAATACGGGATTCCTGCAAATACTTTTTTATGTCAAATGGGAATTGTCCCCAAACAGCGTAGGGGTCGCCATGTGGGCGACCCGCGTGAATTTTGTGTATAGCCGGAATTTATGACAAAAGGGATTGTACATGATGACGTTTGCCATCATGTACAATCCCTTTTCGTGTGTTTTTTAACGATGAACGAACTGCGGGCCGCCGTTATGGCGGCCCCTACGATGAACGACGAACGGCCTACGATAAACGATGCCCTCTATAACAATGTTTTTACGGCTTCGGCGATTTTTTTGGCGATATACGGGTTATTCATGGTGTAGACGTGAATGCCGTCTACGCCGTTAGCCAGGAGATCGGCAATCTGGTCGACGGCGTAGGCGATGCCGATATCGCGCATGGATTCGGGAGTGTCACCGTATTTGGCAATAGCCCGCTGGAATTTGATGGGGAGCGTGGCGCCGCACAGGGTGACCATGCGTTCGATTTGAGCTTTGTTAGTGACGGGCATGATGCCGGCTTCGATGGGAACATTGATACCGGCAATTTCACAACGTTCGAGGAAGCGGTAGAAAAGGGCGTTGTCGAAGAAAAGCTGGGAAATGAGCTCACTGGCGCCGGCATCGACTTTGGTCTTTAAATTGCGGATGTCGGCGGCCAGGGTCTTGGCTTCGGTATGGCCTTCGGGATAGCAGGCGCCGATGACGTTGAAGTCCGGTTCCTTTTCTTTGATGAAGGCTACGAGGTCGCTGGCGTGTTCAAAGGCATGGGACCGTTCACGGCCCGGTACTTCATCGCCGCGCAGGGCCAGGATGTTTTCAATACCGGCTTCTTTCAGTTCTTTCAGGTTCTGAAGGGCTGCTTCTTCCGTAAGGTAAATGCAGGGCATGTGGGCCGCCGTTTCGCAGCCCAGCGCCTTGATATGGGCGGCGACTTCGACGGTACGATTGCCGCCGGTACCGCCGGCACCGCAGGTGACGCTGATGAAATCGGGATGAAGTTTGCTCAGTTCTGCTAAGGTCGGATAAACCGTTTCGACGGGAATGTCCCGCTTCGGCGGAAAGACTTCAAAAGAAAAGACCGTTTTTTTGGCAAAAAGCTCGTTCGTATGCATATATTGTTTCCCCCTTGATTTTACAGAATTCCGTGGACTGCATGATGAAAAGCAACCCCTCAGTCAGCTGCGTTGACAGCTCCCCTATTAGGGGAGCCTTCCAGACAATAATCATTGTAAACAAAAGGACCGCCGCGAGCGCGACAGCCCTTTTCGGATACTTTCATTATATGGGATAACGAAGTCAATGTCCAGCTGTTAGAAGCTCGGCAGGATAGCACCCTGATATTTGTCTTCGATGAATTTCTTGACTTCCGGAGACTGGAGGGCTTTGACGAGTTTCTGGATTTCCGGACGATTTTCATCGCCTTCACGGATGACGATGACGTTGGCGTACGGCGAATCCTTCGGTTCCAGGAAGAGCGCGTCTTTCAGCGGATTGAGACCGGCTTCCATAGCAAAGTTGGTATTGATCAAGGCGATGTCTACGTCATCGATGGAACGGGGAATCTGAGCGGCTTCGAGTTCGACGAACTGGAGATGCTTGTCGTTCTTTTCGACATCCTGTACGGTCGATGTGATGTTACCGCCGTCTTTCAAGCCGATGAGATCGGCACTCTGCAGGATGAGGAGGGCACGGCCGCCGTTGGTCGGGTCATTAGGAATGGCGACTTTAGCACCATCCGGCAAGTCTTTCAAATCTTTGATCTTGTGGGAATAAATGCCCATCGGTTCAACGTGGATCTTGGCGATGGCTTTCAGTTTCGTACCGTGTTCGCTGTTGAATTTGTCGAGATACGGCGAATGTTGGAAGAAGTTGGCATCCAGTTCTTTGTCGTTGAGGGCCAGATTCGGTTTGACATAGTCCGTAAATTCGACGACTTTCAAGTCGACCCCTTCTTTGGCCAGGAGCGGCTTGATTTCGTTGAGGATTTCACCGTGTGGTACAGGCGTTGCGCCGACAGTGACCGTCGTGTTCTTGGAAGACGAGCCGCTGGAAGCGGAATCACTGCCACAGCCGGCAGCCAGGACGGCGATGGCCAGCAGGGCTGAAGCGGCGAGAATGGAAAGTTTCTTGAGATTTTTCATAAAGATTCCTCCTAATGATGTAGTATAGACTTTTCTGTTCCGTCATTATCCATAAAAAAGACCTCTTTCCGAAAGAGAAAGAGGTTTGATGGCTGATTCTTTATCTCTCGGAATAATCCGCAGGAATTGGCACCGTCATCGTCGGTTGCCGGGTTTCATAGGGCCAGTCCCTCCACCACTCTGGATAAATGTCGTTCTAAAGTTGTCTTAATCCCTAGTTTATCATGGATAGGCTATTTGTCAAGAGGCCAGGCAGAATATAGGCAGCCCGGTGTATGTAGGATTACAATACATGTGTTACACATTGAAAACATAAAAAGCGAGATACCCT
>OLPH01002726.1_pt1 | contig 13694 bp, 9 predicted proteins | sample 1672951 | NCBI WGS metagenome assembly OLPH01 (sample SAMEA3136740, study PRJEB25190) | human gut metagenome | reverse complement strand
AGGCATAGCGGCATCGGGAACAACTCCTTATGTAATAGGAGCACTGCAAAAAGCACCACGGCAGTTCTGCTGCTGATCTCAGGCTTACTTCAGATATTTACATTGTCGCAGTATGTCACAGGCATAATGTGCATAATAATGGCGATAGCACAGACGGTTACGCTTTGTGTGATATGTCAGAAAAATAACGAAAATATCCGTAACCGTACCCTGTCCGCAAAGATGAAATACAGAGTGGTGCGTGACGAGATATTACAGCTTATTCCGGCGGCGGGACTTGTTCCGGATGATATAATAATTGTTCAGGGAGGAGAAATAGTTCCTGCGGACGCACATATACTTGAGTATGTCGGACTTACAGTTGACGAGAGCAGATTTACAGGCGACAATACCCCTGTGCAAAAGCATGACGGAGCGGACCCGAAGGCGACCGGACTTAAGAAAAGTTGTATATATGCAGGTACAAGAGTGCTTAACGGCTCTGCTGTAGCGAGAGTAGTGGCAACGGGTGAAGATACATACAGAGCAAGACAAGGTGAAAAGCACGGAAAAGCGGCAGATCCGAATTTCTCACGCTATGAGAAAACCTGCGTCAAGCTGAGGCTTCCGCTTGCGGTAGCGGCAATACTGCTTTGTGTTATCGGCACTCTGTCACAGATTTTAACAGGAAGAACAGACAATGTAACAGGTGTTATCGTAAGCGCTTGCGGTTGGCTTATATGTATGTTTATGCCGTTTGTAGAGCTGTATATAAGAATGTACAATATGAATTTTGTACGCCGTGCCGAGCTAAAGGGGGCTGTCATAAAAAATCTTACCGTTCCCGAAAAGCTCAACAGCCTGTCCGTGCTTGTCATTGATAAATCCGCTGTTGTAGCGCCTAATACACTTGAGGTTGCAGGAATATACAGCAAGGATACAGACCTTATGACAACGGTAACGGTGCTTGCGTGCGATAAGGATGAACCGACACTTGCAGAGCAGGCATTCCTGCTTAATGCGGCTCTGGGCGGAACCGATGTGGCAACGGTAAAAAGAAACGAACTTACAGCACAGTTCCCTTATAATGATGCCGACAGAATAGGCGGAAATATCTATAATATGGGCGGAACTCATCTTGTGTGCGTAAAGGGCGCTGTAGAAAAGGTGACAGGCCTTTGCAATATGAGCCCCGAAGAAATGTTCAGAATAACCGCTCGTGCGGCGGCTCTTGCAAAACGTGGACTTGAAGTGTGGACGGTTGCATATTATATAATACCTGAGGGCGAAGAAATACCCAAGAGTCTTTACGCAGTGCAATATAATTATATGGGGCTTGTTTCTTTTATGAATGCGACAAGAGATATGATACCTCTTGCATTGCAGGGCTGCAAAAGAGCGGGAGTAAGGCTTGTGCTGACTTCCTCTGACAGCCCCGAAACAGCAAGCTCAATGGGCAAAAAAATAGGACTTTCCGACGCAGGAATGATTTCCGGAGATGAAATAGCAGAAAGCGTTGTAACGGGAGAACCGCTTGATTATAAGAAGGCTGAAATATTCTGCCGTGTAAATGCGGCTCAGCGTGTGGATATTATAGAAAAGCTTAAGGAAGCAGGCGAAACAGTTGCAACTGTGGGTTACAGCGACAGCGATTACGACCTTGTCGCCCATGCGGATCTCGGCATAACATCGCTCGAAAATACGACAGGAAGCGTTTATGAGGCGAGCGGGCTTATCGTCCGTGACGATAATTTCTCATCGGTCGTTGAAATGATAAAAGAGGCAAGACAGCTTCACAGAAACATCAAACGCTGTATATTTATTCTCCTATCAACGCTTATAGCGTTTGCCTGCACTTCTCTTGCCGATATGATAACGGGATACGGCATAATTACCCCTATGCTTGCGGCTGTTCTTACAGCGGCAGTGATACCTCTTTGCTGTACCGGCTTCAGAAACGTAAAATCGGATATTAAGGGTAATATGACCCCGTCGGGCTTCATTTCGCAGGGAAAGCCGGATAAGAAATTCTTTATAAGAAGTGCTGTTTGTGGACTTATCTGCGGTGCAATATCCGCTCTGTTCCTCACTCTTGCAGGAGGGGTTATGTCAGCACAGCAGGTTTCATCGGTAATGCTTACACTTCTCACGGTTATGACAGGCGCAATGTGCCTTGTTGTCACAGACAAACGTACAGGAGCATTCAAAAACGGAGCAATACCGAAATATATGACGGTTACAGCAGCGGCTACATCGGTAACGTCTATACTGTTGCCGTATATTCCGTTTATAAACTCGCTGTTTGGCTTTGCGGTGCCGAATCCGCTTGCAAGCATAGTAGCAGTGCTTGCAGGGATTGCACTTCCCGCAGGGCTTCAGATAAAGAAATACCTCAACAAATAAGAACATAAGTAAGGAGTAAATATGATCTCACATCTACTGAATATCGTTTACGGTATCGTATTCGGCGTGGCAAATATTATACCGGGTGTAAGCGGCGGAACTATGATGGTGGTTTTCGGCGTGTATGACAAGGTGGTAGACGTGCTGACGTTGAAATTGTCGGCTATCAAAAAGAACATCAGATTCATCGTCTTTTTCGGAATCGGCGCCGTTATCGGTATACTCGGCTTTTCGTTTGTGATAACGTGGCTGTTTGATAACTTCCCTGTGGCAACGAATATGTTCTTTATGGGACTTATCATCGGCAGTATTCCGCTTATTTACAGGAATATGACCGTCGGCGGCAGAAAAATCACGCCGAAATGCCTTTTTGCGTTTATCCCGGCACTTGCGCTGGTGGTAGGAATGACTTATATAAATAAGCTGCCCCAGAACGAGAGCTTCACTGTCAATGCTGTTCATAACGCTACCGACTGCACGGTGACTATCACAAACAACGGCTCTTATGATATTAAATCAAACTGGCAGTTAAAGGTCAACGGCAAGGTAGAAGGAGAGCTTACCGGCTGTGTTGTAAAGAAATCCTCAGCTGATACTACCGTCCTCACAGGAACGGAAAACAGCGCTATCGCAAAGGGTGAGAGCATTACGCTCACTCTCCCCGAAAGCACGGATATTGATTCAATACAGACCGACAGCTTCACCTATACCTATAAGATGAATCCTGTGCTGTTCATAACGCTTCTGCTCGGAGTTACCGTGGCGGCTGTAGCTATGATAATCCCCGGTGTCAGCGGTTCGTTTGTAATGGTACTGCTCGGTTTATACACCACGGTCATCGGTGCGATAAAGAGCCTTGACTTTATGATACTGATACCGACAGCTATCGGTGTGTTTATCGGCATTGTATTCGGTGCAAAGCTGATTTCGGCGCTTATGAAACGCTATTCTCTGCTTGTTTACAGTGCAATTATGGGACTTGTAATAGGCTCGCTGTATGCTGTGTTCCCTGACGGCTTCGGCTTCAACCTTGAAACGCTCGCAGGTGCAGCAGCCCTTATTGTAGGCGGAGCGATAGCTGTGCTTGTAGGAAAGAATACAGAAGTAGAACAGCAGTAATGCTGTCAAAAGAACAGAAATATATCCGTCGGCTCGAAAACGGTCGGCGGATATTTGTTTTACCTCGTTTTGCTTTTGCACGAGGTTGACCTGTAGGCAAAATCGGGGTATAATATAATAAAAAACTGTGAGGTAATAATGGAGTACTTTTACAACCTTTTGTTCTATTTTGCAATATACTCGTTTGCCGGCTGGTGCGGAGAGGTTGTCTTTGCAACTGTGCGCCACGGAAAGTTTGTAAACCGTGGAATGCTGCACGGCGCTTATTGTCCTATATACGGCTTCGGGCTGATAACGGTTATCGTCTGCCTTACACCGATTAAAGATTCATGGCTGCTGCTTTTTGCCGGCTCTGCCGTTCTTACGACCGTGCTTGAATTTATAACGGGCTTTGTGCTTGATAAGCTATTCGGCAGACGCTGGTGGGACTACAGTGGCAAGAAGTTCAACATCGGCGGTTACATCTGTCCGCAGTTCACAGTTGTGTGGGGACTTGCCTGCCTGCTTATAATGAAGGTGGTACAGCCTGCGATAGCTTTTGCCGTAGGGCTTATCTGGAAGCCTGTCGGCATAGCGGCACTGTGCCTGTTCTATGCGGCAATAATAACAGACGTTATACTGACCTTCCCCGAGGTAAAGAAGCTGAGAAACGAAATCAGGCTTATAGACGACCTTGAAAAACAGCTTACCGCTGTATCCGATGCTATCGGTTCAGATCTGTCCGATAAGACTGCACAGGCTGTGGAATTTACAAAGGAACACAGAATCACGGCGGAAGAAATGCAAAAAAGGGCGGATATGTTCAAAGCTAAGCTGGAAACAGCCTCAGACAGCGTTAAACAACGTAATTCGGAACGCCTGAGTGAATTAAAGGGCAATGCTTCGGAACGCAGAGAGGAGCTTACAGCACGCTTTAACGAGCTTAACGAAAAGCTGTCCGAGCTTAAAGCGAAGCATAAACGTCTTTACAAGGCATTCCCGTCACTTAAAAACGGCAGAAAAAAGCTGAAAAAAGTAATTTTAAAAAAGAAGTAAATCAAAGAGCCGTCGGTCTTTTCCTGTCCGACGGCTCTTTTCTTATTGCTTATTTATAAATTTGTCTATAATGTATTTCGGTCTTGCCTTTACTTCGATATAAATCTTTCCGATATATTCACCGACAATGCCAAGCGCCATTATCTGGAGTCCGCTTAAGAACCATATCGAGCACATAAGCGAGCTCCAGCCTGCTTCGGTATTTCCAAGGCAATTCTGCACAATAGCATATATTATCATCGCTACGCTTACAAGAAACACTAAAAATCCGACTACGGTAACAAGCCTTATCGGTTTTACCGAAAAGCTGGTGATACCGTCAAACGCAAAAGCAAGCATCTTTTTAAGCGGATACTTCGATTCTCCGGCAAAACGCTCACTGCGTTCATAATATACTATGTCGCTCTTGAAGCCTATCTGCTTTACTATGCCTCTGAGGAACAGATTGACCTCCTTAAACTGTGACAGTGCTTCAAGCGCACGCTTCGATATAAGTCTGTAATCGGCGTGGTTGTCGATTATATCGACACCGAGAAGCCGCATCAGCTTATAGAACATTCCTGCTGTTCCACGCTTGAAAACAGTGTCCTTCTTTCTTGAAGAACGTACTCCGTATACTATGTCACAGCCTTCGTGATACTTGTCTACAAACTTGTCAACCACGTTTATATCATCCTGCAGGTCTGCATCCATTGAAATTGATATATCCGCAAGGTCCTTTGCTGTCATAAGGCCTGCAAGAAGGGCGTTCTGGTGACCCTTGTTGCGTGACAGCTTAAGCCCAGAAAACAGATCATCGCCTTCGTGAAGCTCCTCGATTATCTCCCACGTCCTGTCTTTACTTCCGTCATCCACGAATAACACACGGCTCTTGTCGGATATTTTTCTGTCGTTGATAAGAGTTGTCATTTTTTCCTTAAGCCGCTTTGATGTTTCGTGAAGTACCTCTTCTTCGTTGTAACAGGGTACTACAATGTATAGTATATCGTTATATTCGGTCATTTGCTAAATTCCTTTCGTAGCTTTGTCGATTTAATCTGACTGTTACAGTATACCCCATTTTTACTGATTTGTAAAGCGTATAATGTGAAAATATGACGAAAAATCGGTAAATATCGCTGTTTTGAATAGATTTTTACAAAGAAAAGTGGCTATGACACCGAAGTGCCATAGCCATAGGAAAAGGGTGCAGATTATCTTAAAGGGTAAAATCCCTCTAAGCCGTTTTTAAAAGCGTATCTCTATAATTATACGTTGAACAGAAGCTCCTCGTAAGTCGGGAAGGGCCAGTATTTTTCACCGACGATTGTTTCAAGCTCATCTGCAACAGCACGAAGGCTCTGCATTGTAGCGAATACTTCATCGTGGTAGCACTTAGCGGCTTCATAAACATCCGAAATGCCCTGTGCCTTAACTATTGCGCTGTCAAGCTCTGCTATCTTGGAGTTCAGACTTTCAGCAAGAGAATCAATCTTGTTTGCGATAGACTGCTCAAGGTTATAAGCAACACCTGCGTTCTTCTTTGACAGAAGTACATCGCAAACCTGCTTCTCGTAAGCCATAACGGCAGGGAGAATTTCCTTTGTAGCCATCTCTGCTGTTGTCAGAGCCTCTATATTGATGGTCTTGCTGTAGTTTTCAAGCAGAATCTCTGTTCTTGAGTGCATTTCAACTTCTGTGAATACCTTGTGCTTTGTGAACACCTTGACATTCTTCTCGTCAAGGAAGTGCGGAAGTGCGTCTACCGTAGACTTAAGCTCAGGCAGACCTCTTACCTCTGTAGCTTCCTTTACCCAAGCGGCATCGTAACCGTTGCCGTTGAAGATTACTCTGCTGTGCTCCTTTATTGTCTTTACGAGCAGTTCCTTAAGAGCCTTCTTGAAGTCGTCAGCCTTTTCAAGCTCATCGGCGAACTGTTCAAGCTCCTCTGCTACGATTGTGTTAAGAACGATGTTGGGTCCGGAAATGTTGAGTGAAGAACCAACGCTTCTGAACTCAAACTTATTACCTGTAAATGCAAAAGGCGATGTTCTGTTTCTGTCTGTTGTATCCTTGGGGAACTTGGGCAGTGAGGTTACGCCTATATCGAACTGTGCGTGCTTTGCTTCTACGTTTGTACCTGCAACAAGTGCATTGATAACATCGTTCAGCTCTTCGCCGAGGAAGACAGATATGATTGCGGGAGGTGCCTCGTTAGCGCCGAGTCTGTGGTCGTTGCCTGCTGTAGCTACCGAAAGTCTGAGCAGATCTGCGTATTCGTCAACAGCCTTGATGATTGCGACAAGGAATGTCAAGAACTGTGCATTCTCCATAGGAGAATCGCCGGGGTTCAGAAGATTCTGACCGTCATCTGTTGAGAGCGCCCAGTTATCGTGCTTACCTGAACCGTTAACGCCTGCGAAAGGCTTTTCGTGCAGTAAGCATACCATATTATGCTCAAGAGCGACCTTCTTCATCATTTCCATCATAAGCTGGTTGTGATCAGCCGCAAGGTTTGCAGACTCGAAGATAGGAGCACATTCGTGCTGAGCGGGAGCAACCTCGTTATGCTTTGTCTTTGAAGAAACGCCGAGCGCCCAGAGGTGCTTGTCGAGGTCCTTCATATAGTCGCTTACTCTCTGCTTGATAACGCCGAAGTAGTGATCTTCAAGCTCCTGACCCTTTACAGGTGCCGCACCGAAAAGTGTTCTGCCTGTGAAGATAAGGTCTTTTCTCTTATCGTATGTCTTCTTGTCAACAAGGAAGTATTCCTGCTCGGCACCGACTGTAGCAACAACGCTCTTTGCTGTGGTGTTGCCGAAAAGTCTTAAAATTCTTAATGCCTGCTTTGATACAGCATCCATTGACTTTAAGAGAGGTGTCTTCTTGTCAAGCGCCTCGCCTGAATATGAGAAGAACGCTGTGGGTATATATAATGTGTTGTCCTTGACAAATGCGTATGATGTCGGATCCCACGCTGTGTATCCTCTTGCCTCGAATGTAGCACGAAGACCGCCCGAGGGGAATGATGAAGCATCAGGCTCGCCCTTTATAAGCTCCTTGCCTGAGAACTCCATAATAACCGTACCGTCACCTACAGGTGAAATAAAGCTGTCGTGCTTTTCGGCTGTGATACCTGTCATAGGCTGGAACCAGTGAGTGTAGTGTGTTGCACCCTTTTCTACTGCCCAGTCCTTCATTGTGCTGGCAACTACTTCGGCAATGGGAAGTGTAAGCTCAGCATTACCGTGCATTACCTTCATCAGCTCCTTGAAGATAGCCTTAGGGAGTCGTGCCTTCATTACCGCCTCGTTGAACACGTCCGAGCCGAACAGCTCCGTTACATCATAAGTTTTCTCTGCCATTTTCCTTTTCCTCCTACTTTCGTTAGATGTTCTTTGAAAAATAAGAAAAGGACGCTTTGATCCCTCAAAACGTCCTCGTTTCTGATTACAGTTATTATAATACACTATGTCGGCTGATTTGTCAATATGTCATTTTGCACAAATTTTGAAAGTTTGCCTGTGTGATAATTCAAAATTGTATAAAAACCATTGAAAAACCGTTGATTTCTGCAAGTCTTAAAGCTCAATCTTGCCGTAAAGTGTAGCGTTTCTTTCTGTTTCAACCGCTTCCTTAGAGAATTCGCCTGCATCAGACGCAGTATTTTCAACAGCAGTCTGCGAACGCTTGTACTCTCTTTCGAAAGAAGTCGAGAAACCGGTACTCTGCTTGTATGAGCGGTTTGCACCGTTGCCGTTTCTTCTTCCGCCCTTGCGGTCGTTTCTTCTGTTGTTATCTCTGTGGGGCTGAGAAGCCGAGATAACGACCTTTCTGTAAGGCTCTTCGCCTATAGAGTTGCTGTATACGCCTTCAATCTCAGCGACCTTGCTGTGAATGATACGGCGCTCATAAGGATTCATAGGCTCAAGAGTAATGCGTCTGCCCTGACGGAGCACCTTGTTAGCGGTGCGCTCTGCGAGTGACTTGAGTGTTTCCTCTCTCTTATCCCTGTAGCCGTTGCAATCAACTGTGATACGGCAGTAAGGCTCATCGTGACGGTTGCTTGCAAGAATTGCAAGGTACTGTAAAGAGTCGAGTGTTTCGCCTCTTCTGCCGATTACGATACCGAGCTTTTCGCCTACTATATCAAGAACAGTTATGTCTTCCTTTTCGATTATGTTTACCTTGAAGTCCTCAACGCCGAGAGCGGTAAGAACCTTTTCAAGATAAGCCGCAGCCATAGCTACCTTTTCTGTGTGGTCAGCATCTGTTACGGCAGGAGCGGCTTCAGCGGCTTCTGCCGGAGCCGTTTCATCGGCAGCAACAGGAGCGGCTTCGGTAACAGTTTCGAATTCAACCTCTATCTTATAGTCGCCCTTCTTGCCGAACAGCTTCTTGACCGGTTCTTCAACTACGGTTATCTTTATGTCAGCTTCATCAACGCCGAGTTCCTTGATTTCTGATATGGCAAGCGCCTTGAGTTCGTCAAGTGACTTACCTGTATATATCTTTTTCATAAGTCCGTCCTTTCCGTCGATTCTCAATCGTCGTCTTCTTCGTGGTATTCTTCACCGTATTTTTCGGCATCGGCTTTTCTTGCCGCCGCCAGCTTACGTCTGTTGATTTCCTTCTGTGAAAGTGTTTCTGTCTTTGTTACGGTCTTTTCTTCGCCTGTATCGGCATCTGTAACAACAGCGGTCGTTGTGACCTGTCTTTCCTTGAGCTTTCTTTCCTTCATCTTCTCTTCAGCCTCGGCTCTGAGCTTTTCAGGGCTGTACAGCTTCTGCATTACCAGTGACTGCACAATGCCGAGCGCATAGTTGACACCCCAGTAGAAACCTACTCCGGCAGGAACGCTGAACGAAATCCACAGTGAGAATAAGGGCATGATATAAAGCATTACCTTCATACCCGCACCGCCTGCGTTTGCCATTTCGGGATTGTTCTTCTTGTTGAGATACTGGGAAAGTACAGTCTGAACAAGTGAAAGAACGAATGCAAATATCGGTATAATTATCAGCGGCTCGAAAGCAAGCTTAGGTGTTGTGCCGAAGTTCAGACCGCAGAACATCATATTGTGCGACAGTGACGCAAGTCTGTCCTTTACATTATCTGAAAGTATATTGCTTTCCTTGAACGTATCGGGGTACTGCTCATAAACCTGCAGAGCAAGAAGCTCCATCTGCATACCCTTGTACTTGCCTGCAACAGCCGCAAGTCTGTTCTTTGTTTCAGCTGTAAGTCTTGACTTATCACCTGTTAAATCACTGTACTGCTCTGCAGAGAATGAACCGTAGGTTTCTCTGTCTGCCGTGCTGATCGTTTCGGGATCCTTATCGGTGTAATTGTTCTTGAAATTCTCGTCATCCTTGAACTCGTGCGTCAGCTGAGCGCCGTCGTTGGATTCCGAAATGAAAATTGCATCCTTATCGCCGTTCTTATACTTTAAAATAAGCTCGGCATCCTGCTTGTTGTATTCGTTTAAGAATATCTTTGCATATTCGGTTTCTTGTGCTACCGTTATGGTGCTTGAAATATCCGACGATGACAGATGCTCCATGTGTGTCATGGGCTTATATACAACGTCGATGACACCGAACAGTATTATCATTGTCAGAACAAGAGGTCCGCAGCCGCCGGCAGGGTTATAGCCCTGTGCCTGCAGCTTCTGCATTTCTTCTGCCTGCTTATCACGGTTGTTGCGGTATTTCTGCTGTATCTCCTTTACCTTGGGAGCAAACAGCTGAGAAAACGCCATATTCTTCTGCTGCTTTATCTGAAGCGGCAGCATTGCTAATTTGACTATTACAGTGAATATCAGTATCGCCCAACCGAAATTCTGTAAAAGAAGATAAATAGGCCACATAATGTAGCCGAGAGGCGTACCGATTATGGTGTATAAGAAATCTATGGAAATCCCCCTCCGTTAGTAGTGCCGATATTACGGCTTGGTCCTTTTGAAAAAATAAAATTGCTCGGGTACATAGTCATAGCCGCCCTCAGAAAAAGGGTTGCATCTGATAATTCTCCGTATAGCCAAATAGCTGCCCTTTACCGCACCGAAGCGGCGGAGTGCGATCATCGCATATTCCGAACAGCTCGGAGTAAAGCGGCAACAACGAGGCAGCCATTTTGACAAAGTCATTCTGTATATCTTTACGAAAAATAAAAGTACATATTTCATTTTATTTTTGTATTTTGTCCGGTTGATTATTCGCCGGTGTGGCATATCTTTTCAGCAGTTGCTTTTCCATCCGAAGATATACCTCTGTCGATTTCATCGCAGGAGTTTTTGCTCTTGCTCCGGACGGTAAATAATATCGCCGTCTTTTTTGTGTCTTTTCACGGAGCAGGGGTTCAATAAGGCGGAACGCTTCTCTTATGACTCTTCTGGCACGACTGCGTTTTACGGCATTGCCGACCTTCTTGCCTGTAACGATTCCTATGCGGTTTACCCGCCTCTTGCTTTCCCTTGCGTAGCATACGAATGCATCGGTAACAATACTGTCACCTTTTTTGAACAGAAATCTGAATTCCTTGTCCTTTTTTATGCAGACGTATTTCTTTGCATACTCATTCATTGACAGAATCAGTAGCTTAAGTGCTTTCTGCCCTTTGCACGTCTTCTTGCGAGAACCTTACGTCCGTTTCTTGTAGACATTCTTTTTCTGAATCCGTGTTCTTTCTGTCTCTGGAGCTTCTTAGGCTGGTATGTTCTTTTCATTTCTTTCTTCCTCCTGTTATTACTCGGCACCGATGTGTGCCTGTCTTGCGCCTATGCAATTAAATATTATACCTTAATCGGTTGCCGATGTCAAGTCATTTTTGAAAATTGTCTGTTCTGACAGCCGCAAACATTCAAATAATACGGATATGCCAGTGCCGTCAGGCTTAGACGAACGGTTATTTGTAACCGAGAGTTTTCTTTATTGCCGCTGTGACCTTTTGGGAAACCAGGCTGTGCGTCCTGGGGCTGGGATGCCAGTCCGCCACTATTCCGTCAGCGTCCTCGTCCTGCATCGTAAGGGGAATAAACGTGATTCTTTCGTCGCCTGTTTCACTCATATATTTTCTGCGGACGTTTTCGATATTTTTCTCAAGCGAAGTTCCCATTACGCCGTAGGTCTGGAATATATAGGAATCGGGATTGAGCGAGCGTACCTTCTTCAGAAAATCGAGATAACCGTCTTCGAATTCCGCTTTTCTCTCATCTGTTGTCGTATAGCTCATATCGTTTGTTCCGAGATTGATAACTATAATATCCGGCTTGTACCTTTCAAAATCCCACTCGATTTCCGAAACCGTGATACTATCCGCAAACTTATTATACGAAAAGCCGAGCTTGTCATAATATTGCGGTATTGTCTGTTCCGGAATCTTGTTCCCGTCATTCGTAAAGCCGGAAATAATTCCGTAGCCGCTCACCGAAACCATACTGTAGTCGGCGTTCAGCGCAAGAGCCGTTTTATACGCATACGCTTTTGTGACATCTTCTGTGGCTGTTTTGAAATGATGCTCCTTATCGGGATCGTCAACTCCGTATCCGCAGGTTATAGAATCGCCTATAAATTCCATCTTTATATTTTTTGCGGGCGCAGGCTCTATCTTTTCATCCTCCGCAATCATAACGGGCTTTATCCCGAATGTTGACATTGCGCACTCGGACAGCTTGATTATCCTTACATTTCTGCATTCGGTGCTTTCGCTTTCAAGCACCTTGTACGTTTTTTCCTTTTCATCGAGCATATCGTCTACAACACGTTCATTATCGACATATATTGCGATTCTTGCATAATTCTCGTCATTGCCCGCTGTCGATGCAAAGTCGCCCGTAACGGTGATTTCGAGTTTTTTACCCGTGAAAATGAATTCCGCACCCGCACCGGAAAATGCCGCCCACAGCGTATCGTTATATAAATAGGTTCTTCCGATCGTTTTTACGGATTTATCATTAAGTACAATTGCCTTTCTGTTGTTCATGGTTGCTCCTCGCTTATAATTCTTATTTTATCGGGTTAATTTCAGCCTTAATCTGCGCTTAACTCTTTTATCGACATTGCGGTACGGAACAGTTCGTCCCTGCCGAAACCGGTCGCTGTGATATGGAACATATACTCGCCGTTATCCCACATAAGAAATGCCATACCTTTTTTGGAAACGCAATACATCGCACTTTTATCCCCCAGTTCGACTTTTTCGGGAGGAGTCTGCGCATCCTCCGTTCCGATCTGTGCATTTTCCATCTGTGATCGAGTACATTGAGTAAAAATCAGCTGTTTGCCGTGCTTATTTATGTATTCGACAATATAGGCATATTCGGTTTTTTCTATAAGCCGTGTGGCGTAGGTGGTTTTGTCGAGATCAGGCTCATAATATCGTGTGATACACTGAGGCGAATTCTCGGCATCGCTTATCAGTATGACCGAGTATTTGTCATTTTCCTTGACCGCAAACGTATCCCAGTGCTTCAGCAGGATAGTTCCGCCTGTTGCCAGAGCGGCAGTAGCGGCTATTATCACGGCAATTGCCAGCCTCAGCTTTACTCTGCGGTGCCTTACCGTTTTTGCGGTGTCGGTATATGATTCGTTTATCATTTTTTTCATCCGTCTGTCGAATCCGGATCTTATCCTTGAATTCGGGAGCATCTCATAAACAGACAGTTCGGACAGATAATCGCTTTTTAACGCTATGGCGATTTTTTCATCGTTGGTCATATATTTTCATCCTTTGTATCGAGCAGGATTTTTCTTATTCTTGAAACATACGCATAAACCGTATTTGTGTTGATGTTCAGCATTTCGCCTATCTCTTTAGGACTTAGCCGTTGTACAAAAAACAGGAATGCTATGTTTTTCAGTCTTGGCGGCAGCTGCTTTAGATTTTTGATAATCTGTTCGTATGTCGCATTGCTGTTTTCAAAATCCGTATAGCTGTCCTCAAACGGAATATCCTTATCCTCAAGCTCTTCGTCGTTGTGATTTCTGCGTATCATATCAAGACAGACGTTTTTGGTTATAACGGTTATATAGGATTTTGTTTTTCTGGAATACGGATTGTTTATCTTGTCAAGATTGTCAATAATCCTCACAAATGAATCCTGGACGGCATCCTCGGCGTCTTCACGCTTTCCGAGAATCGACATACTGATATTGTACATAAATTGCTTATATGTATTG
>OLPH01002707.1_pt1 | contig 13758 bp, 9 predicted proteins | sample 1672951 | NCBI WGS metagenome assembly OLPH01 (sample SAMEA3136740, study PRJEB25190) | human gut metagenome | reverse complement strand
ACGGCGCGGCAGACGTCATCGCCCGAGTCGGTGCGGCGGATCACATGCAGCAGGCCGTGCGGCGCTTGCGGGAACCCGTCAGGCGCGGTGGCGTCGGTCTCGTCGGGCAGGGGGACGCATTGTGAGGTGAGCGCATCGCCGGGGAAGCATTCGGCGCGGAATGTCACGTCGAGCAGGGACGGGATGAGGCTTTCACCGGGGGACCACGGCAGGCACTCAAGCAACCACCCAAGGTACTTTGAGTTGTTGACATGTCCGTTGATGTCGAGGTCGTCGCGCCGTACCAGCACGTCGGAGCTGCCTATCCCCTCGCGCAACCGTGGGATGGTACGGGACGGGAAGGGGATGCAAGGAATCGTGTTCACAGGATAGACGGCGGCAAGCTCTTCGGGCAGGGCCGTCAGGCGGCGGGTGGAGAGATCCAGTACCGTCCACGCGCTCACGGCGGCGACGATCAGCTCGTCGGAAGCGTTGTACACTTCATACCCTCTGTGCCCCAGATGTTCGAGCTTCGCGGGCCACGTGCGGATGTTCACCTTGTCGCCGGGCGAGGGCAGATCCTTGATACGAAAGGCCATGCGGGTGAGTATCCACGCCTTCCCTTCCGCGAAAAGCCGCTCGTCGCCAAAACCGAGGGCCGAGGCGTTGTGTCCGGCCGCCTCCTGAAACCAGTTCGCCAACGCGCCGAGGCGTATCTTGCCGTCGGTCCCCGCTTCGCCGTAACGGGCTTGAATGCCTAGAGTATATTCGGGATAATCCAACATATGCTTCTCCGGGGGAAAATGAGTACTTCCTGCCTGTAGCACGCCCGTAGCGCTTTCGTCCAGGACGCGGCCTCCGGTTTGCCTAACCGTTGCGGCCCGGTCACACGGGGTGCCGGGTGCTGTGAGGCGGGGTTCACTGTGCCGCTTGCCGCGTGCGTATACAATACCCGTTTCAGCCGGAGCGGTGTTTCCTGTATTCCCCATGTTATATAGACAGGCGTTTCCGGGTGACGTATATTGGTACAAACCTTTGTAAGGAGAGATTTGCCATGTCTGATCGTGAAACCCGCAAGGCCAACGTCGTTGAAGCGCTGAACAAGGCGCGGAGCATGGAACTCCATGCGATTCATCAATACATGAACCAGCATTACAACCTGGACGACATGGACTATGGCGAACTGGCCGCGAATATGAAACTCATCGCCATCGATGAAATGCGCCACTGCGAAATGTTCGCCGAGCGCATCAAAGAACTCGGCGGCGAGCCTACTTCCGAAGTTGCCGGGAAGGTGGTCAAGGGGCAGGAAGTCAAAGCGATTTACAGTAGCGACAGCGACAGTGAAGACGACACCATCTTCGTGTACAACGAGCTTCGCAAAGTCTGTGTGGACAACGGCGATATCCTGACCGCCAAACTGTTTGAAACGATCATCGGCGAAGAGCAGATTCACTTGAATTATTTCGATAACATCAGCGATCACATCGAAACCCTCGGCGATACCTTCCTCTCCAAGATCGCCGGTACGCCGTCTTCGACCGGCGGGACCACCAAGGGCTTTGCCATCGCTCCCGCAGCCGCGAACTAGAGCGGATACACTTGAAAAGTTAGAGACACCGGGAAAGGGGGCTTTCTTCAGCAAAGTCCCTTTCCCCAAAACTGTCAGCGCGGCTCGCGTCCCTCCCTTTCCAAAGACTTTCGACGTTATCGAATTTGTGCTCGCAGGCTTTTTCCGGCACAGATTGCCTTTCATGCCGGCTTGGGGAACGGATGCCGTCCGTTGGAGTGACTTCTTGTGCATTCCGCGCGAAAAAACGGTTTCGCATCCGGCTACGCCGCGTGTGGAACCGTGCTTTTTCGGCAAGAGGGGCTATCTTCCTTCGGTGAAGTGATACTATCTAATTATTTTAACATGTAACGAATATCCTGCACCAAACAGCTTGGTGCAGACGGCAAAAAGCGTCTTCCCAACGCCTCAAAAAAGTGAGCATCGGTATGCTGTGTGAATGCGAAACTCCCCCTCTCGGTTCGCGCCGTGATATGCCTCCATCAGAGGACACCACCGGTAGGGGAATTTTTTTGTTTAGACGGTGTGCTTCACTCGATCCATGACCTCAGCTCGCTTCGCGTCATTGAAACGCTCCACCGTGCCGACAAGGTACCCGGTGATGCGCCGGATACGCTCGAACTTCACACCCTCGCCTGCCTTCCCGCCTTCAACGCGGAATCCATTCCACGTCCTGCCTGATTCGCATTCCCCAATCCTGCTCATTCCTGCCTCCTCAATTCCGGCGGCGACTGCCTGCCTTCCCTCTCGCTCTCGTAACTGCTTTTGCAGTGTTCCCTCTGCCAGAAGAACAGCCCGTCCACCACGCGCCGGGGCCATGCCCTCACCCCGTCCCGCGCCCAGCGGTAACAGCGCGAGGACAGGGTTTCATCCGGCCAGCCGCCGAGGAGCGTATTGAGGAGCTGGTCGACGGCGATCAACGTTCGCTTTCCGTACGTCATGCTTCTCCCCCGCCTGGCATGGAGATGTTGACGGTGATGCCCTGCACCTCTTCCAGCGTCGTACAGGCATCAAGCCGATCTTCCAGTGCCTGCCGCTGGCCGATGATGGAGCCGGAAGCCACGGCAAAGGCGTCGGCCTTGGCAAGCACCCTCTCCACAAGGTCGGGCAGCGGAATGCCCCGAGCCTGCGCCAATGCCGAAAGAAGCGGCGTTGAAGCCGTAGGGTCGGCGGCATAGGCGCGGGCCTCGGATTCCTGCTTGTCGAACGTGCTGATCTCCCGGTCTGGATATGTCACCGTGAGTGTGCCTATGGCCCTGTCCGCTGCCGCGTTGATTTCGGAGAGTTTGGCGGTCTTCACTTCCTCAAGCGTCGGAGTATGGACGGGGATGTCCCGGAGAGTTTCCGGATGCTCTGATACATAGTCCGTGAGTGCATCAAACATCCCCTTCCACTTCCCCTCATTCGGCACGTGGTAAAGGGCGTCTCCGCACACGATATCGAGCCTCCGGATAAGATAGGAACCGTCGGGGCGGATAAAAACTGTGGAAACGTCCCACCTGCCGGAACCTTCCGTTTCCTTCATGATGCTATCCATTATCTGGTACATACATTTCCTTTTTTACACCCGGTAGAGTTCGCCCGCATAGGCCACCATGTGCGCGTCGTCGTTTTCACGGTTTCCAGTCTGTCCCAAATGGCTCCCCCCAGCGTAAATTCCGGGGCTCAATGTCGCGTAAAGTTCACCCCCCCTACGTCCATTCGTGACCGCTACCCGTTGTCCGTACAAGATGAGATATTGCCCGCCCGCAGGCGCATGTACGCAAATTTCATCCCCACATCTGCTTACAACTCCAGATACCCGCGCACCCCCAAGACCCGAAACGGAACCCGCGCTGTTCGCATAGTTGGCCGAATTAGCGTAGTTGGCGGAGTTGGCATAGTTCACGCTGAAATTGGCGGGGTTGTAGACGTACATGTTGACGCCGTCATTGCCTCCCCACAGCCAACCGGGTTGGCCTCCCTGACCAGACCAATACCAGCTTGTATCGACGCCCCCTTCCCTGCGGAGCTTGTTTGCCGCAGTTGCATACGGGACATCGCAATCAACAACGGCTCTCGTTCCGTTTTGCTTCAAAAAGGTAAATATGCCGTCGCTTCGCAGCGCAAGCAGGCCCGCAACTTTATTCGCCCAATGAAAGCCGATTGTCGGAGCATAGGCTATGTCTGATTGCGCACTCCCTACGCCTCCATTTTCCCGTATTTCGAGAGCGCCGGTTGCATACCTTGAACTCGCATCGGCATTGTAGTTCCCTCGAAGGCCGCCGATGCGCCCGCTCATTACGCCGCCGGACAAAGACAGTTTGCCATTCGCCGCAGTGACCCCGGCAGTCCCCCGTTCATAGGCCGCCTTCACGGCCTTCGCGGACGCCGCCGTCTTCGAGTCCTCCAGACTCACGCTGTCCGAAATCTTGGTGAGCGCGGGCTTGTACTCCCCGCCTCCGGTCAGGAAGCTTTCATGCTGCCCGGCGGCTGCGGGCGGAACAAGGCCGGACGTCCCGGCCTTCGATGCCGTCGCGCCCTCGTATTCGGGGACGGAGATGATACCTTGGGTTGTGCGAATGCCGTCACCAACTTTGTTTCCTGAAAGCAACTGTTGCCAAGCGCTCCATGTCGTTCCTGTCGAATTTTGAACAGTCCTCCACGTAACCGTGCTACCGGATATCATGATCTGAAAGATGCGCCCATTCTGTCCCAAAGTACCAGCTACAATAAGAGAACCGATGGAAGCTCCGGAGATATTGAGAGGCAAAGAAGGACCGTTAGTGGGATTCCCCGTTATTCTATAGTTTCCCGGAGTTGTAAGCGTATTAAAGTCCAGATTTGGCATCTCTTTAGCATCCCCAACCTGCCCCCGCGCACTCGCAAGATCCCCGAGATCCCCACCAATCGCCACATCTTTCACTGTGATCACGCCGCCCGCGTCGGCCCGCGTGGTCTTCCCGTCGACCTTCGCCAGCCCCGCGTGGCTTTCCGACGCATACCCGACATTGGCGAGATCCTGCGCCTCGTCGCGGGCCGCTTCCGCCGCTATGCGGGCGGATTCGGCGGATTCGGCGGAAAGGGCCGCCGCGTTCTTTGAGGCAAGGGCATTCGTCTCGCTGACTTTCGCGTTGTCTTCCGAAACCTTTGCGGCCCCCGCCGAGCCCGAGGCTTCACCCGCCTTCCTTTTCGCCACCTCTTCCGAGTCGTGGGCGTTCCGTTCGCTCAGAGCCGCCGCGTCGACGCTGGCGTTCACATCCACAGCAAATTCGTTCAGCGCGGGGATCAGCGTCTTGTTCAGATCATCGTTGACCATCTTCTTCTGCGCTTTCAGGCTGTTGAACGTCAGCACGTCAAACCGTTCCTGATCGCCCACAAGTCTGTCCGGCGGTTCCGGGAGATCCGAAATCTTGGGAAGCTGCTTTACTGCCATTATTTCAACCCCTGTATGTCAATGGTCATGCTGATTTCGTTCGGCCCGATGACGGTCGCGTTCCAGTCCTCAAGCCAGCCCCAGACAGTCAGCGACTGGTAGGAACCGATCCCTTCGTTGTCGTCCCCGAGCCAGAGCGCGGGAAGGCCGTGCATCCGGGCGAGGATTTCCCGCACGCTGTCCAGCCGGGACGGGTGCAAATACAGCGGCAGGCTCGTGCGCTTGGCGTTGGCCCGCTTGACCAGCCGCGTGTTGCCGAACTCGTCGGAGTCCTTTCTGGAATAGTCCCGGATGCCGAGCCGGGTATTGTACTGCGTCGTACCGATAGGCCACGCCTGCCCCGCGATGACCTGCCCGAGCGCCGGGCCTCCCTCCTGCGTGAGCGTGACCTCAAGCGTGGCCACGGGCGACATGGGAATGTTGGTCACGGCCTGATCCACGATGCGCTCAAGGGGCAGGAAGTAGTATTTCCAGTAGCCGTCCACGTCTTTCAGCGTATTCACCGTGCGGTCGTACATGACGAGGCCGTCGCCGTCCTTCACCACGGCCCGGATGCTGGTAGCCTTGAAGTTCAGGAGTGCGAACGCCGTACAGCGGTTGAACGTCACCGTAAACGTCAGCGTCTCGGCGTCCATCGGGGCGACGGTCTGTGTTGAGACATACTGATCGAGCATTGCGTAACGGTTCGTCGGCCCCATGAGCCGCCACGCCGCATCCGTCCCTTCGCAATTCTGGTCAGGCCGCTTGCCCGTGCTGGCGGTCACGGCCTTGTAGACCCTATGCTCATGGATGACGGAATCCCCGATCTCATAGGCTGTGCCCGCGTTCCACGCCGGGGCGTCGTTTTCCGGCACGGTGCTGGACAGCAACCGGATGGCCTGCGGCTCTATGAGCTTCATGCCCGCACCCCCGGCATCCCCTCGGCGTCCCACGCTTCAACCATGTCGGACGTGCGGCGGGAAAATCTGGCGATCTCGGACATGGAAATGAGCATGTCCCGGCGAAGCTGGTAGACTTCCCGCCGCAACGCCTTGACCTCCGCATCGCTTCCCGAATCGGTGTCAGCCGCCCGAGGCGTCACGCTGCGGAACAGCGCCGCCGTATCCGCCGCCGTGTAGACGCGCCCCGGCTGCGAGAAGTTCACCAGTTCCGGCCCTTCCTCGCCCACCACCGCCCACCCCGGCATGGCAAGCCCGCCCCGGGCGAACGCCTTCACTCCGGCCTTGTCGCCGGCCGCATCCAGAAGCGGCCTCAATTCCGCAATCTGTTTTTCGATCTCCTCAAGCGTGGCGCTCTGGCCCTGCAACTCCGCAAGCGCCGCGTTCTGGACATCAAGCTGGCCTTGTAGCGCTTCAAGCTGCTTGTCGGCTGCGGACACCTGCGCGCCCGCCGCGTCCTGCGCGGACTTCAACTGTGCGTTCACCGCCCAGAAAGCGTCGAGGTATTCTTCTTCCGTCCCCGCCGTCTGCTTCACGATGTCGAGCAGGGAATTACCCACGCCCGCAAGCTGGCCCGCCGCGTCGGAGTCGCCGCCAAGCGCAAGCCCGGACAGCCGCCGGAACTCGGCCTGCACCGTTCCGAGGCGGTTTTCAGCATCAAGGTTGGCGCTCCCGGCAAACAGGTTGTACCGGGATTGACCAAGGCTCTTGTCCAGCCCTTCCCATGTGCTCTTGAGCGTCTTCGCGGTATTGATCTGCTCATTGATCGCGTTGATCTGTTCCTGTATCGCCTGCTGTTGCAATTGGACCCGCTGCTGTTCCAGCGCGTCCATCTGCGCCCTGAGCGAATCGTATTCGGACTTCGCGGCATCCTGCGCGGCCTTCGCCGTCTCCGCCGCGTGGAGCTTCAACAGTTCCGCCACCTGCGCGGAGCCTTCCCCGAACTGTTGGATCGTCTCGCGCAGCTCGTTGGCCTGTGAGATAGCCCGTCCCACCTCATCGGCATTGCCGTTCACCGCCGCCCACCGCTGCGCGACGGACTGGTCGAACGAGCGCAGCATTTCCTCCGTGGCCTGTTTCACCACCTCGGCGCGCATGGCCTCCACCTGCGCAAGCTGCCCTTCCGTGGCCCCGATGATTTCAAGCGCCTTCTTGCGCTGGTCCACGGCCTCATTCGCCGCCTTCACCGCCTGCGCGTAGGCCGAAAGAGGGTGCAGCGATTCGTCCAGTGACTCGATCACGTTGTCGATGTAGGCGTGCCTGTAGTCCTCCATGAGCTTCCCGGCGTAATCGGCATTCACACCAAGCGACCGCATGGACTCCGTCCATTCGTCCAGTTGCGCCCGTGCCGCCTTCGCCTGCTGCTCCATCTCCGATAACGGTTCTTTAATGTTCGCCGTGGCTTCCGTTACCGTATTGATGGCGTTGATGGCCTGAATCGCCTTATCCAGCCCTTCCGTGGACGACAGATCCACGGCCAGCATCGAGGACAGATCCGTTCCGACCATTGCCCGCTGGAGCGCGTTCAGCATAACGCGCTGGATATCTTCCCCGGCGGTATTGATGACCTCCTGAAGCTGTTCCTCGTCATGGAACTGGAAATTCCACGTGCTCGGCCCGTAGTCGGTGACGCCCTTACGTCCCGCCGTGGAGCCGCGACCGAAGCTGACCGTCTCGGCGTTGAGCCGGGCAAGGACCTGCGCCTGATACTCTTCCGGCAACGCTTGCGCGAACCCCATAATTGAGCTGGCCGTGGTGTTGGCCACCTCGCCAAGCCCCTTGAAAATCCCGGCCGCGTCGGAAACGCTGGCCCGGTCAGTCCATGCCCCTTGCGTCATGAGGGCTTCCCAGTCCGAGCCAAACAGACTGGCGTCGACAACATTGGTGTAGACGGAAGGATGTGTTTTCTTCCCGCCGCCGAACAAAGACGATGCCAGCCCGCCAAGAGCCGCGCCGATGACCGTGCCAACCACAGGCACCGCGCTGCCGAGCGTCGCGCCAAGGGCAGTACCGGACAACGCGGCGCTGGCGCCCCATGCGCCAAGCCCCGCTCCAAGGCCGCTGGTAATGCCGCTGTACTTGTTCTGGGGAAGCCCCAACGCCCCGCCGAGCAGGGAATACCCGAGCGAACCGAGGCCCCCGTACATGAGCGCGGAACCGAGGGAAAGGCCACTGGCGAGATTGCCGCCGCCCATAGTTGGGCCATACAAGCCGGAAATGCCGGGGGCCGTACCGGGAAGCTCGTAACTCAAGAAACTGGAAACCCCCGATGTCCACGAATCGGGCAACAGGCTGGAGAACGGCAAATTGCCGAGAAGTCCGCTACCTGAAGCATTGACCATTTTTCCTGTAGCCGAGTCATACGCAAGCGCCGTCCCGCCGACGCCAAAGACGCTGCCGAGGGCACCCATGACTTGAACGGTGATAGGCCGCAGCCATGCCGCGTTTGCCATTTCAGCCAGCGTGCGGATGAACATTTTCTTGAGCGAATCAAAAGTGTTCTTCGTGCCGTTGAGGAAGTTTTCGAGCATGTCCGCGCCAGCTTGATCGACGCGGTTGTATGTTTCCTCCCACATTTTCCCGAAGTCAGCAGTGTACCGCTTGTTTTCCGCTGCAAGTTCTGCGTTGATGCGGCCTTCTATAAGACTGCGGCGCTCGGCAATGTCTTCGACGTACCAAAGCTCTTTCTCGTATCTATCTACCTTCATCTGCCAGAGCGTGGCTTGATCATTGCTGTTCTCAGCTTCGATACGTGACGTTTCTTTTTGGAATTCAAGGAGCTGTTTTTGCTCTGTATTAACTTCATCGATCGCGTGAGTGTATCGTTTAGCCGCCTTTGCTTGTAAGTCGAACTTTTCCTCCGCGTCGAGTTTTGCGGAAGCTTTGAGCGTATCATTGAATTTTTGATAAGCCTTTTGCAGATCTATCATCTGTTTTTCGGCGGGGTCGGCGTATCCAATCACCTCTTCAAGAAAATCGTCTTGGAGCTTTTTTTCGAGTTCAGCACGAAGTTCTTGAACACGAGGATTGGTTGCGCCAAGTGTTTTTTCGAGATCTGCAACTTTTTGGTCGATCTGAAATTGGCGGAACCCGGCGTCAGTCATCTGTACACGGGCAAGATCGGTGTCTACGCTTTTCAAGGCGTTTGAGATCTTGTTGAGTTCGCTTTTGCTTTTGTCTCCAGCCCCTGCATCCAAAAGAGAAGATGTCTTAATGGATGTATTGCCAGACTTTACGTCCTGAACAGTCGCGTTATATGTTCCTCTGAATCCAGAAATATTCTTATCGACTTGCCCGACTTTTTTCCCGAGTTCATCCCACGGCATAGAAAACAATTCCGAAAAGGACATTTCGCCAGATTGAACAAAGTATAGCGTTCCCTTTGCGATATTATTTAGTCTATCGAAAGCTGCCATAGCCGTTCCAAAGATGAGAAGTCCGCGTTTTCCGTAAAGCATCGCTCCAGCAATCCCTACATCTCTGATAATCTCCGGCATACTGTTCCAACCAGATATTGCTTTTGAAGAGAGCTCACCGAAGGCAGAGCTAACCTTTCCAATCAAAGAAGCCCCATTTTCAATACCAGTCCATATATTTGAGAGGGTCGTCTCAAAAACAGCAAGATTTTCAGGATTGTTCAGTTCTTCAATCCAATCAGTGAACCGCCCAGTGGAAACGAGAATCTTGTTCCCAATAAAATCATTCATCCGTCTCCATGCTTCTGCGATGTTGTTGACTTTACTGCTGACCTCGGCCAGCCCAGTATCCTTGTTCATGGAGATCATGAGGGACTGAAGTTCCCGGACGGACGACTTCATCGAGTCAAAAAGTCCGGATGTGGAACCACGAGAGATAAGCTCAAAATATTCTTGGATGTTTGAGGTCAGGCCAGCCCATGTATTCGCGATGGCGTCGCTGGAATACCTGAAGCTCTCAAGGCGTTTGTTGATCTCCTCGACAAGGATGCCCTGCGCTTTCCAGTCCTTGATCATCTTCCCGGTGACGTTAAGATACCCGGCGAGAAGGTCTTGCGCCCGGTTGATATTGCCTGAAAGAAGGGATTCTATCTCAGTTCGCATCTGCTGAATCGGAATCTGGAAGGCCCCCATAGCCTGAGCTGCTCTGGTAGCAAGCTCAGGAATTTCTTCGAGGGCGTATCCGGCTTTCAGAGCAGGGGCGATGATCGCCTGAAAACCCGTCACCAGTTCTTGTGTCGTAGCTGTGGTTTCGAGGCCAAGCTGTTGAATGCGCTTCATCAGTTCTTCGGCTACTTGCTGGGATGCTGTGAACTTCTCAGCTCCCTCAAGCACCCTGCCTTGTGCGTCCGCGAGCTGATTCGTGGAACTGACGATGGACGCAATGGCCAGCTTTTGGGATTCCCAATTTTTGTTCGCTTGAATGCCGATATTAGTAGTCGCCACAACGCCGTCTAAGAGCTTATATGCGGCATAAACGGATAAGACGCGCTGTGTGAGGGACGCGAAACGCTGATTAAGAGCATCCGCGACGGACGAAGCATGGGCGAGAGATCTCGAGGCCGAGTCCGAACCTGAGCCGAAGCCCTGCATCTGCTTTCCGGCTTTCTCGGAACTGGAACCGACGGCTTTGGTCTGAATGGCGGCTTTTTGGGCGGAAGATGCATATTTCCCGTTCGCGGCGTGAAGACGGCCAAGCCGATCGTAGAAGTATCCAGATTCTTTGGCGGCCTTACGGAAAGCCCCACCAGTAGCGTCAAGAGCGGAAGCCGTCTTCCCGGCCTCCCCGGAAACGTTTTTCAGGCTTGCGACTGCCTCCGCCGCTCCCTTCCTGATGTCTCCTGCGTCAAATGTCGCTGCAAACCGCATATCTCCACCTCGCAAATTTGTCTCAACCCTACCACGTCCCTTCTGGCACTCCGCAAGAGGTTGTTGGAAGGTTTTTCGAGTATACGACGGGGAAAGGGCGGAGGAGCAAGGGGTTGTCTGAGAGAACTTAAGTGACATGGCAACAAAAAAGGCGGTTCCGAAGAGCCGCCTTTTTTGTCTATCTCATCCCTATTGTGGGTAATATCGTCCGCCCGAAAATGTTGCAAAGCTTATGTCTTCGTCTTTCGCTTGGTAGCGTTCCCAAGCCATATCGCCCATGACAAACGGAGTCCCCCCATCATTATTGCTTATCATCCAGCTTTCAGCATCCATCTTGGATATTTTCTGTATCACAGATTGATATGCTGGTGCGGTTCTGGGTACGAGGGTAAACCTATGCGGGAATTTCTTTGCCTCATTGACGGTATTTCTGACATAAAGGCAAAGAGATATTTTTTGTTCTTTTGTCAATTTATTCCAGTATGCTTTCTTCATAATAATGAAATCGAGGCATGGCGACGGTGTAGCCACCCCAGACGTATCAATGAACGCTTTTTTCTTCTCGATCATTGCATTTGCAATCTTTTCCCCATCTGCTATTTTTCGCTGTAACTCAGCTTGTATTTCAGGAGACAGATTCTTGGGTTGCTCCTGTAGCTGTGCTTGCTCAACAGGAACAAGATGAGAGGATGCAACAGCAGTTTCTTTATCGAAATATTTTCCTACGATCCCTATAATAAACACTATCAGTATGAATGACTTGAACGGATGTTTCTTGATCCGTTCTAAAAAATGTTCAAACATGTCCTCCTCCCTTTTTGCCACTCACGCCATATAAACGAGTCTATGTCAAGGGTAGACGTGAAAAGCCCCAACCGTGAGGAAGGGGCTTTCGGGGGGCAACCTCCCGCTTGGTTTTCTAAACCGCCTACACGGCGGATAACAACCGAGTCGACTACATGCTGAGAATCTTCGGCTTCTAAACCGCCTACACGGCGGATAACAATGGCTAGAGGCTAGACGCTCAGGAATAGGTCTTCTAAACCGCCTACTCGGCGGATAACTGTTGATATTCACACACGATGGAATAATGGAACTTCTAAACCGCCTACTCGGCGGATAACGAAGACGCTCATTGAGGAGACAGGCTATTCACCTTCTAAACCGCCTACTCGGCGGATAACCTACGGGAAGCGGACAGGAAAATGCTCAGGGACTTCTAAACCGCCTACTCGGCGGATAACTATTTGAGCTCTCGCCTCATCACGCTCTCGCACTTCTAAACCGCCTACTCGGCGGATAACGGCGTCACGCTCAAGCCGCACTCAATTTATGTCTTCTAAACCGCCTACTCGGCGGATAACTTCAATCCCGCAGCACAAAGGGCTCTCCGAAACTTCTAAACCGCCTACTCGGCGGATAACCGATGTCTCCGCGCGTCCCTCCCCCGCCGATGCTTCTAAACCGCCTACTCGGCGGATAACGGCCAGATGAACTATCTGGCCTTTGAGATTCACTTCTAAACCGCCTACTCGGCGGATAACGCATCACGCCGTGAATGTTCTTGACTCCGGTACTTCTAAACCGCCTACTCGGCGGATAACGGCAAGGTGCTTGAGATCTGCCGGGCCTATGCGCTTCTAAACCGCCTACTCGGCGGATAACGAGCTCCGCTCCTTGGAAAAGCTCGCCGATATCTTCTAAACCGCCTACTCGGCGGATAACTGTGCCTATACCGACGAGCTTGACGCCCACAACTTCTAAACCGCCTACTCGGCGGATAACGGCTGAGAATGAACGGAAATTGCTGTGCGGGTCTTCTAAACCGCCTACTCGGCGGATAACTAGAGTTTTTGAAAACAATATACTTATTTTTCAGCAGATTGTATTTCAAATCCTTCTGAAGGTTTCGTTTTGGTGAGCTAGATGTAACACGTTTATATCATGTGTTTTTTACACACAGGTTTTTCATGAAGTCAAAAAGGAAGTCCAAAACATCTTCCTCTTGGCAGTGCTCGATAAGGCGTTGCCGGAAATCTTTTTGTGTCTCTCCTTCTTTGGCACACTCGAAGGCCAGCGGCATGACATAACCATCCTTGACCACATCCGCGAGGTCAAATACCAGCGCGCCTCTTCGCGTCTTCCCGTGCAGGATGGGCATGGCGAAACTGATCCCAAGACCACAAAGCGCCACAGCGGCATACCCATACGCGATATAGTTGCCATGATCCAGAAAGCCGTTGCAGGCATCCGCTTTTGAGGTTGAACGCCGCGCGCCTTCTTCGCGAACGAATGAAAATCCATGTCCTCGCGCCAGATCCGCATACAAACGTTTGGCCCAGCGTGCCTCCGCCAGCAAAAGCTCCTGAACATCTTTGGCCTGTTCCAGATCCGAATGGAAACGCTCCAGTACGGCATCGGACAGTACTATTCCCAGTTTTTGCAGGTAGCTGTTTTCCCGCCAGCACTCCGCCGTCATCTGCGCGCGCCGCCTGAGGAAGCAACGGGCTTTCTCCAGTCGGCGTGTACTTTTCTGTGTATTTCTTTACGGCTTCTTCGGCAGTCATATATTCCGTCGGGCGGTACTCGCTTTGCGGCGTCATAAAAGCGATGTCGCATACACTGAACAGCGGCGATCCTCCCGTTCCGCAAAAGCCCACCATCACGTTGGATGCCGCCATACGCCGCATAGCGGCATCCGTGATGGAAGTGCCTTTGCCCAGCAACAGGAATGCCGTGTTCCGTTCGGGAATGTTGAACATCTGCTCGAACTCACCCCCGTCCTGCGTCAGATAGACGATACGGTCATCCTGCTGCACTACCCGGGCATGTTCTAGATAGAAGACATTGGCCCGTTTGGAGAGTTGAAGCGGCCGTGGTTCGCTGTGCCTTTTTATGCCCACGGCAACTCCGGCAGGCTAAAGGGGCTGCTGGTCACACAAAAACCATAACCGTTGGGTGTGCATTCCTCCCGTTGCGGTTCTCCTTGTTCACGGTTCACCACCAGTGAGA
>OLPH01002703.1_pt1 | contig 13777 bp, 6 predicted proteins | sample 1672951 | NCBI WGS metagenome assembly OLPH01 (sample SAMEA3136740, study PRJEB25190) | human gut metagenome | reverse complement strand
CGCAGATGCCGTGCCGCAGCCGCCGGAGCGGTGCTTAAGCCGTCAGGCGGGAATTATGCGGTATTGCCCTAATTTGAATTTTGCTGAATTTTGTTTTCGCCCTGATTTTACAGCCAGAACTGCACCAGACGGCTGACATTCTGGTACAGCGCGGGATTCTGGCCCAGAAGGCCCGGTTCCGCAGCAAAGTAGACACAGAAGCTGTAACAGATCCCCACGGCAACAGCTGCCAGCATCGCCCCCTGCAGCATGTGCTGCACGGTATGCGGGATGCTGCCCGATGCGGCGGCCTGCACACGCGGGGCAAGGGCGCTTTCGGCCCACAGCCAGACCAATGCGGCGGCGAACAGCAGCGGGGTTAAATAGTCGCTGAGATAGCGGTAGAGCACACCGGCCATCTGGCAGTCCAACGCGGCCAGAATAACAGCCAGCAGCACGGGCAGCAGCACCATGGCGCGCAGGTCTTTCTGCCTTGCCATACGGCGGCGCAGCAAAGGCAGGGCCGCAAAGGCCCACAGCAGCGGCAGGCTGACCAGGGCACCGCCGTAAAATACTTCGGTAATGGTCATACCCATAAAGTTTGTCTGCATTTTGGTACCCGCCAGGTAGGGGAACACCGCCTGCACCACCGGCAGGGACAGGAAATAGGTGAACATCGCCGGGGCCAGCCGCCCAATGCGGAAGCCGCGGTGGGTCATATCGTTGCTGGTCAGGTTGTAATTGGCGCCAAAATCAAACGGCGAGCCGAACCGCGCGGCATTGTAGGCCATCAGCCCCAGGGCTACCAGAATAACCGGCAGAACAAAGGCGATGGCTTCGGTTATTCCCTGCTTGCTGCGCAAGCGTTTTTGCCGGATATACTGCGGCCAGAAGATCGGCAGGCAGAGCACGGCAAACAGCTCCATCTGGGGGCGGCATCCCGCCACCAGCGCCATGCACAGGCTGCCAAGCGCCATGTGCAGCATGATTTTGCCATGGTGCTGCACCGGGGTGTTGGCGGCGCACAGCCACTGCCACAGGGCCAGCAGCACAAATGCCGCGCCGCACAGGATGGCGTATTCATACACCGAGGGGCGCAGCAGCAGGTAGTACACCTGGCTACCGCCCGCAATGCCCGCCGCAGCCAGCAGGCAGGCCGCCGCTGAGGCGGACGGGAACCAGCGCTGCGCAGCCTGCCGCACCAAACCAAACACTGCCAAAATCAGCAGCCAGGCCATCACGATCATGGCCAAGCTGGGCGGCAGGTCCGGTACGCCGGTCAGCAGCTCAAACGGCAGCTGGAACAGCAGGCACGGCACAATGCCAAAGTAAACATAGTACCGCCCCTGATAATAAGCAACATCCCACAAAGCATCCGGGGCCGCGCTCTGACGGGCGGCGGTATCGTAAGGGTTCTGCATCTCCGCCATGGCGGCGGGCGGGTCGCGCTGCAGATCCAGGCGGCCATTCAGCAGGCTGTGGGCCAGAGCGCCGTACTGCGCAGCGGAATCATTCTGCCAATCGCTGATATGCTGGGTGAAGGTGATGCGGCTTTCGCCGTCCCAGTTTTCGACATTATAAAACGAGGTCGCCACGCCGGAGTTGCGGGCATCGGCAAAGGGGGCCGCTGCGGCCAGCAGGCAGAGCATGCAGCCCAGCACCAGCACCGCCGGGCGGTATTTGGCGCGGTGGGTCAGGTAGGCTTCGTGCCACGTGGCAGCGCCGGGGCGCAGCCCCCACAAGGCCAGCAGTGCCAGATACACCACTGCCAGCCGCAGCAGCGAGAAATCCATCGGGCGGGGTGCATTGGCCAGAACCGCCTGCACGGTATAGTTCAGGTCATAACTGCGGTACTCTCCGCTATAGCCCTCCGCTTGCAGGGTCAGGGTATCCACCGCGCCGGAAAAATCCAGCGTGCGCACCAGGCTGCGTGCCGCTCGCGGGGCCGCCTGCCACTGCCAGCTCTGGCGCGGGGCGGTGCTGGCTTCGTCGGTACCGGACACCCACAGGATAAACAGCGGGTTCTGATCCTGCGGATAGTTGCCGTCATACTGGTAGACAACGCCATCCAGCGCAACGTTATACAGTGGCTGATGGATGCCGGTAAAGGTAAGGGTACTGTGCGCATCGTTCAAAGCAATCGGCTCCCCATCCGCCGGGGCATCCTGCAAATAGGCGCGCAGGTCAACGGGCTGGTAGCCGTGGGTTGCAAAATAGGGTGCGTTGCCCACGAATACTTCCAGGCCGATGGCGGCAATCAGCAGCGCAGCAACCGTCCAAAGTGTGCGGTACCGCCGCCCGCTGCGCAGGCGGAGTAACAACACAGTGCCGCAGGCCCACAGTGCCGCCCCATTGATGGCCAGCAGGCGGAACAGATCAAACCCCTGCGCCAGCCCCGGCTGGGCAAACACACATGCTGCGATGATCCACACTGCCAGCACAATGCCCGGCCCGGCCAGTACATCCGCATGGGTTGCCCTGCGGTCGCACAGCCGCCCCGGCAGTGCCCAAACCAGCACCCCCAACAGGATGCTGACACAAATTGCTGCTGCAAACATAAAAAGCCCCCATACCAAAGTGTATGGGGGTATTATACTATGAATTGCGGTTTTTGTCGATATTGGGGGTGCAGGCGTCCTCTTCCTGCGGGTCGGACGGCTTGTTCGCCTGCCCGCTCCGCTTTGCGGTACTGCGCGGGGGAAAGCCCGGTTTCCTTTTTGAACACACGGCTGAAATACAGCGGGTTATCATACCCGACGATCTCGGAAACTTCACCGATGCTGTATTTGGTGCGTTCCAGCAAGCGCTGTGCATTGACGATACGCAGCGACTGGATATACCGTGTGGGCGACAAGCCCACATACTGTTTGAAGCTACGGATGAACCATGCCGTGCTCATGTGCAGGGACTCGGCGTATTCATCCACATTGATGCGGGCAGTATAATTCTCGTTAAAATAGGCGGCTGCGGCTTCGATCTGCTCCCGCGTGGTGCCATTGATCGACTGCCGTTCCTGCCGCTGGCGGCTGACCAGCACCAGCATCATCTGGAACAGCCCGGCCGTATAATCCCGATAGGCGTACTGGCAGAGCTGCAATTCCTGGATCATGCGGCGGAAAGTATTTTTGTACTCCGGCATAATGCCGCTGTAAAACACATGGCCATCCAGCGGAATCTCATGCGCCTGCAGCACTGCAGCGGCCTCGCTGCCGGAAAAATAGACCCAGAACACCTCCGGGTGGTCCTCAAGATAGTAGATATAGCGGCGCTCTTCCTGCGGGCGGTACAGCACCATATGACCCGCTGTTACCACATGCTCGGCATCATCAAACCAGAAGTGCGCCTTGCCCGCAGCGATATAAAACAGCTGATACGCATTTTCATCATACCGCGTAATAGTTGGCAGGCTGGCGTGCTTTTTCAATCGGCATGTTCCGCAGGAATCCACTGTAAGCGGTGCAGTACAGCTGCCGTCCGCAGCCTGGCGGCTGTTGATGGAACCAAAATTGATATACATCTGTGTTGCCCCCTCGTGTTGGCTGGGTAAGACGGGCGCACCCATCTTTTATGTAGATTGTATAAGGCAACACCGCACAATTCCCGCCTTGCGGCTTAAGCACCGCTCCGGCAGCTGCGGCACGGCATCTGCGTTGCCAAAATGCTCGATAAGACATCCAGTATTATCTGCGCTTTTGGCTTGGCATCTGCCGCACCTCGCTCGCCGTATCGGCACTTAGAATTATGCGGTATTGCCATAATATTATCCACTATAGTGCAAGTGCAACTGGCCAAATCATATTGTTTTGTTATCCTTCTGTTATGATTTTCGCAAATAATATTAGAATGCTTATCAAAATGTTTTTTCAGCTTTTCTGTTTTACCGCGGGGCCACAACAAAAAAGTGCCCGCCTGCTGCAAGGCAGCGTGCGGGCGCTTTCATGCTTATTCCTTTGCTTTTGAGCCGGGATTATTCAATACCGGTCACGGTATAATCTTTGTCCTCAACGGCTTTTTTCAGCACAGTGTCATCCACCGGCTTATCCAGCGTTACAACAGCGGTACCGGCGGTGTGGCTTACTTCGGCGGCGGAAACACCGTCCAGCGCTTCCAGTGCCTTTTTCACGGTTGCTTCGCAATGGCCGCACATCATGCCTTCAATTTTAATGGTCTTATTCATGGTCGTGTTCTCCTTTTTGCTTGTTTTGTGTGCTTTGCGTTTATGGTCATGTTTGGTGCTGCGAATATCGAACAGGTTCAGCCGCAGTGCGTTGGAAACCACGCAGAAGCTGGACAGGCTCATGGCCGCAGCGCCGTACATCGGGTTCAGCTGCCAGTGCAGCAGCGGGATAAAGACACCTGCCGCCAGGGGGATGCCCAACACATTGTAGGCAAAGGCCCAGAACAGGTTTTCGTGGATATTGTGCAGAGTAGCGCGGCTCAGGCGGATGGCGGCGGGCACATCGCTCAGGCGGCTCTTCATCAGCACAACGTCAGCGGCGTCAATCGCAACATCCGTACCGGCGCCAATGGCAATACCGACATCCGCGCGGGTCAGGGCCGGTGCATCGTTGATGCCATCGCCCACCATGGCCACGCGGCCCTTGTTTTTCAGGCTGCGGATCACAGCTTCCTTGCCATCGGGCAGCACACCGGCAATCACTTCGTCCACACCGGCCTGTGCACCAATGGCTTTGGCGGTGCGCTCGTTATCGCCGGTCAGCATCACAACACGGATGCCCATGCCCTGCAGTTCACGCACAGCCTGCGGGCTGTCCTCCTTGATGACGTCCGCCACCGCGATAACGCCCTGCATGGTGCCATCCTTGGCAAAGAACAGCGGGGTCTTGCCCTGGGCGGCCAGTGCTTCGGCGCTGGATGCCATCTTTTGCGGCACCGCCACGCCAAGGGTCTGCATCAGCTTGGCGTTGCCGCCGTACAGGGTACTGTCGTTCAGCACAGCCGTCAGGCCGTTGCCGGGCAGAGCCTGGAAATCCGCCACCTCGGCGGGGGGCAGGTTATCCTCCTGTGCCTTTTGCAGCACAGCGCGGGCCAGCGGGTGTTCACTCTTCTGCTCCAAGGCAGCGGCAAGGCTCATCAGTACCTGCTCCGTCACACCGTCTGCGGGCAGGATATCCGTCACGCGCGGCTCGCCGCTGGTGATGGTGCCAGTTTTATCCAGGGCAACGATCTCGGTTTTACCGGTCTGCTCCAGCGAAACCGCGGTTTTGAAAAGAATGCCGTTTTTAGCGCCCACACCATTGCCAACCATAATGGCAACCGGCGTTGCCAGGCCCAGCGCGCAGGGGCAGCTGATGACCAGCACTGAAATACCGCGGGCCAAGGCAAAACCGACCGTCTGCCCTGCCAGCAGCCACACGATGGTGGTGATAACGGCCAGCGTGATCACCACCGGCACAAACACACCGGAGACGCGGTCTGCAATTTTGGCAATGGGTGCCTTGGTGGCTGCGGCATCGCTGACCATCTGGATGATCTGAGCCAGCGTGGTATCCTGACCCACGCGGGTGGCACGGCAGCGCAAAAAGCCGGATTGGTTCAGGGTTGCGGCGCTCACGCTGTCGCCTTCGGCCTTATCCACCGGGATGCTCTCACCGGTCAGGGCCGATTCGTTCACCGCGCTGCTGCCTTCCAGCACCACGCCGTCAACGGGGATATTCTCGCCGGGACGCACCACAAACACATCGCCCTGCTGCACCTGTTCGATGGGAACGGTAACTTCCGCCCCATTGCGCAGCAGCGTTGCGGTTTTGGGGGCCAGGTTCATCAGGCCTTTCAGGGCATCGGTGGTCTTGCCCTTGGAGCGGGCTTCCAGCGTTTTGCCCACCGTGATCAGGGTCAGGATAGTTGCGGCGGATTCAAAATAAAACTCCTCCATATAGCCCATCACGGCCATGGCATCCCCCTGCACCTGGGCCACCGTCATGGCAAACAGAGCGTAAGTGCTGTAGCCAAAGGCCGCGGTAGCGCCAAGGGATACCAGGGTATCCATATTGGGGGCACGGTTCCACAGCGCCTTAAAGCCGCTGATAAAGAACTTTTGGTTGATGACCATGATGATAATGGTGAGTAGCATCTGTAAAATACCCATTGCCACATGGTTGCCCTGCATAAAGCCCGGCAGCGGCCAGTTCCATAGCATGTGCCCCATGGAGAAGTACATCAGCACCACCCAGAAGATCAGCGAGGCAATCAGGCGGCGTTTGAGGCGCGGGGTCTCGGTATCTTTTAAGGCATCTGCTGACGGCGCGGCGGACTGGGCGGCAGCGTTTTTAGGGCTTGCGCCATAGCCTGCGGCTTCCACTGCGGCCACAATATCTGCCGGAGCGGCGGTGCCCTCCACACCCATTGAGTTGGTCAGCAGGCTGACCGAGCAGGATGTTACGCCCGGCACTTTGCTGACGGCTTTTTCCACCCGGGCACTGCACGCGGCGCAGCTCATCCCGGTTACGTTATATTGTTCCACTTCTTTCCTCCTGTTCCCTCTCTTTTGCGGTGGTGATTCTATAATTCCTGTGTGATGATTGGTGAGTGGTTTCGCTTTGGTGTTTGAACACGGGTTGTTGATGTTTGAGTTGTTTCTATGGCAATACCGCATAATTCTAAGTGCCGATACGGCGAGCGAGGTGCGGCAGATGCCAAGCCAAAAGCGCAGATAATACTGGATGCTGCAAAGGTGAGCGCCGCCAGTGGCGGAAACAGCGAACCGAAGCAGGGGCAGCGGTCGCAGAGTGCGAGGGGCTTTTGCCCCCGAAGCACGATGCGGGTACCGCAACCCGACATTATCGAGCATTTTGGCAACGCAGATGCCGTGCCGCAGCTGCCGGAGCGGTGCTTAAGCCGCAAGGCGGGAATTGTGCGGTGTTGCCCTATCCTCACTCCCCTTTTGGTGAGCGGCTAGCCTGCAATTCGACGTATTATTGAGGTTACCATTTCTATCCACGCTCTCCTTGCGGAGAGCGATACGTTGGGGGCAACCAAGGCCGATGCGGCATTTCTATCCACACCCTCTCACAGGGAATGACTGGCATTTATTCATGGCTCTGGTAATGTTACACAAACTTTTACCGATGTTTGTGAACATAAAAACAATCGTACTGGGCACTGGCATGGCATTTTTGCTGGCTCAAACACTCGTGCATTTATTTCATGTTCTGCTTCTGCTATTTTGTGCAGGCAATGCTTATTTCATCAGTTTCTGCAGCGTTTTCAGCAGCTCATCCACAACTTCGTCATTCCCGGCACGGATACCATCCGCCACACAGGTGCGGATATGGTTTGCCAGCAGCTCACGGTTGAACGCGTTCATCGCCGCCGTTACCGCCGCCGACTGCACCAGAATATCCGGACAATACACTTCGTTTTCCACCATCCCACGGATGCCCCGAATCTGCCCTTCGATCCGGTTCAGTCTGTGGACCAAGCTTTTATACTCTTCTTCACTGCGATGCTTTGTTTTGTGTGCACAGCAGCAACACGGTTCCTTCTTTTCGTTTTCCTGCATTATGTTACCCTCCCATCACATGCAAGGTACCCCGGTGGGGTATATTCACTATATACCCCTCCAGGGTACCTTGTCAAGTAGATAATATAATATTTTTATATTATTTTATGCGAGAGTTTTTTACTATAGCAATTTTTAAAATTAAAGCGGATATCCGCATGAACAAAACCACCCTGAACAGTCAGAAAGAGAAACATTTTATGCTCTCCTTGCGGAGAGCGACTCAACGTGCCGGACTTTCCCGCCACTGATCCCCTATTTCTATCCACGCTCTCCTTGCGGAGAGCGACTCCTCGCCCCAGCCCCAGTTGCCATCCTGTTTGGGATTTCTATCCACGCTCTCCTTGCGGAGAGCGACCGGGAACGATCGGCGCGGCTGCTGGTACAGCTGCTATTTCTATCCACGCTCTCCTTACGGAGAGCGACGCATGAGTCGCTGCACGGTCGCGGGCTCCTGCCGATTTCTATCCACGCTCTCCTTACGGAGAGCGACCAACGCCGTCAGAATAGCTTAAATCGCTCCCATAATTTCTATCCACGCTCTCCTTACGGAGAGCGACCACCAAGCATGATCAGGCAACCAACACCCACCGGATTTCTATCCACGCTCTCCTTACGGAGAGCGACCGCCCGTCCGCGATGTTATCCAGTGGGAGGGAATATTTCTATCCACGCTCTCCTTACGGAGAGCGACGCATTATACTGAGAAACAGAATCAGCCTTAGCGCCGATTTCTATCCACGCTCTCCTTACGGAGAGCGACGATCACGTAGCTTTTTATCAATGTCGAAAGTCTGGATTTCTATCCACGCTCTCCTTACGGAGAGCGACCGAGAGTGGCGAGGACACCAACGACAGTGGTAACAATTTCTATCCACGCTCTCCTTACGGAGAGCGACATAACAGAGGGGTCAATCTGTTTCGATTCAAGCATTTCTATCCACGCTCTCCTTACGGAGAGCGACGGTTTCGGCTCCGCCGTACTTATCTTGATACTATAATTTCTATCCACGCTCTCCTTACGGAGAGCGACTTTACGCAAATTTTGACGGGTTCTACTGGTGGGTAATTTCTATCCACGCTCTCCTTACGGAGAGCGACCACCCATGACTTTACGGCATTGAACGACATACTTATTTCTATCCACGCTCTCCTTGCGGAGAGCGACGAGCCGGGCAGCTGTTCCCGCCATCTTCCCCAGCGATTTCTATCCACGCTCTCCTTGCGGAGAGCGACTGCGTATTTGCCGTTCGATTCCGCCACGCCGGAAGATTTCTATCCACGCTCTCCTTGCGGAGAGCGACGTGTCCGAGCGGGAGCTACAGCCACAAACATGGAATTTCTATCCACGCTCTCCTTGCGGAGAGCGACCTTGCGACAATAGCACGGGCTTTGCATATATCGAAATTTCTATCCACGCTCTCCTTGCGGAGAGCGACTTGTTCGCCTTGCAAAGCTCTGCGAAGTAGCTTTATTTCTATCCACGCTCTCCTTGCGGAGAGCGACTTGGGGTCTCCCTGAAAATTCGCCCGGAATTGCTGATTTCTATCCACGCTCTCCTTGCGGAGAGCGACTGTAATGAAATCGCTGGAAGAAATCCACCCATACATTTCTATCCACGCTCTCCTTGCGGAGAGCGACGCCCACCAAAACCGCATAAACAAGTCCCTGCCTTATTTCTATCCACGCTCTCCTTGCGGAGAGCGACAATGCTGGAAAAGGCACAAATGCAGGAAAAGCCAAAAATTTCTATCCACGCTCTCCTTGCGGAGAGCGACAATGGGCGAAAGAGCCTAAATGCTCTTGCAGAATATTTCTATCCACGCTCTCCTTGCGGAGAGCGACCAAATTTTCACCGCGTGAGGTACAATACAGTTGATATTTCTATCCACGCTCTCCTTGCGGAGAGCGACGACACAGACTGGGAAATCGTAAACGTTCCTAAAATTTCTATCCACGCTCTCCTTGCGGAGAGCGACCGGCATTTGTCGCAATTAATCCCTTTGCACTCTTATTTCTATCCACGCTCTCCTTGCGGAGAGCGACTGGGGTCTCCCTGAAAATTCGCCCGGAATTGCTGATTTCTATCCACGCTCTCCTTGCGGAGAGCGACCTGGCATTTAGGCATCCCGGATGATACATTCTTATTTCTATCCACGCTCTCCTTGCGGAGAGCGACTTGCAGAGGTTGACGGTGAAGACACAAGCAGCGGAGATTTCTATCCACGCTCTCCTTGCGGAGAGCGACCAACAATCACGGGGATCATATATTCGGACAGAAAAATTTCTATCCACGCTCTCCTTGCGGAGAGCGACGACCTGCATCGCGGCGAGATGGTGCTAACGGCGCGGATTTCTATCCACGCTCTCCTTGCGGAGAGCGACCGTGCAACATCGTTTGCGGTTAGTGTTGCAGAAAATTTCTATCCACGCTCTCCTTGCGGAGAGCGACCAGAAGCAGACGGCATTGTTGATGTTATAGGTGAATTTCTATCCACGCTCTCCTTGCGGAGAGCGACTCCCCGAAGGTGTTAAAGGTAAAGCGCACCACAGCGGATTTCTATCCACGCTCTCCTTGCGGAGAGCGACTCTACGCAAATTTCGATGGGTTTTACTGGTGGGTAATTTCTATCCACGCTCTCCTTGCGGAGAGCGACTTATTTCTCTGCTGTAATGCGGCAAAACCCCGGCATTTCTATCCACGCTCTCCTTGCGGAGAGCGACCGTTACAGTCTTAGGCATTCAGCACAGAGTGGGTATTTCTATCCACGCTCTCCTTGCGGAGAGCGACCCAGAATATTTCTTGACTTGACATTTCATAAGAATTTCTATCCACGCTCTCCTTGCGGAGAGCGACCCCGTGTTGTCACTGCCTTTTGGGGCAGTGTGGATAATTTCTATCCACGCTCTCCTTGCGGAGAGCGACTATCGGGATTGTGTAAGGGGGCTAATATGGCGCATTTCTATCCACGCTCTCCTTGCGGAGAGCGACAGACCTTTTCGCGATCTCCGCGCGCGCGCGATTAATTTCTATCCACGCTCTCCTTGCGGAGAGCGACAACGTGAAAGTGCGGATGATATGTACCAGTAACAATTTCTATCCACGCTCTCCTTGCGGAGAGCGACGTGGCCGGTCAAGAGTTGTACTATGTCAAATCCATTTCTATCCACGCTCTCCTTGCGGAGAGCGACAAACGGCGGGTTATTGGCCAGTGTGTCCAGCTCCGATTTCTATCCACGCTCTCCTTGCGGAGAGCGACCAATGCAGATTGTAATTGTCGTAGTGCACGCCCTATTTCTATCCACGCTCTCCTTGCGGAGAGCGACTGAAAACACCTTGAGTAAGGTTATCAATCGAAGTATTTCTATCCACGCTCTCCTTGCGGAGAGCGACCGAGGACGCCGACAATGGAAGTAACGGAAATCTGCATTTCTATCCACGCTCTCCTTGCGGAGAGCGACAGGCTAATGCCGTTGATCAGATTCTTCCCGGGCATATTTCTATCCACGCTCTCCTTGCGGAGAGCGACGAGCCAACAGCCGCGCGGAACGACAAGAACAACATATTTCTATCCACGCTCTCCTTGCGGAGAGCGACGGAGTAATGGCGGCAACCATTACTCCTACATACATTTCTATCCACGCTCTCCTTGCGGAGAGCGACGGCAATCCGCGTAAAAAGCCGTGAATATGCCATATTTCTATCCACGCTCTCCTTGCGGAGAGCGACCACTACCGTGTTACACTGGTACCACATCAGTAAGATTTCTATCCACGCTCTCCTTGCGGAGAGCGACTAACGTCCGTATTACCCACAATCCCGGCCCCTGCTATTTCTATCCACGCTCTCCTTGCGGAGAGCGACGGTCCCCGACAGGAATATTAGCACAAGTTATAACGATTTCTATCCACGCTCTCCTTGCGGAGAGCGACGCGGCATTATCTGGCGGGACTTTGTCGGACGTCGATTTCTATCCACGCTCTCCTTGCGGAGAGCGACGACGCCGGTGTTCATCACATCAGATACCACCATAATTTCTATCCACGCTCTCCTTGCGGAGAGCGACTATTCCACGATGACATGCTCCGGTACCGTGACGCGATTTCTATCCACGCTCTCCTTGCGGAGAGCGACGCAGCAGGCTATCGCAGCCGAGCAGACCGCCCGCATTTCTATCCACGCTCTCCTTGCGGAGAGCGACGGATTAAGGGAGGTATACACACGTGGGGAAAAACATTTCTATCCACGCTCTCCTTGCGGAGAGCGACTTTGGAAAATGTTGCGCAACGCGTAGGAATTGGCTATTTCTATCCACGCTCTCCTTGCGGAGAGCGACGGATCGACTGCGGCCTTGCCATCATCGACACCATATTTCTATCCACGCTCTCCTTGCGGAGAGCGACCAATTTGATGGGGGGTGGTATCAAAACAGGAAGGAATTTCTATCCACGCTCTCCTTGCGGAGAGCGACTCCCGAAAGATGGCCCGGCCCGCGTCTCGCTGATCATTTCTATCCACGCTCTCCTTGCGGAGAGCGACGGGCCAGGTGTCGGGCAGTGTCCACCGCACCATGATTTCTATCCACGCTCTCCTTGCGGAGAGCGACGATGCCAGTTGATCGTGCGCTCTTTCATCAGCCGCATTTCTATCCACGCTCTCCTTGCGGAGAGCGACGATTCAACCGCATCAAGGACCTCGGCAGCACCCTATTTCTATCCACGCTCTCCTTGCGGAGAGCGACGCGTACGCTATGACAACTACAATTTGCATTGCGTCATTTCTATCCACGCTCTCCTTGCGGAGAGCGACCGACCAGATGGACGGGAGCTTCCTTAACCCCTTGAATTTCTATCCACGCTCTCCTTGCGGAGAGCGACTTCTACACTGCACAACATACTTGAATTGTTCCCTATTTCTATCCACGCTCTCCTTGCGGAGAGCGACGCACCCAATCGGCATCCTTGTCCGCGTAGTAGAAATTTCTATCCACGCTCTCCTTGCGGAGAGCGACTCAATGATGCCATCAATGGCTGCAATCCCGATTTTATTTCTATCCACGCTCTCCTTGCGGAGAGCGACCAGTGCAGATTGTAATTGTCGTAATGTACGCCCTATTTCTATCCACGCTCTCCTTGCGGAGAGCGACTTTCTTATTTTATTCCCAGCAAGGGCACCTTCCATTTCTATCCACGCTCTCCTTGCGGAGAGCGACTGTCAATACATATCATAGGATTTTCGGCGGGGGTATTTCTATCCACGCTCTCCTTGCGGAGAGCGACCAATGAGGATAGATACGGGCAACAATATTGGAGATTTCTATCCACGCTCTCCTTGCGGAGAGCGACGGCCGATAGATGTACCACAATACCATATTTTGGATATTTCTATCCACGCTCTCCTTGCGGAGAGCGACCCCCCCAGGGTTGCTTCACTCTTTGGGAGGTGTTATTTCTATCCACGCTCTCCTTGCGGAGAGCGACCTCCGCGTTGTGGATGGCTCTAGGTCGTCCATTATTTCTATCCACGCTCTCCTTGCGGAGAGCGACGAGGTATCCGGTGATACTTGGCAACGTGGGAGTAATTTCTATCCACGCTCTCCTTGCGGAGAGCGACAAGCGCGCCGAGATTCACGCCAGCAGCCAGCAGGAATTTCTATCCACGCTCTCCTTGCGGAGAGCGACGTTTTTTTTTCAGGTGGAGCCGGTTAGCTGATTATTTCTATCCACGCTCTCCTTGCGGAGAGCGACGGCGTACATTACGACAATTACAATCTGCATTGCACAATTTCTATCCACGCTCTCCTTGCGGAGAGCGACGCGAACTGGTTTGACTTGTGGGGATGGGCGGAATATTTCTATCCACGCTCTCCTTGCGGAGAGCGACGTAATGTACGCCTTGATACTCGCCAACACGGTGCTATTTCTATCCACGCTCTCCTTGCGGAGAGCGACCACCGCCGTATATGGTACTTGCCGCCCTGGGCGGATTTCTATCCACGCTCTCCTTGCGGAGAGCGACGAGGATTCCACAAGATCAACTGTCAGCTAATGGTAATTTCTATCCACGCTCTCCTTGCGGAGAGCGACACTAGCAGATTGCACAAAATTTTAGCGGATTGGGATTTCTATCCACGCTCTCCTTGCGGAGAGCGACCAAAGATACCACCGCCCGGCAGCAGATCGCGGATATTTCTATCCACGCTCTCCTTGCGGAGAGCGACACGTCCGTATTACCCACAATCCCGGCCCCTGCTATTTCTATCCACGCTCTCCTTG
>OLPH01002691.1_pt1 | contig 13830 bp, 9 predicted proteins | sample 1672951 | NCBI WGS metagenome assembly OLPH01 (sample SAMEA3136740, study PRJEB25190) | human gut metagenome | reverse complement strand
ATATGTAGAGAGTATATACTCCCCCAATAATAATTATATAATATGAAATCAACCTTTTTATTTCTGGTTACTACAACCATGATGACTTGTACCGCCTTGGGACAACCTTCCAACGACAAAAAGAACGTATTACCCGATTGGGCATTCGGAGGCTTCGAACGACCACAGGGAGCTAATCCGGTGATATCTCCTATAGAGAACACGAAATTCTATTGTCCGATGACACAGGATTACGTTGCATGGGAATCCAATGACACTTTCAATCCGGCGGCTACCCTGCATGACGGCAAGATTGTCGTGCTGTATCGGGCAGAAGATAAATCCGGTGTCGGTATCGGTCACCGTACCTCACGTCTCGGATACGCCACTTCGAGTGACGGTATTCACTTCAAGCGGGAAAAGACTCCGGTATTTTATCCGGATAACGATACTCAAAAGAAACTGGAATGGCCGGGCGGATGCGAAGACCCGCGTATCACCGTCACAGCAGAAGGACTGTATGTGATGACCTATACGCAATGGAACCGCCACATTCCGCGTCTGGCAATAGCCACTTCACGCAATCTGAAAGACTGGACAAAGCACGGTCCCGCTTTTGCCAAAGCGTATGACGGCAAGTTCTTCAATTTAGGATGCAAGTCCGGCTCCATTCTGACCGAAGTTGTCAATGGGAAACAGGTGATCAAGAAAATCGACGGAAAATACTTCATGTATTGGGGAGAGGAACATGTGTTTGCCGCCACTTCCGAAGATTTAGTCAACTGGACTCCATACGTAAATACGGACGGCTCGCTGAGAAAACTGTTTTCACCCCGTGACGGACACTTCGACAGCCAGCTGACGGAATGCGGTCCTCCAGCTATTTATACTCCAAAGGGAATCGTACTTCTGTATAATGGTAAAAACAGTGCAAGCAGAGGCGACAAACGCTATACCGCCAATGTTTACGCTGCCGGACAAGCCCTCTTCGACGCCAATGACCCGACCCGTTTCATCACCCGTCTCGACGAACCGTTCTTCCGCCCGATGGATAGTTTCGAAAAGAGCGGGCAGTATGTAGACGGAACGGTGTTCATCGAAGGGATGGTTTATTATAAGGATAAATGGTATCTGTATTATGGTTGCGCAGATTCCAAGGTGGGTATGGCTATCTACAATCCGAAGAAACCTGCTGCCGCAGATCCGCTCCCCTAAACAAACTGTTTCTTTCTACCCGACATAAATAAAACTGCAAGGATTACACAATTCTGAATGAACAGAGGTTGTGCTGATCCTTGCAGTTCTTATATTTATCAAGATTGATGCACAAAAAACATATTTCACTGCCAAAAAAGTAAACATTTGCGCCAACCATGCGAATTAGCCCTATCTGAAGGACCTTTTCCTCCACATTATTACTAATTTTATCACTATAGAAATAACACACAACAAATCAATAGTTATGAAAATAGTACAAACCTTTTGGCATGGAAATAATTCATTGTTAGACAATAGTTTTGGATGGATGAATCCACAATACCATTTAATGTCATGGGCATTAAGTTGTCTTTCTTTAAAAGACAACTATCAAAATATCGTTTTATATACCGATTCCCATGGATATGAAATCTTTGCCGAACAATTGAAACTACCGTATACAGATATCATCATTCAATACGACAATCTAACTTGCCCTGAACCTCATTGGGCATATCCCAAGTTATTAACCTATTCACTCCAAAAAGAACCCTTCATACATGTAGACGGAGATGTATATTTGCCTAATAAACTAGACAACACCATAGAGATGAGTGAATTGATTGCTCAGAACAAAGAAATAGGAAGCAGTTATTATAAAAGTATGATGAATCATATTCTACAAAAAGATTTATTAATGCCATCCTTCCTAAAAAAAGAATTAGAAAAAGACTCTATCATGTCATATAATGCAGGAATTATCGGAGGAAATGACTTGGAGTTTATAGCTGAATACTGCCGGACTGCATTTAACTTTATCGAATCAAACCATTTAAATGATATAAACAGCAAAGATATTCACATAAATAACAATATCCTCTTTGAACAAATATTGTTTTATGCCCAGTCAAACAGTTATAACAAACCTGTGGCAACAGTCCTTGATCACAGCGTTCGTGACAATGGATACATTTATGATGATTTCTGTAATTTTTATCTATACGACAAAGCCAAACTATTACATATCATCGGCGGACATAAAAAGAACCAACGGATTTGTGATTTACTTAGCAAAACTCTATTAAATAAATATCCTGACTATTACAATAGAGTAGTAGAATTGTTCGCGAATAATCATAAGCGAATGCAAAACAAGGCTAAAAATACTACCTTCCCCGATTTGAGTGTACAAATGTGTATTGCATCCTATCAAGATTATCTTCATTCTTTGTCCAAAAAATGGGAAAAGCTATCTTATACCGATCTGTATGATTGGGAGAAATGCTCATCTTCCTATTTCATGTTTCTAAATGCCGGAAAAGAGGAACAAGCCATATTTACTATTAATAGAAATCCCTACCTATCCATTTACGAAATTCCGGAACCCTGGCCGACAGAAGCAAAAAAACTGCTTAAAGAACGTATAAACAAAGAGTGCCATTCAGACCACTTTGATATAGTATGCATTCCATGTCTGCTATATGAGGGTTTTAAAGAAGTGCTTATTAACGATTTATGTTATAATATTCTGATTCTCATAGAAGAAGAGAAGACATTTGAATGTCTGTTCAACGAATTGCTACCTTGTTTTTCATCTGAAATCAGCAAAGATAAAGAACAAACTTACAAATTAATTCTGACGGAAGTAGAATATCTTCTTTATCATGGGGTGATATGTATCAATTGATTTCAACTTAAACAAGTGTATAAACTTATCTATGCATCCAAAAGAAACGACTTTATTTATAAACACTAAAATTATCATGTATTATGGAAAAGAAAAGTAAAGCGGAGAAATTAAAATTAAGAGGGATCAACCAAACCATATTGATCTCCAGTTACAATTCAGGGGCAGGTACAGGTCCCAATGATTGCATGACAGAAGAAGTTTATCAACGGCTTAATGCCCAAGGAGCCTTAGATACCACCGTCTATGTATGTGGCATTGGATGGATGACACCGGACGTAACTATCTACGGTAGCGGATCAGGTTTCGGTTCCGGTAGTGGTTCCGGCAGCGGTAGTGGTTCTGGCGAGTATTGGGGAAGCGGACACTGGGGAAGTGGAGATTGGGGAAGTGGTAGCGGGTGGACTGGTGGAGGAACTAGCGGTGGAGGAACTAGCGGTGATGGTCTGAAACCTGGAGGTGGAGACAAACCCGTTCCCAAAGATCCAATAGAATTAATGGACAAAAGTAGGTTTGTTGGTTGGAGAGAAGGAGCTAATTGCTTAAGTCTTTGCAAAGAAACACTAAAAAAATATGGATTATCCAATTACGGAAGTAGCTTAAATGTTTTTAAGCTAGTTGATTCTGCAAATGGATTATTAACAAACTGGGGAAATGATCCAGCTCAAAACTACAAAAATGCAATTGAATGTATCGATAAACATCTCAATGCAAAACGAGTTATCATAGTAGGAGTTGATTATGATCTCGATTTAAATCCAAACATCGACGGTACAGACCATTTTATTGTAGTTACAGGAAGAGGATATGATACTTCACGACAACAGTATTACTATACATTTATGGATAATGCAACTTCCAACTCTGATGATGGATGTAGCAACATTAATCGCCTTTACTACAAAACTGAAAATTTAAAGCTAGAGGGAAGCACAAAGGTTGCTAACAGATATTATACTGTAACTCAAGTAAGACCCAACGACGGTGGGAAATATGATACAACATCTTTATAATATAAAAATGTATAACCTAGAACGAAACGATAGAGTCCACTTTTACCGTGGACTCTATCATCATCTATAAATAATAATCAACCATGAAAAAAGTAGCAATTTTAATTATATTAATAATGGCAAGCGGACTATCTATGTATGGCCAAAACAGCTACAAAGTCACTTCTTTAGTGAAGCTATCGGATATAAAAGAAAAGAACTTGCAACGTGTATTCTATGTTTTTTCAAAAAATGAGTTCCTAAAGCTACCCATCAATTATGATATTTCATTCTTTGTTTACCAAGACAACAACAGTATCTCTCGTGATGATTTTGAACATACGAGAGCAGTAACTCAAGGTACATCTTATAGAATAAGCAATTCTCCATTCTATGCTAATCTTGACAAAAGAGACAAGAGACCTCCCATTGAAACAGTTCTTTCTCTCATTGAAGATACTAATGGAAAATATATCATGGGAATAGTCAGAACTTGGTCAGCTCTTCACGATATGGATAAACATTGGTTAGTTAGATTCAATTTTGCAGGAGCAATCATTGACTACATTCCCATTTGTGAATGGCCTGGAACATGCAGCAAAGCTAGAACCATGGAAGCACAAATCAATAAAGATTTTACGGTGAATGTTCAACAGTTGAACTTTCCTGAAAATAATTACATCATTCAGTTCGATAGTATAAAAAGAAATTTTATACACCTAGATAACCTGAAAGGGCAACGTATAGATACTAAATATCAGATAATGCCGGATGGAAAGTTTAAAAAACTGGAAGAGGCATATTATCAACCGCAAATCTACACTCCGGACATGTTGAAGAGCAATGAAACCCTCATTCGATATAGAAGAGAAAATATTAAAGAAAAGAAAATATTTCAACAATAAAGACTATGAAAAACAGTTTAAGAATCCCACGAATTATCCACCAAACATGGAAAACAAAAGATGTACCTTCTCCTCTTGACCAACTGCCACAAACATGGAAAGAATATCTCCCGAATTGGGAATATATCCTATGGACAGATGAAATGAACAGGGAATTTGTCTGCAAACATTTCCCTGATTTCCTGGAGAAGTATGATACATATCCTTGTAACATACAAAGAGCAGACGCTATACGCTATCTTCTCTTGAAAGTTTATGGAGGATTGTACGTAGACATGGATTTCGAGTGCCTCGAAAATATTGAGTTCTTACTAGAAGGATCGGATTTTATCGTAGGTAAGGAACCCGACTGGCATGCTAAACGCTTTGGTTTTGAATATATCATTTGCAACGCTTTCATGGCGTCAACACCCGATAATGATTTTATCAACTTTGTATGCCAAAGGTTAATCAATCATTCCGGTGGGAAAGTTGTTAATAACGGATTTGATATACTGGATTCCACAGGCCCTTTCTTGCTAACGCATGCATTCAACGCATTTCCACATAAAGAAGACATACGTATCCTCGAATCAAAGACAATATATCCTATCGGACAATGGGAGGTAGAGAAAATAAAAAACAACCAGATTCCTAAAGAAATGGAAGAGCGTATCAATCAGGCTCATGCCATACACTATTTCTTTGGTACCTAGTTTGGTAAGTAACCTTTAAAAATAAAATAAATAATGATCCCAAAGAATATACACCTTATCTTTCTACGCAAAGATGAACCGTTCCCCGAACTATTCGAGAAATGCAAACAAGAAATACAAGTCAATCATCCGGACTGGAATATCCGCCTATATAATATTTTCTGTTTTTATCTGCGCAAAGTGCGATAATATTCTCTAACGTCTTTGACGCACCACCACCTGAATACATCGAAGCCTATAATGCATTCTATCACAATGTACAAAAAGCAGACTTCTTAAGATTAGCCCTTGTATACCTCTATGGAGGATTCTATATGGATTTAGATATGTTAAGTTTAAAGCCACTTGATGAGTTGAGAAAGTATAATTTGGTTTTAGGAGAAGAGAAAATTGTCTGCCAGGCAGAGCAAGAAGCCTTGAATTTAAGATATCGACTTCGAATAGCCAACTATATGTTCGGTGGAATCCCTAAACATCCTTTTTTACACAGAATAATGGATGAAATGGCAGAAAGAGCCACAATAATCTTAAAATCGCAACAGGAGATTTTAGACATAACAGGTCCCGGCCTACTAACAGACACATATTGGGATAACTATGGAATGTATACAGACATCACATTATTAAGAAATACAGATAAAAGGTGCAGGCAACCTTATCACAATGAAATCTCATGCCACTTTGGAGATTATGCAGCTCATCTGCATGCCGGGACATGGAGAACGGGAATTTGAGTTTATATAACCAAGTTATGCAAGAAAAGCTATTTTATCAACAAACACTAAAAGAATCATTGTAAATTTCTTTTCTACATCAACTGCAATAAACGTAATGACCGGGAAACAAATGGAGAGCATATCATGGGAGTTATTACCGCAACATCTAAAAAACATGATAAGATAAAATGGTCAGAGAGTATTGATACTGGTTTGTCATTGCCGACACCTGCTGTACTTTCATTGTTCACAAACATACATTATAGAATGATAATCAGCTACTTATCTTATACCCTAATTATCCATAGAGTACTCTGAACAGACAAAATATATTTGCCTACATATTGGCACTACAAAGGACAGCTAATCATTCGAAATCCGCTATATTTGGACACGTTTTGAATGACAAAAAGCTTCTTGAGCAATCATTCTTTATGACTGACAAGATGCAGCCCGAACCGGACAAGAATACTTTCTAGATGTAAAGTGGTGCCAAAAAGGTAAATATCCGTGCCATTTCCATAAAGAAGTACTATTCTAAACCCTAATAGAATTAATTCCATTAGTTTTGTATAAATTTGTAAACTACTAAACTTGTTAAAAATAAACCATGATGAACAAAAAAGTAATTGCCGTAGCCCTCGCCCTTGCCTTAGCAGGAGGAAGCTATGCACAAGATGACACCGCGAAGAAAAAGGTGAAAGCCTATATGGTGTCGGACGCCCACCTCGACACCCAGTGGAACTGGGACATCCAGACAACAATCAACGAATATGTCTGGAATACCATTAGTCAGAACTTATTTCTGCTAAAGAAATATCCCGAATACGTTTTCAACTTTGAAGGGGGAGTGAAGTATGCGTGGATGAAGGAATACTATCCCGAACAGTATGAAGAGATGAAGAAATTCATCGAGGAAGGCCGCTGGCATATCGCCGGAAGTAGCTGGGAAGCAAGTGATGTGTTGGTTCCTTCCGTCGAAGCCTCCATCCGTAACATCATGCTCGGACAGACGTACTACCGGCAAGAGTTCGGAAAAGAAGGAACGGATATCTTCCTGCCGGACTGCTTCGGATTCGGATGGACGCTTCCCACCATTGCCGCACACTGCGGACTGATCGGCTTCTCTTCACAGAAACTGGACTGGCGTAATCATCCCTTCTACGGAAAGAGCAAGCATCCGTTTACCATCGGACTCTGGAAGGGCATTGACGGCAAACAAGTAATGCTAGCCCACGGATATGACTACGGACGCAAATGGAACAACGAAGATCTCTCGAAGAATAAAGATCTGGAAAAATTAGCCCAACGTACTCCGCTCAATACGGTCTACCGCTATTATGGAACAGGGGACATCGGTGGTTCTCCTACTCTGGGTTCGGTACGTTCTGTAGAACAGGGAATCAAAGGTGATGGTCCGGTAGAGGTGATCAGTGCTACCAGCGATCAGTTGTTCAAAGATTATCTGCCGTTCAACAATCACCCGGAACTGCCGGTATTTGACGGAGAGTTATTGATGGATGTTCACGGAACAGGTTGCTATACTTCGCAGGCAGCCATGAAGCTGTACAACCGGCAAAACGAACAGTTGGGCGATGCAGCAGAAAGAGCGGCGGTCGCTGCCGAATGGTTGGGTACTGCCAGCTATCCGCAACACACGCTGACGGAGGCATGGAAACGTTTCATCTTCCATCAATTCCATGATGACCTGACGGGAACGAGTATCCCCCGTGCCTATGAGTTCTCATGGAACGATGAACTGATCTCTCTAAAACAATTCTCACAAGTACTGACTTCTTCCGTCAACGCCATTGCCGGACAGATGGATACACGCGTGAAAGGAACGCCTGTCGTTCTTTATAATGCAAACGCTTTCCCGGTATCGGACTTGACAGAGATCATCCTCGAACAGCCTAAAACCCCGAAAGGCTTCACTGTATACAATGCACAAGGCAAGAAAGTCGCTTCGCAAATGATCGGTTACGAGAACGGACGTGCTCACATCCTGGTTGCAGCGTCACTGCCCGCAAACAGTTATGCAGTGTACGATGTCCGCACCGGAGGATCTGAAAAAACGATCTCTCCTTCAGCCGCCTCAGCCATCGAAAACTCCGTCTACAAAATCACACTGGATAAAAACGGAGATATCATCTCACTGACCGACAAGCGCAACAACAAAGAACTCGTAAAAGATGGAAAAGCGATTCGCCTGGCACTCTTCACCGAAAACAAGTCGTACGCATGGCCTGCATGGGAAATCCTGAAAGAGACCATCGACCGTGAACCTGTCTCCATCACAGACGGCGCAAAGATCACTTTAGTGGAAAACGGCGCACTCCGTAAAGCACTCTGCATTGAGAAGAAGCATGGCAAATCGCTCTTCAAGCAATACATCCGCCTCTACGAAGGCAGCCGTGCCGACCGCATAGATTTCTATAACGAAATAGACTGGCAGTCAACAAACACACTGCTGAAAGCAGAGTTTCCTCTGAATATAGAAAATGAAAAGGCTACTTACGATCTGGGAATCGGCAGCGTGGAAAGAGGCAATAATGTACAGACCGCTTACGAAGTATATGCGCAGCAATGGGCAGACCTGACCGATAAGAACAACAGCTACGGCGTATCGATCCTGAATGACAGTAAATATGGATGGGATAAACCAGATAACAATACCGTCCGTCTGACTCTTCTCCATACACCGGAAACAAAAGGGAATTACGCTTATCAGGATCGCCAGGATTTCGGCTTCCATACATTTACTTATAGCCTCACAGGACATGACGGAGCACTTGACAAACCCGCCACCGCCATCAAAGCTGAAATTCTGAATCAACCGATCAAAGCCTTCAGCAGTCCGAAACATACCGGAACACTAGGTAAGGAATTTGCTTTTGTGCGTTCAAGCAACGATCAAGTCGTTATCAAAGCGCTGAAAAAAGCGGAAGTATCCGATGAATATGTAGTACGTGTATATGAAACAGGAGGCGCAGCTCCGCAACAGGCAGCCATCACCTTCGCCGGTGAAATAGAGAAGGCAGTACTTGCAGACGGTACGGAAAAAGAGATCGGCAGTGCTGACTTCAACAAGAACCAGCTGAATGTATCCATCGCTCCCTACAGCATACAGACATTTAAAGTGAAGCTGAAGAAAAAAGCTGATCTTCAAGCTCCGGCATGCGCTTATCTTCCTTTGGACTATGATCGCAGATGTTTCAGTTGGAATGCTTTCCGCAAAGAAGGAAACTTCGAATCGGGCAACAGCTATGCAGCAGAACTTCTCCCCGACTCCATCCTGAAAGCTGACGGCATTCCTTTCCGCTTGGGAGAGAAAGAAATTGCCAATGGTTTGACTTGCAAAGGCAATGTACTTCAGTTGCCAACCGGACATTCTTACAACCGTATCTATTTCCTGGCAGCCTCTGCCGGTGAAGATGCAGTTGCTACCTTCAGCACCGGTAACAACTCACAGGAAATCACCGTACCTTCCTATACCGGATTTATCGGTCAGTGGGAACATCTGGGACATACGGAAGGCTTCCTGAAAGATGCAGAAATCGCTTATGTCGGCACTCACCGTCATGCTTCTGACAAAGATGAGGCTTATGAGTTTACGTATATGTTCAAGTTTGGCATGGATATTCCTAAAGGAGCGACTACGGTTACTTTGCCGGATCATGCAGATATCGTATTATTTGCCGCAACGCTGGTTAACGAGAAGTATCCGGCAGTAACTCCGGCTTCGGAATTGTTCCGCACAGCCTTGAAAGCAGACAATGGAGAAGAAGCGACGACTAAAACAAACCTGTTGAAACAAGCCAAACTAATCAAATGTTCCGGTGAAACCAACGAAAAAGAAGTTGCAAGATATGCCGTAGACGGTGATGTGAAGACGAAATGGTGTGATACAAGCACGGCTCCCAACTACATTGACTTCGACTTCGGAAAGGAACAGACGATCCGTGGATGGAAGTTGGTAAATGCCGGAAATGAAGGCAGCGTCTTTATCACTCATACCTGCTTCTTACAAGGCAGAAACAGTCCGGACGAAGAATGGAAAACGATTGATGAACTGAGTGATAACAAGAAAAACACGGTAGTTCGCCAGTTTAAGCCGACTTCGGTACGTTACGTCAGACTGCTGGTTACACAATCTACACAAAACAACAGTCTGAAGGCTGCAAGAATCTACGAGTTGGAGGTTTATTGATAAACCGAAAATAAAACAGAAGTAATATCTCACAAACAAAAAGAAGGCGTATCAAAAGTCAAAAGTAACTAAACTCTCCTCCTTCAGGAAGGAGGAGTACCCGTAGGAGGGGAGTTTAGTTACTACTGACTTTTGATACGCCTTCTTTTTTCATCTCCATATCTGTCATTGACAATAAGAAAACGCCTTCAAATATATGCTTCCGCAAACACTTGAAGGCGTTCATCATCCTAACCAATACCTATCCTAAAAACTATTTTTTACCTATTTATTCAAAACGATCGGCCTATTGGCAGAAGCTTTACCAAAATTCTTGGCAGGCTTTTTGCCCATCTCAAATTTTAAAGTACTGCCGTTAATTATATCATCGTACGTAATATAACTTTTATGATAAGGTTTGCCATTCAGATAAACCTTCTGAATATAGATATTATCTTTACTATTATTCGGTGCTTCAACAGTAAACACTTTACCACCACGCACTTTCACTTCTATCTTTTTAAAACGAGGACTGCCGAATGCAAACACACCGTCAGACGGATTCACCTGATAGAATCCCATAGCAGAAAGGAGATACCATGCAGACATTTGTCCACAGTCTTCATTACCGATGATACCGTCCGGCTGATCTGTGTAGAAGTCGCTCATGATGAAACGAACCTTTTCCGCTGTTTTCCACTGTTCGCCGGCATAGGTATAGAGATAGGCTATGTGATGGCTCGGCTCATTGCCATGCGCATATTGTCCGATCAGACCGGTGATATCACTGGAAGCACCTTCACCCATACTGTCATTGTTCGTAAAGAAGCTGTCGAGCTTCGATGTAAACGGCTTGTCACCGCCAAACAGGCTGATCAATCCATACGGATCTTGCGGAGCGAAGAATGTATATTGCCATCCGTTGCCCTCACAGAAATCGCCGACTCCGTGAATAGAACGTGCCGGATCGTACGGAGTACGCCATGAACCGTCTTCCAGTTTCGGACGGATGAAATGGATAGAAGAATCGAAATAGTTCTTATAGTAATGGGCACGCTTCGAGAATGTCTCATAATCAGCCGTCTTCCCCATCTTTTGTGCCATAGCGGCGATTCCCCAGTCATCTACTGCATATTCCATAGCGATGGAAGTAGCTTCGTGGATTTTATCAGCAGGGATATACCCTTTGGCCATCACGTAAGGAACTCCGTTCTGCCTTTCATAAGTTGCTGTCGCTTTCATAGCCGTCAAGGCTTCTTCCGCATCAAATCCGGTAAATCCTTTCAGATAAGCATCTGCAATCACCGGAACAGAGCTATATCCCGGCATACAATTTGTTTCACCGCTCATCAAAGGCCAGATAGGAAGTTTATCCTGTTGCCGATAAATGGAAAGCATTGAATTAATTACATTGTCCACCATTTCGGGCTGAATGATAGTCATCAGAGGATTCAAGGCGCGATAAGTATCCCAAAGGGAGAGAGTGGTATAATTCGCTTTCTTCGGGTCTGTGTAAATCATATCATTCATCCCCCGATACTCACCATTGACATCACAATACAATGTAGGAGCGATCATGGTATGATAGTGTGCGGTATAAAACACACGTTTGGCAGCCTCATCGTCTGATTCTACGGTCATCTTATCCAACTGTTTGTTCCAGCGGTCACTGCTCATCTTCACCACCTTGTCGAAGTCCCAGTGAGAAAGTTCCGCTTGCAGGTTCATCGCTGCATTGTCACAACTTACGGAAGAAATAGCCACTTTAATCTTTACTTCTTTCACATTGCCGAAAGTAAGCACACTTTTCACCGATTCTACTTTCAGTTGATCCCAAAGTTTGGGGGTATTATCGTCATAAGCCGTAAATTTCTCGATCTTCTGATCGCTCTTCAGCACAAAGTATCGGCCGCGCTTGCCGCCGCATTCGTACTTGCCGGCTCTGCTTCGGCGTTCACGATTTCCGACATCCGCGTCGAGGGTCTCACGCGTACGGAGCCCGGTACGGTCTTTTCGCATCTTCCGTTCCGCACAGGCGACGAGTACACGCCCGACATGGGCACCCGCGCCATCCACTCGCTCTACCGCTCCGGCCTCTTCAAGGACGTGTCGCTCTCTCAGGACGGCGACGTGCTCGTCGTGCACATCGTCGAGCGTCCCGCCGTGGCGACCATTGAGACGCACGGCATCAAGGCCTTCGACAAGGACGCTGTCGAGACCAGCCTGCGCGACGTCGGCATGGCCGAGGGCCGCATCTTCGACCAGGCGACGCTTGACCGCGCCGACCAGGAGCTGCGCCGCCAGTACCTCGCCCGCGGCTATTACGGCGTGAAGATCAAGACGATCGCCACGCCGCTCGAACGCAATCGCGTGCGCATCACGATCAACGTCGACGAAGGCCGTGCCTCGTCGATCGCCTCGATCCGCTTCACGGGCAACCGCCTCTTCGATGCCGACGAGCTGCTCGACCAGATGCAGCTCGGCATGCCGAACTGGTTCAGCTGGTACACGAAGCGCGATCTCTACAGCCGTGAAAAGCTTGCGGCCGACCTTGAGACGATCCGCTCCTTCTACATGAATCAGGGCTACCTCGACTTCAAGATCGACTCCGTCCAGGTTTCCATCCCGCCCAACAAGTCCGACGTCTACATCACGATCAACATGACCGAGGGCGAGAAGTACACGATCGCCGGCGCCAAGCTCACGGGCGACCTTCTCGGCATCGACGAGGAGCTCAACAAGCTCCTGACGCTCAAGGCGGGCGAGATCTACAGTGCCGAGCAGGTCAACAACGTCTCCACGGCGCTCGTCGACAAGCTCTCCACGCTCGGCTACGCCTTTGCGACCGCGACGCCCAATCCGATCGCCGATCGCGAGAACCGCACGGTCGAGGTCGTCTACACAATCGACCCGGGCCGCCGCGCCTATGTTCGCCGCGTGAACATCACGGGCAACAACCGCACGAAGGACGAGGTGATCCGCCGTGAAGTCCGCCAGTACGAATCCGCTTGGTTCGACAGCTCCAAGGTCAAGCTCTCGCGCGACCGCATCGACCGTCTCGGCTACTTCGAGAGTGTGACTGCAGAACCGAAGCCTGTGCCGGGTACGCGCGATCAGGTCGACCTTGAAGTGAATGTGAAGGAGCGTCCGACTGGCTCCATTTCACTCGGCGCCGGCTACTCCACGTCTGAAGGCATCATTTTGTCGGCAGGCTTCGCGCAGAATAACGTTTTCGGCACCGGCAATTCGGTGTCGGTCGATGTCAATACGTCTAAGTCGCAGCGTACGTATGCGCTTTCCGTGACGGAACCCTATGTGACGCCCGAAGGCATCAGCCGCACTTATGACCTCTATGACCGCAAAGTCGACTTGGAAGAGCTCGACGTTGCCGATGTGAAGTATGAAACCCGCGGTGCGGGCGTGTCTTGGGGCATTCCTTTCACTGAACTGGACCGCGTGTTCCTCGGCAC
>OLPH01002688.1_pt1 | contig 13834 bp, 8 predicted proteins | sample 1672951 | NCBI WGS metagenome assembly OLPH01 (sample SAMEA3136740, study PRJEB25190) | human gut metagenome | reverse complement strand
TGTTCGAGGGGCGTCATATTCCGTATCCGACCATCAGCGAGGCGGCCGCTCAGCAGTCTATGACCGCTACCAGCGCGTCGAAGTCGTTCAATATTCCGGGTACGAAGTGCGCGCAGGTGCTGCTGACGAATCCGGCGGACCGTGAGATGTGGGCGGAACGTGCGGAGTGGAGCGAGCATCAGACCGCCACGATCGGTGCGATCGCCACCACCACCGCCTACAACGAGGGTGATCCGTGGTTCCAGGACGCGCTTTCCTACGTGCGACGCAATCTTGGGTTGTTCGATGAGCAGATGAGCACGCGGTTCTCGGGCGTTGGCTATATTCGCCCGCGCGGCACGTATATCGCATGGCTCGATTTCGGCCCGCTTGGCATTGACGATCCGGCCGCGTATTTCCTTGAGAAGGCGAAGGTGGCGCTGACCGACGGCCGTTCGTGCGGCCGCGCGGGAGCCGGCTGCGTGCGCGTGAACATGGCGATGCCGTATCCGCTGCTGGTGGATTGCCTCAACCGTATGCATGACGCGTTGCAGGCGGACGGTTTGCTTTAAACTTTTCCGTCTTTCGTGTGTGACCGACGCTATGGGCGGCCACACACGCCATATTGCGGGAAAATCCGCCGAATCATTGCGATTGCAACGGTTGCGCTATGGGCGAATAGCAGCATGTTACGATGGCCGCACACCACCGTCGGTGGACGCGCGACGCGAATCCAGCGTATGCGTTTCATTGAGAAGAAGGCTTTACGAATATGCGATTCCCCTACAGCGGCAACGGCACATGGACGCCCGACTACCACTGCGGTTTCATTGATGCCGTCAAACGTTTTTTCATCGGCTACATGGAGTTTCGGGGGCGTTCCAGCAGACGCGAGTTCTGGCTCGCCATGCTGTTCTTCATTCCGGTCAGCGTGCTGATATTCCTTATTCCGGCTGCCGGAACGGTGTCCGGAATACTGTGGATGCTGGCCACCATGGTACCGATCATGGCCATCTCCTTCAGAAGGCTGCATGATGCCAACCGCACCGGCTGGTGGTTTCTGCTTGGGCACGTCGGCACCATTCTGGCCCTTGCGATGCTGGTCGTCATTGCGTTCGGCCTGGTCATCATCGAAATCGGCATGATCATGGTCATCCCCCACGAGCCACCGAAACTCGACTTTCATGACCCGAACAGCTTCCCGGGAATGCTGCTCACGCTGTTCTATGTCAGCCTCGGCATGGCCGGCATCTCGCTGATCATCCAAGCATTCCTGTACTCGCTGCCCAGCAAGCCCGAGGGCGTCCGCTTCGACTGATGTTCTCAGCGGCATCCCGCCCCTCTTCCCTCCCTGCATTACCCTCTTAGCCCTTTTGTATGGAAACGTTCCATCTCACATTGAGACAGAGCAGTGAGCTCGGTTAACAAAACTCCTATAATCACGTCTATTGTCTTTCCGCCGTCATAAGCGACGGAATGTCAACATCAGAGGAGAAAACAATGAAGAGAAACATGCTCCACTGCCTGGTCGCCATGGCCGCGGCGGGAACCATGCTGATGTCGGTCGCCGCATGCGGCTCGTCATCCGATGACAACGCCGCCACCAGCAATTCCAGCGACACCTCGCTGATTTCCGTGAACAACAGCGAGCCGCAGAACGGTCTGATTCCGAGCGACACCAACGAAATGGGCGGCGGCAAGGTCATCCGCTACCTGTTCGAAGGTCTGGTGAGCTTCGATGCAAAAGGCAAGCAACATCTCGAAGTCGCCGAGAGTATCACCCCGAACGAGGATGCCACCAAGTACACGATCAAGTTGAAGGAAGGCTGGAAGTTCACCAACGGCGAGGCAGTAACCGCCCATTCCTTCGCCGACACCTGGAGTTTCGCCGCCAATGTGAAGAACGCGCAGAAGACCGCAAGCCGATTCTCCACCATCAAGGGCTATGACGAGCTGCAGGATCCGAACGTCGATCCGAAGGCCACACTTTCCGGTCTTTCCACCCCGGACGACTACACGCTGGTCGTCGAGCTGAACAAGCCTGATTCCGTATTCCCGACCAAGCTCGCGCACCAATCCATGTTCCCGCTGCCGAGCGTGGCATTTAAGGACATCAAGAAGTTCGGTCAGGCTCCGATTGGCAATGGTCCGTACAAGTTCAAGTCCTGGTCGCATGACAAGAACATCATCATCGTGCCGAACAAGGATTATAAGGGCAGTCGCAAGGTATCCAACAACGGCATCGAATACCGCGTCTATACGAATGAGGATTCCGCTTACTCCGACGTGCTGTCCGGCAACCTCGACGTGATGGATCAGATTCCACAGTCCGCGGTGAAGACCTTCCGTCAGGATTCCAGCGTGATCGCCTACAGCCAGGCAGGATCCTCATTCCAGTCCTTCGTCATTCCGGAACGTCTTGAGCATTTCGGCAACGACGAGGAAGGCCAATTGCGTCGTCAGGCCATTTCCATGGCCATCAACCGCGACCAGATCGTCAAGAAGGTTTACAACAACACGAAGACCCCGGCCACCGATTTCACTTCACCGCTCGTCCCCGAATATGTGAAGAAGCTGGAGAAGAACGGCGACAACCTGAAGTACAACGCTTCCAAGGCCAAGGAACTGTGGAAGAAAGCCAATGCCATCAAGCCATGGTCCGGCAACTTCCGAATCGCCTATAATGCCGATGGCGGCCATAAGGAATGGGTCGATGCCGTGTGCAACCAGATCAAGAACACACTCGACATCGACGCCGCTGGCGAGCCGTACGCCACGTTCAGCGACGTGCGTAACCAGGTGACCAACCGCACCATCAAAACCGCGTTCCGTGCCGGCTGGATGCTGGATTACCCGTCCGCTGAAGATTATCTCAATCCGCTATATGCCTCCAGCTCCGCTGACGGTCATGGTTCGAACGATGGTGATTACAAGAGCGCGGAATTCGACGAGCTCCTGAACGCTGCACTTGCCCAGACCGACGTAAAGAAGCGAACCGAGGACTTCACCAAGGCGCAGGAAGTGCTGGCCAAGGATCTTCCGGTGATTCCGCTGTGGAACGACAACGTCGCCGCCGCGTCCGCGACGAACGTGAAGAACGTATCGTTCGACTACACCAACCTGCCTACCTACAACACCATCACCAAGTGACGGCTTCGTTGTGACGTTTCGCTGCCAATCGGCAACAAAAAACGAGTGGGGGTTCGAATCCTTAATGGATTCGAACCCCCACTCGGCGTTTTGCAGCCGTTTCGTTTATTTGCTTACGGCGTCAAACCTATGGCGTCAGCTCTGCACGTAGCTGCCCTTCGGGGACTTCCAACCGCAGTTCATCATCTCGCTGTTGAACACCATCGCACCGTCGCCATGGGCGGGGACGACGATCATGCCACCGTCGCCGTGGTGACGGGCCACACCGTCCAGCGCGGCCTTCGCAGCCTCGACCGGATCTTCCTTGGCATACAGCACACGGTCGGAAACCTGGTGTGCGGCGACTTCCTTGACGAACGCCTCACCGATGCCGGTGCAGGAGATCGCAACGGAATCGTTGTTGGCGTAAGTGCCGCAACCCGGCAGCGGCGAATCGCCAACACGGCCCGGCATCTGGTTGGTGATGCCGCCAGTGGAGGTGCCGGCTGCGATATTGCCGGACGCGTCACGTGCGACGGCGCCGATGGTGCCATGCTTCTCCCATTCGTCGCCATTGGACTGCGCCTCACGCAGGGATTCCTGACGGGCCGGGGTGATGAAGTACTCGCTGTCGCACAGTTCGATACCCCACTCCTTGAGCAGGTTATCGCCCGGCTTGGCGAACATGACGTGCTTGGTCTTCTCCTTGATGGCGCGCGCCACATTGATCGGGTTCTTGGACGTGGTCAGACCGCATGCGGAGCCGACTTCGCCGTCAACGCCGGTCATCAGGCAGGAATCCATGGACACGATGCCTTCGCTCGTCAACGCGGCACCACGGCCAGCATTGAATTCGGGAGCATCCTCCATGACACGAATGGCCGCGCAGACGGCATCTTCGGCCGGAGCGCCCTGTTCCAGCAGCGCATAGCCGGCTTCAAGGGCCCTGTTCAGATCCTGCTCCACCTGGGCGCGACGTTCCGGCGTGTCCTTCTTGCCGCGATTGCCAGCGCCTGCGTGGATCACCAGAAGGATTCCATCCGGATCAGCCTGGGCAACCCGGACCGTCGACTGCGGCAATGCTGCTTCGTTTGTTGACATCTTCTCTCCTTCAGATATCTCGCTTATGTTTGACATTCGCAGATATCTTACGCCGGTTGCGGCAACGAAGCGCCCGACATGCGCAAAAGCGATGCCGTCGCGCCGTTACGCAATCAAAAACATATCGAAGCGCGACTGCGTCCTTTCTTACGTTTCATACTTTTGCAAATCGCAATCTCGTATTTCATGGTGCTCCTCCGTTGGTAGTGCCAGTATGTGTCAAGCGCATCGTTCCCCGGACAAAATCACGTTCTTAAGCAAAGCCACGCTTGTAAATCGGAAACACAAGTCGTTGTGGCCCCTACGGATTCATGTATATCGAAATGGCTGAAATTATTATCCATCGCAAAAACTCTCGTAAGCAACACCTATCGAGATAAATGTAGCTTATTTTAACGTTAGCTACACTTATGCGGATAAGTGTAGCTAACGCACATGCGATGCGACTGATAGATTGGCAATAAATGGAAACAACAAGCCATTTCGCCCAGCTCTATATGCTATCGAAACGAATTGCGTTTGAAATCGTTGTTCTCCCATATGAGTAGACCGATGGTCGCTGGGACTATCTCACCATCTGCCGCTTTTATCTCAGACACGTCGACTAGGCGGACCTATCACAGCAAGCCGGCATGGTAGACAACCGCATGGAAAGGATGGACATCATTGTGAAAGCACGGGCATCCCTTGGATGTTGGAGTCCACTACCGTTTTGAGGATGTCGCGAATCAGGTCCATGTCACGGCGTATCGGATCTCTTTTCGATTAGACTGGCATATTCTTCTTTGTCTTCGTCGTCGAGCAGCGCATAGGCGTCAAGCAAGACGTCTTGGGGGACGGCGATGTTATTTTCGAGGATGTCTGCTATTAGCCAGCTCAGCGAGTAGTATGGTTCTCCTGCATTAAAGCCATCATCGAGGGATTGGACTTGGCCATCGGGAAGAGAATCGCAATAGGGTCTCAACTGTCGGTAGGCTGCCGCCACTTGCCGATCAGGGGCCATAACCTTTCCCTTTCCTGTGTGGTGGTCAGATGGCCGGTGTAAATGCGAAAACGTTTCTCTTTGCCGTGTCTTTTCTGCAACCATACGCGGATTAGTTCTTCTTCCACGATTCTATAGCGAGTTTGCCTATTCTCATCAGCCCGTTTGATGTAATCCGGATCGGCCACCCCTAAATAAAACGCCCATTTCGCTTTCATTTCATCCCAATCGTCTAGGAAATGTATATTCCCTTCGACGCGAATATCAATCCCATATCTTTCGAAAATATGATTCCGAGCCTTGAAATAGGCACAGCCGCGAGTGGTCTAGGTCATTGATCTGACAGGATTCTGAAACGAGTGCGTAGTGTGCTACGATTTTTTCGTTGTGGTCTAGGTCATTGATCTGACAGGCTTCTGAAACTTTCGGCTTGACGTGGATGCGCCACACGCGGTGGTCTAGGTCATTGATCTGACAGGCTTCTGAAACGCAACATTTCTGAACCAAAGCTCACCACTGGTGGTCTAGGTCATTGATCTGACAGGCTTCTGAAACTATCCGTCTCGTACTGATCCGGGCTGCTTCGTGGTCTAGGTCATTGATCTGACAGGCTTCTGAAACCCGAAGCGTTAAGCCTCGACGACGTCATGCGTGGTCTAGGTCATTGATCTGACAGGCTTCTGAAACACTTTGACCGACTGCCAGCACTGCCACAAGGTGGTCTAGGTCATTGATCTGACAGGCTTCTGAAACTTCCGCATTCAGTTCATCAGAGCAACGAGAGTGGTCTAGGTCATTGATCTGACAGGCTTCTGAAACATCCAGCACAGCGCATGACGTTCGACCTAAGTGGTCTAGGTCATTGATCTGACAGGCTTCTGAAACTGCGATGAATGCGAACGCTGACCGCGTGCTGTGGTCTAGGTCATTGATCTGACAGGCTTCTGAAACGCTTTTTTTGCCAATGTCTGGCTCGTCGTAGTGGTCTAGGTCATTGATCTGACAGGCTTCTGAAACAATTCACAATTAGCCCAATAAATTGCCTCGGTGGTCTAGGTCATTGATCTGACAGGCTTCTGAAACGATAAAATCGGAGTCACCGACTATGCCGACGTGGTCTAGGTCATTGATCTGACAGGCTTCTGAAACTGACTGTGAGCCGGTATTCTTCCGGACACGGTGGTCTAGGTCATTGATCTGACAGGCTTCTGAAACAAGAATGGCGACGTGCATAAGGAACTCGTAGTGGTCTTGACAGGCTTCTGAAACCGATAGCCTTGGAGCTTCCTGAACAGTTCATGAGAACTGAACATAATCTCCATCAACATAATGGCTTCTTCCTTCTGTCAGGGTAACCCTTTTGTTGCAGCATTCCAGGTCAAGAAGCTGCATACCATTTTTTAATAGGTCTCTATGTAAATAAATCAATTGGTCGTTATTACAATATTGAGTTGTATGAAGCGTCACAAGCATCCTGTTCTCAGCAAGAGCACCGGCAGTATCAACCACCATCTGAATTTTATCAAATAGGGAACCCACAGAGCTCACATCAACACGTAATTTTGCCATTGAAATCGCAGTTTTCAAATCCAGCGAAGAAGAAATTTCCAGAGGCAAATCATCATCCCATATTTCATCTTGAATAAGCGTTTTTAACTCTACCTGCAACTCAAGCACTCTAGTTAATTTATCAACATCAAATTCATCTATTATTTTCTTAATTGCCGCTTTTTGGAATAGTGCATTGTAGTCAACAATATCAGCGCAATCCCCAACATATAATATTGATTTTGTTAAGACCGCGGTCTTACTCCCATCTCCCAGAACCACGTCATCACCAAACCCCTGTAGGCCCTCCACAAATTTAAACAAAAGTTCTGGCGACGATAATCCCAATACATTCAGCCCTAATTCAAGAGGCATCACATCGAGCGGATACATGACAATGCTATCAATCATATAATCACTGTCCGTTCATCCGAATTTCTTACATCCTCAATTCGATTTCCTAAAAGAAATTTGATTGAAGCATATTGCTTTTCCGTAATAATCAGTGACTGCACCAAACCTTCTTCAGGAACAAAACTCGCCACACGGCCTTCAAGAAAACCAGCCGATTCACGAGTGGTAGCGATTCTGGAATATACTGATTCTTGAACCATAATGAAACCTTCTCGCAACAGATTCTTTCGAAAAGTTGCGTATGCCTTACGCTCTGCTACTGTTTTCACAGGCAAATCAAAGAATATCAAAACCCTCATAACCCTATACCTCATCAATAAACCCCAATTCTGGCAATCTGTCATCTCCTGATAGGTAATGGAATGCATCGCGAACAAAAATATTGATCAATTGCGTCAAACTAGTTCCAAATTCAGGCAAATCAGTGCGCAACAGCCGTATAAGCTCATTCTTCACTTCTGAGTTCAGAGTTTGTTCCCTTAGCTCAAACACTTTTGCATCAACAAATGGCCGAAAAGGCTCCATAAGGTCACAAGCAAGATTAAAAGGATTCTTCTCGCTATCATGATGGATGCCGAATTCAGTTAAATAGCCAAATTCTGCTATCTTTCGAGCGACTTCAGACATCACTAACGAATAGCCGTAATTTAACAATCCATTCGTTTCATTACTATCATCTGAGCGAACAAATTCATAGGTAAACAGTCTTGGAAAATACATATGAGCCGCGACCGCTTCACGGTTATCCGAATCTCCCGGCTGAACAGACGTGATTAATGTTTTCATCTTTTCTATATCAGGGAAAGCGCACTTTTCCTTTAATACGAAAATCTGATGAGCTATCTTTTCTTGCACGATTCGTTGCCATAATATGTTCTTTCGTTCTTCCGCCCAACCCATTTGTTGCACAATGCATACTCGTCTAGAGGATTCAGTTTCGTATGGGTTTGTTTCACCAATTGGGAGATGTTTATCATTGCAAAACACCACTTTGATATCCCGCTCAAGAAGAGATGCCATAGCGCTTGTGGTGATTACAGCTTGCGTTGTAGCAAACAGCACCATTCCAATATCATCGATTGGAATCTGAACAGTATCATCATCCGTTTGCACAACAAGCAAGTTCATCTTCATCGAAACTTTGCAATGTTGCGTCACTACAATATTCCGCCACGCCATACTCACTCCATCGTGGTTGTGGTATTCTGCTAAAGGATTGTTTGGTCGCAATCCGATTGTCTAGGTCGTTGACCTGACAGGCATATATTGAAATAAAGCAAGGTTTTTATAACCGAGCTTCAGAAGGATTAATGCCTTGCCTTATGGCTTTGGGCTTCCGGCAATGCCGGAAGCCCTTTTCATTTATTCAGCCTTTTTCAGTTCTGCAATAGTAATTTTCGTTTCAAATAGTCCAGACGGAGATTGAAAAACAAATTCGTCATCATCGGAGAAAGATACACTTCTAACACGTTTCCACTCGCTGGGGAGGCCAACCAACGAAAGGTTTGCACGACCAGGATCAGCATGAAGCGCGACAACAATCATCCCTAAAACATCCAACTGCTTGTCCAAATCAAGCTTCTTAAATTTAGTCCGCGCCTTAGCTAGCGTACTTTCTTCAACCCTGTGAAGCGGATAATGTTTATTTACCGCGTCGAATAATGCATCCCAAATTTGCATTATGTCTATTGAGCTTTTAGAAGTCCCACACTTCAGATAATCATCCAAGGCATTATATACATCACAATCCAGCCACAACTGTCGAGCATTATTCAATTCAGTAGCAGACTTTATTGTCATGCATGCCCCTTTATAGTGAATAAGCTGCATTGACGGAATATGTCGAAGCAAAATTTTCGCTTTTGCATATTCAGGCTTTTTTGCCACCAGTACTTTCTTCAATGATTCATCCGAAGGGCAATCTCCCAACATCGAGTACTCCTGCATCGTGATGTTCACAAGACGTACTTTTCCCTTTAATTCGACAAGAATCGAATAAACCACCTTTGCGCTGGAGAAACCACCATACAAAGACGTATCGGCTTTATTTTTATCGAAAGCAATACCGTCATGCCCTTCTTTAACCGCAGCTCCATATCGCGTTTCGTTATATAGAGCGCCAAAACTATCCCCCACCTTCTGAGTGACAAGCATCTTACGATAATTCATCACTCTTCGGAGATAATCTTTATCAGCCTCACTCCACGCAATCTCACCAGTCTTAGGATTGATACGCTTATTTTCATCCGCCGAAGCCATAGAGCCGACAATAAAACCGAAGGCTTTACCGTGTTTACGGTCCCCCGCCTTCAATTTCTCACGATATCCTCTCAGGTAGTCCTGAAGATAGATATTATATGCATTCGCCGCTCCATCAGAAACTGCACCATTATCAAAGAAACCTCTGTTAACAGCAAACTGCCCAGCTACACCAAGACATAATGCATCCTGAGCATGGTGATAATCATTAATATCACGATTCTTATGTTCAAACCCGAGATATTGGCGCATCTCCTTGGTCAATTCGGAATTAAGTCCAATCACAGCAGAGCTATTTCCATACCTCCGCCGCATCAAAGTCGCCACATTCTTCATAATCTGACGAGTCTCTACCAGCGATCGCTCGACAAAACGCTCTTTCTCATGTCTACCGAAATCATTTTGTCGTACCAAACGTTCAAATTTAGTCTGGGAAATCAACCTATTATCCAACAGTTCTTGCCAAAAGCCTCTTCTTGCTTCTACTAGTTCCGGCAAATATGCAAAAGAGTCTGTTTTACGCGCATTGGCCGCACGGGACACAAGTACTCGATTGTCCAGGGAATCATTCTGCGTTACAGCTTGGGGAATAATATGATCGATATCGTAATCAGACGATAGCCTGTCGATATCCAGCTCTTCGCCCGTATACATATCCTTACCAAGCTGTGTGTAGTACAAGAACCACCGATCATCCTGAAGTCCTTTATCGTCGCTTGCCTCCAAGCGATCATAAATGTCACTGAATTCCTTTCTCAATCCAGCATTCTTGTACAACTCCAGCAAGCGATTCTTTCGAGAAGTGGTTCGCACGCTTGCCTGAATATCTCCGGCCAATTCTAGGAATATTCTCGATGGCTTCTTTCCAACGGCCTTAGAGATATCATCAATGAGTCGAACGGATTGGATGATTCCTCGTTTCACTTTCGGAGATACGTGAAGCTCGTCAACCATTGACTCCAACGATTGCTTTTTATCCGCTCCAAGATTCTGCTCATCAATCCATTCAGGAAAACCATAATTTTTATCAGTAATAATTTCCATAAAATTACGATCTTCAAAACGCATAATCTCAATGATGCTATGCTTCTGAGGGGCAAAATCATCACCAATCTTGCATTCGCCGACCTTGGTCGTAAGCAACTTCCTTGAAAGCTTGCCCCATCCCGTGTAGTGAGTCCTTGCCAACAATTCGCAATCACTATCGGACAGTCCATCAAGCATACGCAACTGATGCAGTAAAGTCTCTTTATCCTCAAACACAGTCTGGAGCTCGATTATCTGCTCCATAAGCTCTGAATCTTTATTCACCCGTTCTGCGCCGAAAATACGGCACAGTTTTCCATATGATGACATAGAGCTCATAAACTTTGACTCGCTCGCCAAACCAGACAGCTCATAGGTACGGCCATACTCTTTGCGGAGCAGATTTTCCGCAGCCTTTTTGGTGACTACACCGCCTTTCATAAACAAGTTACGAATCAGCAGCGTCTTTTCTTCTCGACCAAGTCGTTGACGACGACGGTTTTCCCATCGGTTGCCCGAACGAACCGATAAACGGACATTATTTAGTTCGTTAAGAACTTCATACTCCTGATACAACATGGAGTTCTTCGGCAAGGTCGCCTCACCTAGCAGATAGCTATCTGTATCCACGAGCCGTTCAATGAAACGCCTACCCGACTCATCCTTGTCAACCATCTTATCGAAATTCCAAGGAGTGATTTCTCCAGATTTTTTACGCTTCATCCAATGGTTTTCGCCATTATCTGAAGGCTGCATTCCTTCCCGTTCTACCAATGGACCCACAAAATAAGGCACACGGAAAGTCAGCAAGCCTTCTATTTTATTGACTTGTTCACCGTTCTTTTCAAACGTATCCAAAAGGAACGGATAATATTTTCCTTGCTTTTCAAGAATTCTCCTAAGCTCATTTCGATGAAGCTGATACGGAATCACACCATTATCAGAGTCTCTTTGAACTGGGAAAAGCCGATCTTCATCAATTGCGTGCTTTAAATCCATTTTTTTGGATTCAGACAAATTAGAAGCCTCAATTAACTTCGAAAAATATTTATTTGCGTTCTGTCTTGTTTTTTCATACGTAGAAGTACCCCTGATGCTCCGACGTCGACCGTCAACCATTGTCCAGCCAACCAACTCACCATAATGCTTGTTGATTTCATCGGCATTGTCTTCCGTACGGAGCTCTTTTTTAATAAGATCCCAATTTCTTTGGTGTCGTGTGTAACTCGCACACATCGATTCAGAAACACTTTTTGCGTTACCAAGCAGTTGTTTCAGAGCGATAGCGCTATATTGTTTCTGCATTTTATCGAGCAACTCGCATTGTTCATCATCAAGCAAGCCCGAATCTACGACCTGAGCACGAACTTCCTCGTAATCAGATTTATTGAAATAAATACCAAGCGCTTTCTTTTCATCGCTGGTACGTTCTTCAGATGGGAAAATCTTCGCTAAATCAAGTTTATTTCCCTCTAGACCAGCAAAAATAGCCTTAATGACATTGATTTGTTCTTTTGGCAGTTCACACGACTCACAAATAACAGCAAGCGCATTTTCAACACGCATACTGCGAGAACCCTTTGTCGTGCACAACGTATCAGCAAGACGCTTTTTGTCGATTCCTGCCGTCCATGATCCATCCAGCTGCTCATCAAATACACACAGAATGATTTCACCGATAAGATTTAAAAGATTCTTTGAGTCGAATACACTCGAAGAATCCAAATCACCTTCAACAAGGAAATTACCTCGGTACTTCAACAGGTGATGGACAGCGAAATACACTTCTCGAATATCATGTTGCTTGTCATCTTCCATCAAAGTTTTGCGCAGATGATAAATTGTCGGATATTGTTTATAGAAACGTTTATCCTGATTCTTCGAATCGAATAAGACACCGCCATACCAATAATCCGCATTGTTCTCATCAGCAGGATGAACCCAGGAGTACTTCCTCCGCGCAAGGAATGACGGATCCACCTCTGCCAAGGGAGCATCAAAAATAGCATCAAGCATATGCAAACGCCAACGTCTACGAGAGTAGCGCCTACGAGTAATACGAGCCATACGACGAGCTTCAGCAGTCTGCGCAGGCTCGAATAGCCTTACACCAATTAACTCACGCCCTTTAGCTCTCATCAACCGATAATCAGGAGTAAACGCGGCCCATCCAACGGAAGCATTACCGATATCCAAAGAAATTGCATAATTCGGAACTATTTTTTTGCGGCTCATAAGACCCCCGTTGGCTTAAAAACAATTAGCTATAGATTACACCTGATAACCCCTTTATCCGCATGGGACACGCTCGGCAATAACCCAAAATCTTTTTTTAAATTCAGACTAACCAAGATGAAAAAGCCGGGAACGGATGCGACGTTTGAATTACGACGAACCCAACTCCCGGCATCGCGACTGCTTCTCAAAGATGTGTGCTTGACTCACATGGATGGTACTGAGAACCATTCGCTTGCGATCTGCTTCCGCGCACGTGCCGGCACGACGTAAATATGGCGCAGGCACGCGGCAGATACAAATCAAGTCTGTATTAATTTTCCAGCCGGCGCAAAACCAGCCGAAAAGCCACAGGCTACTCTAGTCGTACGGTCGAACAAACAGAAAAACGTCAACCTGTCTGTCCAAAACGACGCAAAACGGGTGTCCATCGTCGGTTTGAGCAGACAATTACGATTCCATCTGTCGAAAGCGACGCGAATGTGGCACCTTCCGTCGGAATGAGCCGGCAATCGCAAAAGCTTCTGCACAAAAATACAAAAGTAAAAATGTCGTTTGCGTGGGAAAGGTTACGGATCACCCACGCGGACGACATTTTGAGCTTAGAACGGGACGCGATTAGAGCAGAATGAATTGCGCTCAAACAGGCAGCGAAATTGCGCAAGGAATATAGCAAAATCGACCATACCGCAAATACGTGAGGGGCCCTGCTGCATAAGCAACAGGGCCCCTCACATCAATTGCCGAAATCAGTCCAGCCGAATCAGCTCACTCGAAGAATCAGGCCTTGGCAACCTCAACGGCGAGTTCGGAGCCTTCGGCGCCGGCGGTAACGTCAAGCAAGTCGGCGAGCGTGTCGGCGGACACAAGATCGCGGAACTGCTCGACCTTCGCCACGTCGCCGGCCGGAACGGTCAGCTTCAGCGCGATATGGTCGGAAACCTCGAGACCGGCGGCCTTGCGGGCGTCCTGCACGGAGCGGATCACGTCGCGGGCGTAGCCTTCGGCAACCAGATCGTCGTTCAGCTCGGTGTCGAGGATCACGAAGCCGCCGGTCGGCAGGGCCGCGGACACGGAGTTGGCGGCCTCTTCGGCGTTCTGCTCCTCCACGCTGTTGATCAGCTCGTACTCGCCCTCTTCCAGCGTGATGTCGCCGTTCGG
>OLPH01002685.1_pt1 | contig 13847 bp, 10 predicted proteins | sample 1672951 | NCBI WGS metagenome assembly OLPH01 (sample SAMEA3136740, study PRJEB25190) | human gut metagenome | reverse complement strand
TCTCCACACCGGCGGCAGCGGCCGAATCGTGAGTTTGTAGTAGGGGCTTGCACGTGGCGCCCCCTACAGAAAAAGCGCTGTCTTTATACGACAGCGCTTTTTTTACGCCTGCAATATTAAATAAACTGTAAATTTTCTCAAAATGGACAAATAATGGCAAGGAGCGATAGATTTAGTCTTTATTTTGAGAATAGAAAGTGATAAAATAAGAGATGACTTATTGATAGTGATTATTCTTGAGAATGTGTTGTGATAGCTATGGAGAAACGATGGCAATTCGGCCGTCCGGACAGCGGGCTCATACAGGCTTTGACCGAACAATTACATATCTCTCCGGTTTTAGCACAGGTACTGGCCAATCGCGGCATTGCCGATGCCGGCGAAGCCAGTCATTTTCTTCATGATACCCTGGCCGATATGGCAGACCCTTTTTTGATGAAGGGCATGGACGCGGCCGTGCAGCGGCTGGAACAGGCCATAACCGAAAACCAGCGCATCGTCATCTACGGTGACTATGACGTCGACGGCATTACGTCGACGTCTCTTGTTTATTCCGTCCTCCGCGACCTGGGTGCGTCGCCGCAGTTCTATATCCCTGAACGGGAGAGCGAAGGCTATGGCCTTAACGAAGGGGCCTTGGACCAGCTGAGCCGGCAGACCGACCTGCTCATCACTGTCGACTGCGGCATTGCGTCGTATGACCTGGTCCAGAAGTTCTCACCGTGCCTGGATATGATCATTACGGATCATCACCAACCGCCGGAACAGATACCGCCAGCATTGGCAGTCCTCAATCCCAAGCAGGCTGGCTGTCCTTATCCCTTTAAGGAACTGGCCGGGGCCGGCGTGGCTTACGTCCTCTGCCGGGCCCTGTGGCAGCATCACTGCCACCAAGACCTGCCGGGGTATACGGATCTGGCCGCCCTTGGGACGATTGCCGACTTGGTCCCCCTGACCGGGGAGAACCGCATCCTCGTCCGCCATGGCCTGACGGCCATGAAAGAAGGGAAGCGGATAGGCATCAAAGCCCTCCTCGACGCGTCGAATCTGAGCGGCAAGGATATCACCGCCGGCCGTATCGCTTTTACAGCAGCGCCGCGCCTCAATGCGGCCGGCCGTATCAGCCATGCCACGAAAGGCGTCGAACTGCTCCTGGAAACCGATGCGGCTCAGGCGGCAGCCGATGCGGCCGAATTGAGCCATCTCAACACGGAGCGCCAGGACATCGAGCACACCATTGCTCAGGAAGCCATCGCTCAGATCGAAGGGCAGGGGAGGGGGCGCGACGGCGTCCTCATTGCCTATCACGAAGGCTGGCACGTCGGCGTCATCGGTATTGCCGCATCGCGCCTGGTAGAAACGTATTACCGGCCGTCCCTGGTCATTACCGTCCGCGACGGCATCGGCAAGGGCTCATGCCGCAGCATCAGTGGCTTCAATATGTACGAAGCCCTGCAATACGCCCAGGACCTGCTCATCCAGTTCGGCGGCCACACCATGGCGGCAGGCTTTTCCGTCAAGGCCGAGAATATCGAGGCCCTGCGCCAGCGCCTGCTCGATTATGCCGCAGCCCACATGACGGCGGCTGATTACATCCCCTTGGTCCACATCGACAAGGAACTGGAACCGGCGGAGGTGACGCTGGACCTCATTGCCGAACTGGCCCGCCTGGAACCGTATGGCATGGGCAACAGCCGGCCCGTCTTTTCCCTGACCGGGGCGGTGGTAGAAGAAATCCGGCCCATCGGCCGGGAAAAGCAGCACGTCCGCCTCGTCGCCCGCGGAGCCGACAGGACGCGCCTTTCCGGCGTGGCCTGGTCCCAGGCCGGCCTGTGTGACGCCATCGTCGAAGGCGATGTCATCGACGTGGCTTTCCAGCTCGAACGGAACGACTTCAATGGCACGTCGTCGCCGCAGCTGGTCATCCAGGACGTCCACTTGCCAGATTGCCACATCGTCCTCAACCGGGCGGTCATGGTCGATATCTACATGGCCCTCAAGAAGTGCATCCCCGACTGGGGCATGCCGGTCTGGCAGGTCCGCCGCCGTCTGGCTGCGGCCCAGGGGGACTGCTACGACGTCCACACCATTTATGCTGCCATCGTCGTCCTGCGGGAAATCGGCGTCCTCAAAGTACGCCATGATGACGACGGCCCAGCTTATTATTTTCCTATCCTTGCGGGGAAAATGGATCTCCATGCGTCACCGACGTATGAATTGTACTGCAAGGAGTAAGGAGGTCTTCATATTATGGAATTTAAAGATAAAGATGTCGAATTTAAACACCTCATCGATACGATACATTCGTATTTGCCCAAGGCCAAATGCGATGATGTGACCAAAGCCTATAACTTGGCAGAAGAGGCCCACAAGGACCAACGCCGCGTCAGCGGGGAACCGTATATCCTGCATCCCCTGGCAGTCGCGCAGATACTGGCAGATATGAAAATAGACACGACGACCATTACGGCGTCGCTCCTCCACGATGTCGTCGAAGATACGTCGTATACCCTGGACGACCTCAAGAAGATGTTCGGCAAGGAAGTGGCCTTCCTCGTCGACGGCGTCACCAAATTGAGCCGTCTCAATTACCGTACCAAAGAAGATCAGCAGCTCAACAGCATGCGCAAGATGTTCCTGGCCATGGCCAAGGACGTGCGCGTCGTCGTCATCAAGCTCGCCGACCGCCTGCACAACATGCGGACCCTGCGCTACATGCGCAGCGACAAGCAGAAGCGCATCGCCCAGGAAACGCTGGAAATCTTTGCGCCCCTGGCCCACCGCTTGGGGATCTTCAATATCAAATGGGAACTGGAAGATCTGTCCTTCCGCTATCTCGAACCGGATAAATACTATGACCTCGTCGACCAGATGAAGCAGAAGCGCCACGTCCGCGAAGAAATCGTCAACGAAGCCATCGACGTCCTCAAGAAGGCCCTCGACGAAGCCCATATCCATTGCGAAATCAACGGCCGGCCCAAGCATTTTTACAGCATTTATAAGAAGATGAAAAAAGATAACCGTGACTTGAGCCAGGTCTATGACCTTTTCGCCGTCCGCGTCATCGTCGACGACGTCAAGGACTGCTATGGCGTCCTGGGCATCGTCCACAGCTTGTGGAAGCCTTTGCCGTACCGCTTCAAGGACTACATCGCCATGCCGAAGCCCAATAACTATCAGTCCCTGCACACGACGGTCATCGGGACGAGAGGGCAGCCTGTCGAAATCCAGATCCGTACTTGGGAAATGCACCGCATCGCTGAATACGGCGTCGCCGCCCACTGGCGGTATAAAGAAGGCAACCAGACGGCCAATAAGGACGCTTTCGATGAAAAGATGGGCTGGCTGCGCAACCTCCTGGAATGGCAGGATACGAGCAATCCCAAGGAATTTGTCAATGCCCTCAAGCTCGATGCTTTTTCCGACGAAGTCTTCGTTTTTTCGCCGCGGGGCGACGTCATCGACCTGCCCCAGGGGGCTATTCCCATCGATTTCGCCTACCGCATCCATACCGACGTCGGCCACCGCTGCGTCGGCGCCAAGATCAACGGCAAGATCGTCCCCTTGGATTATAAATTGAAGAACGGCGACATCGTCGAAATCATTACGTCCAAAGTGGGCAAGCCCAGCCTGGACTGGCTGAACATCGTCGGCAGCTCCGAAAGCCGCTCGAAGATCCGCAGCTGGTTCAAGAAGGAAAACCGCGAAGAAAACATCGCCAAAGGCCTGGATGCGCTGGAACGGGAATGTAAGCGCCTGGGCCATGACTGGAAAGCCCTCAACGTCGGCGGCCGCCTGGGCCGCGTGGCCAAGCAGATGAATGCCGGCTCCGAAGACGACCTGGTCGCCGCTGTCGGTTACGGCGGCTTTGCCGTCAATACGGTCCTCATCAAGCTCCTGGAACTGCACAAGAAAGACCAGCAGAAGCAGGAAGAAAAGACCAACAGCCTGGCAGTCCTGGAAAAACTCAAGACCAAGAAGCCTGTCAAGCACAACGGCACGGGCATCCTGGTCAAAGGCGAACCGGGCCTGCTGGTCCGCCTGGCCAAGTGCTGCAGTCCTGTACCGGGCGACCCCATCATCGGCTTCATCACCCGCGGCCGCGGCGTCTCCGTCCATCGCGCCGACTGCCCGAATGTCACCCACGGCCAGAATGACGTAGACCGCCTCATCGACGTCGAATGGGATTACGACGGCAACGAACGCTTTGAAGTGAACATGGAAATCGTCGCCTACGACCGCACGGGCATCATGGCCGAAATCATGGCCACCCTGGCGGAAATGAAGATTTCCATCCTCAGCGTCAACGCCAAGACCAGCGATACCAAGAACGTCACCATCCACATGGGCATCAGCATCAAGGACCTGGCCCAGTTCGAATTTGTCGCCACCAAGATACGCCGCCTGAAGGATGTCTATGCCGTCGAACGCTATACGGGAGGGAGCCAGGCATGAGAGCTGTCGTACAAAAGACCTTGAAGTCCTCTGTGACGTCGGACGGCGTCTTGGCAGGGCAGGCCGGCAGCGGCCTGACGGTCCTCTTGGGCGTGTCCGTCAAGGATACAGACGATGACGTCCGCTACCTGGCCGATAAGATCGTCCACTTGCGGATCTTTGAAGATGACCAGGGGAAACTCAATCACTCCCTCCTCGATGAAGGCGGGGAGATGCTGGTCATTTCGCAATTCACCTTGTACGGCGATGCCCGCCACGGCCGCCGTCCCAGTTATATCGAAGCGGCCAGGCCTGAACAGGCTGAAGCCCTGTACAATCAGTTCGTCGACGCTGTCCGCGCCTTCGGGGTACCCGTGGCGACAGGCCGTTTCCGGACCCACATGGTCGTATCTCTGGAGAACGACGGGCCCGTGACCATCCTCTTGGACAGCCAGAAAACCTTTTAAGGGGGAAATGTGTATATGAGCATGAAATATATCAATATGGAACTCGGTCCTATCATGACCAATTGTTATATCGTCTACGATACGGATACGAAAGACGCCATGGTCGTCGACCCGGCCTGGGACTATCCGGCCATCGACAAGGCCCTGACCAGCCATGGCCTGACGCTGCGGTTCATCTTCCTGACTCACGGCCATGCCGACCATATCGGCGCCCTGCAGGAACTGCGCCAGCGCAAGAATGTACCGGTCTACGTCGGCGCCGGCGATGCCGACCTCATTTCCAATTCGCACAACAACCTGTCCCTGTTCATGGGCCAGGCCATTGAATGCACGTCCGCCGATCATCTGGTCAAAGACGGTGATGAACTGACCTTGGGGAACCTGCACTTCACGGTCCTGGAAACGCCGGGCCACACGCCGGGCGGCCTCAGCCTGTACGGCGAAGGCGTCGTCTTTTCCGGCGACACGCTGTTCCGCTATTCCGTCGGCCGTACCGACCTCTACGGCGGCTCGTCGAAGACCTTGCTCCACAGCCTGGAAACGAAGCTCATGACCTTGCCCGACAATACGCTGGTCCTGCCCGGCCATGGCCCGGCCACGTCCATCGGTGACGAACGGCGGGGCAATCCCTTCCTGGACGGAGGCTGGTAAACCATGACTGCCTATAAGGGAGCGGAATTTTGGATGCGCGTCACCCTGGCCGTCCTGGCCGGGGCCTTGTTCCTGACGGTCCACGCCGTCTACTGGCCCGTCGTCATCTCCCTAATCCTGACATTCATCCTCATGCCGATACGCGATGGCGTCATCAAGGGACTGCGCCGCCTTACGGGACGCCAGGTACCCATCGATATAGCCATCCTCATTTCCTTCGTCATCCTCATCGTCATCGTGACGGTCATTACCAACAGCATCGTCAAACCGCTGGTCGTCCAGGTCAATTTACTGGCAGCCAACTTCAACGATTTGGTCAGCCAGACGGCGGCTCTGGTGACGCAGCTTGAAAATGAGCAGACCCAGTTCTATATTCCCGACCAGGTCAAGAAGATCATCAACGACGCCTTCGTCAAAGTCGGCAATTACGGCATCGACGGCATTACCAACCTCATCCAGTCGGTCTTTGCCATTGCCGGGACCGTCGTTGAATTCTTCGTCGTACCGATCATTACGTTTTATTTCATGAAAGATGGCGGCCATATGGTCAAGATTTTCGTCGACATCTTTCCTGAAAGTTACCGCAGCCACCTGGCCGGGCTCTTCCAGGAAATACAGCACGTCCTGAGCCGTTACATCCGCGGCCAGATTCTCATGAGCTGTATCATTGCGACGCTGACCTTCCTCGGCATGTGGGCTATGGGCGTACCTTATCCCATGGTCATCGGACTTTTGGCGGCCATTACCGAATGGATCCCCATCGTCGGGCCTATCGTCGGCGCCGTGCCGGCCATCCTGCTCAGTGCGACAGTCAGCCTGTCCCTGCCGATCAAAGTCATCATCTTCTATATCGTCATCCAGCAGATCGACAGCCACCTCATCATGCCTCAGGTCATGGGGGCCGTCATCAGCCTGCATCCGGTCGTCATCGTCATCGCCCTGCTCATCGGCGGGACCCTCTTTGGCGTAGCCGGCATGATCCTTACTGTCCCGGTGACGGCAGTGCTACAGATTCTGTGTAAACATTTATGGTTCTACAATACATATAAAGAAAAGGCGATGAAGCACAATGGAAACAACGAAAACAGAAACCAATAAAAAAGAAATCATGGAAACCATGATGAAGCGCATGAAAGAAAAGATTAAGTTCAAGAAGTGCAAGATGACTTCCCAGCGTCAGATCATCCTGCGAACCTTCGTCGAAAGCCCGATACGCCACATGAGTGCAGAAGAAGTCTTCGAACTCGTCAAGAAGACGGCGCCTGACATTGGCTTGGCTACGGTCTACCGGACGCTGGACTTGTTCACCCAGATGGACCTCTTGAAGAAACTCGATTTCGATGACGGCTGCAGCCGCTACGAATTGAATGACCGCGACAATGAAGGTCATTTCCATCATCATCTCATCTGCCTGGGCTGCGGCAAAGTCTGGGAATGTGAAGACGACCTCTTGGAAACGCTGGAAACAATCCTGGAAAAACGCCTCCATTTCCACACTGTCGACCATCAGCTGAAAGTCTATGGCTACTGCGAAGCCTGCCAGAAGAAGCGGGAAGAAGAAGCTAAGGAAGCGGCGGCTGCGAAAGAAGCGGAATAACATGTCTGTCCAGACTTATACCTATGACGGTCCCGAAGGGCTCCACGCCCTTATTGGCCAGGTCATGGCCGCACTGGGCTACGTCGGCGGCCGGGAAATCCGCGACGTCGGGGCGGCCGTTACCGTCCGCGATGACTGCGGCCACCTCTACCTGAGCTGTACCTTCCAAGATGGCGGGGACCCTTGGTTTTCTGAGGTCCACCTTTTGGAAGGGGTCCGGGAACGGGACGCCCTCAAGGACTGCCTCCTCCACTGGCACAGCCGCTTTTCCGGTCACGGCCTGGGCCCATGGGGGACGCTCATCGGCGTACGGCCGACGAAGCTGGTCCACCATCTGTTCGACCAGGGCTTTACCGATGACCAGGCTGAAAAAGCCTTGCAGACGTCGTATCACGTCGCACCGGGTACGGCCCGGGACCTAGTAGCCATGGCCCGCCTGCAGCGGCCTTACGTGACCCGTCGGGGGCGGAAATTGGCCTTATACGTCGGCATCCCTTACTGCCCGAGCCACTGCCTGTACTGCTCCTTCCCGTCGCGCCTCATCGGCAGGGAAGGGGAGGCAGCGCTCACGGCTTTTCGTGATGCCGTCCTGGCCGACCTCGACGATCTGGCCGATTTGTGTCGGACCTATGACCTGGAAGTGACGTCTCTCTATATCGGCGGCGGGACGCCGACGTGCCTGCCCTTGGATGTCCTGGAAGCGATGATGATGCGGCTGGCTTGGAATTTCCCGGCTGCTTGCGAGTGGACCGTTGAGGCCGGCCGGCCCGATACGGCGACGCCGGACATGCTGGCCATGCTCCGCCAAGCCGGCGTCGACCGCATCAGCGTCAATCCCCAGACCCTGCAGCAGCCGCTCCTCGATGCCTTGGGCCGGCGCCATAGCGTCGAAGCGATTTACACGATGTATGAAAACTGCCGGAAACTGGGTTTTTCCGTCATCAATATGGACTTCATCGCCGGACTTCCCGGGCAAACGGTGGCGGATATGCAGGAAAATATGGAAATTGTTTGCAAACTACACCCGGAAAATGTTACAATTCATACGTTAGCATTAAAAAAACGGGCTCCTTTGTTCCATCATGAATTGCGGGCTGCCATTCCGCCTGCCGAAGAAACGGGCCGTATGGTCCGCCTCTGTCAGTCCATCCTGACCGGCAGCGGTTATGTGCCTTATTATATGTACCGTCAGAAGTACATGGCAGCCAGCTTCGCCAATATCGGCTACGCCCTGCCGGGCAGCGTCAGTGCCTATAATATTGAAATGATGGAAGAGCGGCAGTCCGTCCTGGCAGCCGGACCGGGCGGGGCGACGAAGTTCCTCTGCCGCGACGGCCACACCTTGGAAAAGGTGTATATGCCGAAAGATGTCGATGCATATGTGCAGGCGCTGGCTGAGAAAATGGCCCAGCGCCGCCGTTTGTGTGCTATCATATACGGAAAAGAGGATGTTTAAATGGCAATTACTGCACCGAGAGGCACGCAGGATTTCCTGCCGGAACAGACGGCAGAGTGGCAGCTGCTGGAAGCCAAGATCCGCCAGATCTGCTCGTTCTATGGTTTCGGCGAAATCCGCACGCCTATGTTTGAAAGTACTGAATTATTTTTACGCGGCATCGGGGAAACGACAGACGTCGTCACCAAGGAAATGTATACCTTTGAAGACCGCGGCGGCCGCAGCATGACCCTGCGCCCGGAAAATACGGCTTCCGTCGTCCGGGCCTTCCTGGAACATAAGCTGTACGGCGACCCGCAGGTCCATAAGTTCTACTACATGGGGCCCATGTTCCGTCATGACCGTCCCCAGGCCGGCCGCTATCGCCAGTTCACCCAGTTCGGCGTCGAAGAAATCGGCTCCAAGGACCCGGCTGTCGATGCCGAAATCATCGCCATGGCCTTCCAGCTCTTCCGGGAACTGGGCCTGAACGATCTGGTCCTGCACCTCAACTCCGTCGGCTGCCCGAAATGCCGTCCTGTCTATCGCCAGAAGCTCCTCGATTTCTTTGCCGATAAACGGGACCAGCTCTGCGACGACTGCAACGAACGGCTGGAAAAGAATCCGCTCCGCGTCCTCGACTGCAAAGAAGACGGCGAAAAAATGATGCAGATGGGCGTACCCTTGATTACAGATAATCTCTGCGACGACTGCAAGGAACATTTCCACAAAGTCCAGGAATATCTGACAGCCATCGGTATTCCCTTTACCCTCGACCCGCGCCTGGTCCGCGGTCTCGACTATTATACCAATACGGCCTTTGAAATCATGTACGCTCCTTTGGGCGCACAGAGCACGGTCTGCGGCGGCGGCCGCTACGACGGCCTCATCGAAGAAGTCGGCGGTCCGTCGACACCGGGCATCGGCTTTGCCATCGGCATGGAACGGCTGCTCCTGACCTTGAAGGAACAGGGCCTGCTGCCGCCGGTCGAAAAGAAGCAGCCCGTCTTCATCGTCGCTCTCGGCGATGCTGCTAAGACCAAGGCCTTCGAACTGCAGCAGCAGCTCCGCGAAAAGGGCCTCTATGCTGAAATCGACCTCCTGGGCCGCAGCATGAAGGGGCAGATGAAATCGGCCAATAAGCTCCATGCCGATTACACGGTCATCATCGGCGAAGATGAATTAGCCGCCGGTGAAGCCCAGGTCCGCAATATGGCCAGCAAAGAACAAGTCAGCGTTCCCCTTGATGGGATTGTTGCATATATGGAAACACACAAGAAGGGATGATTTACGAATGGATACAATGGAAGGTTTACACCGCTCCCAATACTGCGCTGAAGTAAGTGAAGCGGACAACGGCAAAGAAGTCGTCTTGACCGGCTGGGTAGAACGCCGCCGCGACCACGGCGGACTGATCTTCATCGATCTCCGCGACCGTACGGGCATCGTACAGGTCGTCGCTTCGCCGGATTATGAAAAGGTTTCTTTCGATAAAGCAGAACAGGTACGTACAGAATACGTCCTGGCTGTACGCGGCATCGTCCGCATGCGTGATAAAGATACGGTCAACCCCAAGATGAAGACGGGGACCATCGAAATCCGCTGCGAAGAACTGCGCATCCTCAATTCGTCCAAGACGCCGCCGTTCTACATTGAAGACAACATCGACGTCGACGAAAAGATCCGCCTCAAATACCGCTACCTCGACCTGCGCCGTCCGGAAATGCAGAACAACCTCATCATGCGCCATAAAGTAAAACATGCCATGCGCACGTTCCTCAACGAACACGGCTTCATCGACATCGAAACGCCGGAACTCTGCAAGAGCACGCCGGAAGGCGCCCGCGACTACCTCGTACCGAGCCGCGTCAACGAAGGCAAATTCTACGCCCTGCCGCAGTCGCCGCAGATCTTCAAACAGCTGCTCATGATTTCTGGTATGGACCGCTACTACCAGATCGCCCGCTGCTTCCGCGATGAAGACTTGCGCGCCGACCGCCAGCCGGAATTTACTCAGCTCGACATGGAAATGTCTTTCATGGACCAGGAAGAAATCCTGACCCTCGTCGAACAGATGGTACACTACATCTTTAAAGAAACCCTGGGCCACGACGTCCAGCTCCCGATCCACCGCATGACCTGGGACTACGCTATGGAAAACTACGGCTCCGATAAGCCGGACCTGCGCTTCGACATGAAGTTCACCGACGTGACGGAACTCGTCAAGGATACGGACTTCAAAGTCTTCCGCAGCGTCATCGACAACGGCGGTCAGGTCAAAGCTATCAACGTCAAAGGCGACGCTGACATTCCCCGCCGCGAACTGGACGGCCTCGTCGAATACGTCAGCCACTACGGCGCGAAAGGCCTGGCCTGGATCGGCTTCCTCGAAGACGGCACGCTCAAATCGCAGATCAAGAAGTTCTTCGGCGAAGACAAGCTCCGTGAAATCGGCAAAGCCTGCGGCGCTGAAAAGGGCGACTTGGTCCTCATGATCGCCGACAAACCGAAAGTCGTCGCAGCCGCTCTCGGCGAACTGCGTAAAGAAATGGCCCGCCGCATGAACCTCATCAATGAAGACGAATTTGCTTTCACCTGGGTCGTCGACTTCCCCATGTTCGAATACAGCGAAGAAGAACACCGCTATGTCGCCATGCACCATCCGTTCACGGCTATGCGCGACGAAGACCTGGACAAACTGGAAACGGATCCGGCTCACGTCTATGCCAAGGCCTATGACCTGGTCCTCAACGGCATCGAACTCGGCGGCGGCTCCCTCCGTATCTACCAGCCGGACGTACAGCAGCGCGTCTTCAAGGCCATCGGCTTGACACCGGAAGAAGCAGAACAGAAATTCGGCTTCCTCCTCCGCGCCTTCGAATACGGTGCACCGCCCCACGGTGGCCTGGCCTTCGGCCTGGACCGCATGATCATGCTCATGCTCAAACGCAAGTCCATCCGCGACGTCATCGCCTTCCCGAAGACCCAGAACGCTATCGACCCCATGAGCGAAGCTCCGTCGACAGTTACCAAAAAACAGCTGCATGAACTCCACATCCAAGTAGAAGAAGACTTGGTAAGTAAATAACGAGATGAAAAAAAGCTTGTCGTATAACGGCAAGCTTTTTTTCGTGGCTCGTGGCTCGTGGTTCGTGGTTCGTAGGGGCCGTCCCAAAGGGCGGCCCGCTGTGATATTTGACCACAGCCCGTTCTGGTATTATGGTAAGCCTTTCAGGTGCTACTATGTGGACGCGATTGGTTTACGAGCTACGAACCACTAACGCACATATTGACAAATGTCAATGTGTGCGTTATACTCTAACCATAGATTGATAAACTTCGATATGAAAGGAGGCGTCGTGATGGACGAAAGGGAAGCGGTCCGCGTTTTTAAAGCCTTGGGTGATGAGAAGCGCCTGCGTATCTTATCGCTCCTGCGGCAGGGGGAACGCTGTGCCTGTGTACTCTTGGAACACTTGAACTTGTCCCAGCCGACGCTGTCCCATCACATGAAAATCCTCTGCGAGGCCCAGCTGGTCACAGGCCGCAAAGAAGGGAAGTGGGTCTATTATTCCCTCAACCGCGCTCAAGCCCCGGTCCTGGAACAGGCCGTACACGACTTATTTCAACTCAGTGCCGTGCCGGCAGAGGACGAAGCCTGCCATTGCCAGTAAGGCAGGTTTCTTTTTTAGCTAATACATTGATAAATGTAAATATATGAATTTTTTAGGAGGTCTTTTATGATGAAACATATGGAAATATTTGAACAAGCAATGTGCTGCCCGACCGGTCTTTGCGGTCCCTCTATCGACCCGGAACTCTTACGCGTATCGACCGTTTTGGATACGCTCAAACAGCATGGCATCGACGTCGGCCGCTATAATCTGACCAGTGCTCCTTTGAAATTCGTTCAGACGAAGGCCGTTACGGATTTCCTCCAGCACCACGGCCCGGAAGACCTGCCCCTCATCCTCGTCGACGGCGCCGTTCAGTTTGCCGGCCGCTATCCGACGAATGATGAATTTGCCAGCCTCATCGGCTTCGACCCGGCCATCCTCGAAGCAGCCCAGGCTGCTGGGGAAAGCTGCTGCTGCAGCGATGCATCGGCTGAAAGTGAAGCTTCTTCCTGTTGTTGTGGCGATGCACCGGCGGAACCAGAAAGCTCGTCGTGCTGCTGCGGAGGTGACTGCAAGTGATCCTCTATGATCCCTTTCGCGTTGTCCAGATGAAATACCTCTTCCTGACTGGCAAGGGCGGCGTCGGCAAGACATCCGTCGCCTGTGCTACGGCTGTCGCTCTGGCCGATGCCGGGAAAAAGGTCCTGCTCATCAGTACCGACCCGGCGTCGAACCTGCAGGACGTCTTTTCCATGGAACTGACCAACAAGGCCACGGCCATTGACGCCGTGCCCAACCTGGCCGTCGCCAACCTCGACCCGGTCCAGGCTGCTGCCGAATACAGGGAAAGCGTCATCGGGCCTTATCGCGGCCTTTTGCCGGAAGCAGCCCTGCGCAACATGGAAGAACAGCTGTCCGGCTCTTGTACCGTAGAAATCGCCGCCTTCAATGAGTTCACCAATTTCCTCACCGACGAAACCGTCGCCCGCGATTACGACCACGTCATTTTCGATACGGCGCCGACAGGCCACACCCTGCGCATGCTGCAGCTGCCGTCGGCGTGGAGCCATTTCATCCAGAAGAGCAAACACGGCGCGTCATGCCTGGGCCAGCTGTCGGGGCTGGAATCGCGGAAAGAACTGTATAAGCAGGCCGTCCAGACCCTGGCCGACAGGGAGCAGACGACGATGCTCCTCGTCGCCCGTCCCGATGACCTGCCCCTGAAAGAAGCGGCGCGGGCGTCGAAGGAGCTGGCCGCCTTGGGCATTGCCAACCAGCAGCTCATCATCAACGGCCTTTTAGCTTCGTGGGATGACGACGCGACCAAGACCTTATATGAAAAGCAGCAGGCCGCCTTGCAGGCCCTGCCCGCAGCCATTGCCGATTTGCCGCGTTTCCAGATTCCCTTGCGGACGTACAATATCACCGGCTTGGACCACGTCCGGGCCCTGCTCAAAGGGGAAGTGCCGGAAGCAGTGACGGAACTAGCGCTGGAACGGGTCCAGCCCCAGCAGGCCGTCATCGACGACTTGGAAGCCAGCCATCGCAAAGTCATCTTCACCATGGGCAAAGGCGGCGTCGGTAAGACGACCGTCGCTGCAGCCATCGCCTTGGGCCTGGCCCGCCGCGGAATTAACGCCTTCTCA
>OLPH01002676.1_pt1 | contig 13895 bp, 15 predicted proteins | sample 1672951 | NCBI WGS metagenome assembly OLPH01 (sample SAMEA3136740, study PRJEB25190) | human gut metagenome | reverse complement strand
CGTTATAATTATCGAGATAGCCAACGATGCCATTTGCACCATACACAGGGTATGTACCGTTTTTACAAACATCGCTCTCTTGTAACGTTGAAGAACTACATTCCAAGCATTCCGATAAGCGAATATTAGGTTTATTGTTGCGAGCTACATTCTGTGCAATTCCCTTGATTAAGGATTGTAACTTGTCAATGATTTTGTTTTGAGTAGCGATGCGCTCGTCAATGGCACGCAATAACTTAGCGATTTTTATTTGCTCGTCTTTTGAGGGTATTGTAATCTTGATAGATTTAATCTGCTCAAAATTTAGCCCTTGTCTATTTCCTCCTGCTTGAAAACTATCTATTTGTCTCTGACCATAATTAGACAATAAAAAACTACAGATAAATGAAGGAACAAGATTTTCTTTAGTACGAATAATACAAACATGTTGATTTACATTGCCACCAACTATTTGTTTGTCTACTAATGCGCTACGCCCAATAGATGCTCCTGTAATATTAAGCAATACGTCATTGAATTGTAGTTCTGTGTTCTTTTGGCGTAGATGCGTTTCTTCATCAATGAAAGCAATATCATCCAGCAGAAGATTTCCTAAACCAACGTTTTGGCTACGTACAAAAGGATGTCCTTCTGTCTTATATACAGCTTCCCCACCTCTTGGCGTAACACCACTACCCACTTTTGTAATTAGTTCGCCTATAGTACACATTTTCCACTCTCCACTGAACTCCGGGAAACGCAAAGGTGGAACTTAAAGTACTCATTTGGCTATGAGTATATAATTAGAGAGCGTTGTTGCTCCGAATTATATACCATATCATTATGAATCTGAAAACAATTAAAGAGATTGCGGTCGCATGGCTCGAATACAAGCGACCATTTGTGAAAGATTCCACCTTTGCCGCTTATGCACTCACCGTGCAGAACCATATTGTTCCGGCATTTGGAGAATCGTGTGAATTACCCGAAACTGATGTGCAGCAGTTCGTGTTGCAGAAGTTGGCAAACGGTATCAGTGTCAAGACCATAAAGGATATTCTCATAGTCCTTAAAATGGTGATGAAGTACGGGGTGAAGCAGTCGTGGCTTCTCCATGCCGAATGGGATATAAAGTACCCCACATCATCGGCTACGAAACCGTTGGAAGTGCTGTCTATTACCGATCACAAGAAAATCTTGGCGCATATCCGTGCCAACTTCAACTTCCAAAGTTTAGGCATCTACCTTTGCTTAACTACGGGCTTGCGCATCGGTGAAATCTGCGCTTTGCGGTGGAGCGACATTTGCCTTGAGAAAGGTTCTTTGACCGTTCAACGCACCATTGAGCGAATCTATGTTATTACTCCCGATGAGAAGCACACCGAAATAGTTATCAACACACCGAAGACGGCAAACTCGTGCCGTGAAATTCCCCTTAGTCGAGAAGCCTTGTCACTGATAAAGCCGTTGCTGAAAGTCGTAAATCCTGCTTTCTATGTGGTAACAAACGATACGAAGCCCACCGAACCGCGCACATATCGTTCGTTCTACAAGCGTTTCATGGCTTCACTCAATATGCCCGACTTGAAATTTCACGGACTGCGCCACTCTTTCGCCACCCGTTGCATAGAATCGGGCTGTGATTACAAGACCGTCAGCGTATTACTCGGTCATGCCAACATATCCACAACGCTTGACCTATATGTTCACCCTAATATGGAGCAAAAGAAACGATGCATCGAGCGAATGGTAAAATCAGTGAAATGAGAGAACGGCTTAATTCTCATATCAATCACTGAAAGTAAAAATAAGAAATCCGCCATCAGTCGTTATTCGTAAAGATAAATTCTGATGACGGCTTTCTTTTCTTGATTCAAACATCCGTTTCACGGCACGGTTCACACTTTTTCAATATTTCCCAACCGCTTTTCCTTGGTGATTTTCGCATAAATTTGAGTCGTGGAAATGTTCTTATGACCAAGGATAGAGCTAACGGTTTCAATCGGTACTTCGTTGGATTGCAATATAGTAGTCGCTGGTCTTTTGTCGGTTGATTTTTATCCATTGGTGGTCATCGAAGTAAGTCACGATATTTTCCTCTTTCAGATTGCGCATATCTGAAAAGCTCAATCCCGTGAAGATGCAGAACAGGAACATATCCCAGTAGAGTTCCTGCTTGGCGTTCTTCAGCTTTCCGTCCATCAGCATTTTTTCGTATGACTTTTTGGACTTCATCCCGGCTTCCACCATCTCAGCCACTTATTGCTTAATATTGTGCCATAAAGAGCCTGATTTCCGTTGGTCACGAATAGGTAACGCGATTCAGGTTTCAATTGGCGTTTTCATGGTTTTTCGTGGCGTTTACACGCCAATCAAAAATCCTTTAATTGTCTGTATCTCAAATCATCTTCCTCGTTCTTCTGTATTCCAAGAAAAAGTAGTACTTTTGTTGAATAAAGAACAAAAGAAGATGGTTGTCGAAGAGAAATATATGGCCCGCTGCATCGAGCTTGCACGGGGCGGAGAAGGCAATACGGCTCCGAATCCGATGGTCGGTGCGGTGATTGTGCATAAAGGGAAGATCATAGGGGAAGGGTTTCATCGCAAATGTGGCGAAGCGCATGCCGAAGTGAATGCGGTGGCTTCCGTCTGGGATGAAGCGCTTTTGCGGGATTCTACTATCTATGTAAGTCTCGAACCCTGTTCCCACTACGGAAAGACACCTCCTTGTGCGGAGTTGATTATAAGGAAAGGTATCCCGCGCGTCGTGGTCGGCACTTTGGACCCGTTTCCAGAAGTGTCGGGACGAGGAGTACGCATGTTGCGCGAGGCGGGTATCGAAGTCGTGACGGGTGTGCTGGAAGAAGAGGCCCGTGCCTTGAATCCTGCTTTTATGACTTTCCAGATACGGAAACGTCCTTATGTCTATCTGAAATGGGCCCAGAGCGCAGATGGGTTTATGGATATCCGGAGGGAAGATGCTTCTGTGCCTTCGGTGCTTTTGTCTTCTGCCGAGACTCTCCGAAGGGTTCATCGGCTTCGTTCCGAAGTGGCGGCTATTATGGTCGGGACACGTACGGCGTTGTTAGACAATCCGTCGCTGACTGTGCGGCATTGGGCTGGCCGTTCTCCAGTCCGGGTGGTGCTCGACCGGACGTTGAAGTTGCCGGTCGGTTCGCATCTGCTGGATGGCGCGGTGCCTACGCTCGTATTTACAGCTGTCGAAGTCGAAAGCCGACCGAATGTCGAGTATGTGCAGATTGATTTCGGGCAGGAGGTCTTGTCGCAAGTCTTGCAATATTTGTATGGGCAGAATTTGAATTCGTTGATGGTCGAAGGAGGTGCGGAACTGCTGGAAAGCTTCCTTGATGCCGGCCTGTGGGACGAGGCCTGGGTTGAGACGGCTCCGGTCGTTTTGGGTGCGGGTGTAAAAGCGCCTGCTGTTCCTGGCGTGTTGACCGGTACGGAACAGAGGCACGGACATCTTTTGGAAACCTGGAAACAAAAGGCTTAAAATGAACTTTATAATTCGTAACGACACTAAAATATTATAAATATTCTCCTATATGGGGTATAAAGCAAAAAATGTTTCTACTTTTGTGCCTTTATATGCAACAAACTTATTTTTTGATGAAAAATAGAATAGTACTGTTTATAGCCGGATGTTGTGCTCTGTTATTGTCGTCTTGTTTGGGTTCGGATGATACGCAATATGAGTTGAGTAAAGATTGTCAGATTCTATCTTTTTCTTTGTCGAATGATTCTATCCCGGGTTTGAAAGATGTCGTTTTCACGATTGATCAGGTGGAAGGGAAAATATTTAATATCGATTCAATGCCTTATGGAACAAAGCTGGATGAAAAAGTGATTTGTACGGTTAAGCTGGCTTCTACGGTGTATACTTGTCAGGTCATGCAGGAAGCTATCAGTGATACGTTAAGCTACTGGAACCTGGAAGACTCGCTGGATTTCTCCAAACCGGTTAAGTTCGTGAACACATTGTGGGACGGCCAAACGACAAAGACATACATCGCGCAAGTCAATATTCACCAGGTTGTTCCCGACTCGATGGTCTGGGGTGTTTACAAGGAAGGTATTACGGACGGTGCTGTCAAGGAAGAAAAGGTAGTTGTTTTCGGTGAAGGAAGTGGCGAGTCTTATTATATGTATACGCAGCCTGTAAACGTAAACGAAGGCTACCGGTTGTACCGTTCGGCCGTTACGGATGGAAAGAGCTGGACGGAACTGTCTGTATCGGGGCTTCCTGCCGGAGAAGTCCGTTTGTCACAGATTACTGCTTATGAAGATGCGTTTTATGCTGTTACGACGAAAGGTTTCCTTTATAGTTCAGCCGATGGCCAGACTTGGTCGCTTGTCGAAAATGCACCGGTGATAAAAGCCATTTTGGGTACTATTGATGTGGACGATGATTTTACGGCAGCCGGCAAGCAGCCGTCAGCCCTTAGTGCGGTTATCGACAAGAATGGCACGTTGGTTTACGGGTATATGAATGAAGCGAAGGAATGGAACGAAGGAACTCTTCTGAACGAAGGCTTCCCTTTGACCGGTTTCGGTAATCTTTCTTATAATTCGATGTTCCGTGCCCGCCTGTTAGTGGTTGCCGGAAGAGATAAGGACAATAAACTGACGAATACGGCTTGGGCGACGGATGATGGCAAAGTCTGGGCGAAGTTGACGGACGATGAAACGGCGCCTTTTGATAAACAGGAGGGGGTCGCTGTAGCGGAATATGACGATAAAATGTTTATGTTGAGTGGTATCAATGAAGCAGGTAAGGCCTCTTCTGACATTTACCTGTCACGTGACGGCGGCGTAAACTGGAGTCTGTCGGATACATTGGTTGTAATGCCGCAGGAATTCAAGGCAAGAGGGTTCTCTTCTATCTACGTGGATAAGGATAATTATATGTATCTTTTCGGTGGAAAAGAAACCAATAGTTCGAATGTATTAAATCAAATCTGGCGCGGCCGTATTAACCGTCTGGGTTTTTAAGTATAAAGAAAGTTCGTGGAGGACCGTATAATTTTATGAGTGATTCGGCGTTAGAAAAGAAGGTATAGATTATAACAGAAAACGATTATGACTTCAACTTTCTTTCAGCGCATACTCTTATTAGTCCTTTTGGCCGGTTGCATGACCGGTCTTCACGCACAAGAATATAAATATGAGATCGGAGGAATGGCAGGCGGAGCCTTTTATATGGGCGATGTCAACAAGAACGCTTTTTTCAAAGGGTTGAATCCCGCGTTCGGAGCCGTTTTTCGCTATAATCCCAATTTCAGGTGGGCTTTAAAGACCAATCTGATGTGGGGGCAGGTTTCAGGTACGACGGAAGGGCAGCAGAATGTTTTTCCGGACCATGCACAAGGTTCTTTCAGTCGGAGCCTGATCGAACTGGGCGGGCAGATGGAGTTCAACTTCTTTCCGTACAGTGATAAATTTGCGTATTCAAACGCAAGACGTTTCACTCCCTATATTTTTATGGGATTGGGGGTGACGGTAGCGCCGGGTAGCGGGAAGACTTTTGCCGGTCCGAACATTCCGCTCGGTGTAGGTTTGAAATACAAGGTTAAGAACAGGATCAACCTGGGATGCGAGTTCTCGTTCCGTAAGCTATTTGGCGACGGTCTGGACGTGACGGACGACAGCAATGCGTTTTTGGATGATCCCTACCATATGAAAGGTAGTTTTTTGAAGAATAAAGATTGGTATTCTTTTTTGTTGTTTACGGTTACTTGGGATTTCGGTCCGCGGTGCAGGACTTGCAACAATGCGAAGAATATAGATAACATACAGTAGTTATAGATGAAAACACTATGTCGCTGATTGAACAAATAGATAAAAATCGATTGCCGCAGCATGTGGCGATTATTATGGACGGTAACGGACGTTGGGCCAAAGCGAAGGGAAAAGACCGGAGCTATGGACACCAGGAGGGCGTTGTCTCTGTCCGTAAAGTCGTGGAAGCCGCTACAACCGTGGGTTTGAAATATCTGACGATGTACACGTTTTCGACAGAAAACTGGAATCGTCCGGAGGCGGAGGTACAGGCGTTGATGAGCTTGCTGGTCGCAGCCATCCATCGCGAGACTCCCGATCTGATGAAAAATAACGTCCGTCTGATGGCGATCGGCAATCTGGATCGCTTGCCGGCAGATGCATATGCCACTTTGCAGGATTGTATTGCACAGACTTCAGCCAATACGGGCGTTACGCTCATATTGGCTTTAAGTTATTCGGCCCGTTGGGAAATAACCGAAGCCGTGAAACGTCTGGCCAGGGAGGCGGTGGAGAAAAAAATAAACCCTGACGATATAACCGAGGCTGTCGTCTCGGATTATTTGACGACCAAAGGTATTCCCGATCCGGATTTATTGATCCGTACCGGAGGAGAACAACGCGTCAGCAACTTCCTGCTTTGGCAGTTGTCATATGCCGAATTCTTCTTTACCGATGTGTATTGGCCGGATTTTAGAGAAGAAGAGTTGTATGGAGCTATATTGTATTACCAGCAGCGTGAACGGCGCTTCGGTAAGACAAGCGAGCAATTAATCTTATAAACAATAGCTGTTATATGTACAAAAGAATAGTGCTGTTTTTCATGTTTCTGGGATTTGCTTTCGGGGCTTTTGCTCAGGAAACTGACACTACCAAGGTTGAAGAGCCGGCAGAAGTGCCGGTCATTTCCTATTCGTCACCTCCCAAAAAGTATAAAATTGCGGATATCAAGGTGACGGGGATTAAGAATTATGATGATTTCGTGTTAATAGGCTTTTCCGGTTTGTCGGTAGGGGATGAGGTTACTATACCTGAGCCGGGCGGGGCGATTACAGATGCTGTAAAGCGTTTCTGGAAACATGGACTATTCTCGGATGTAAAGATTCTGGCAACTAAAATAGAGGGAGATCAGGTTTGGTTGGAAATCCAATTGAAACAGCGTCCGCGTATTTCGGAAGTCAACTATCATGGTATCAAGAAGGGGGAACGTGAAGATCTGGAAGCCCGTCTGGGGTTGCGTAAAGGATACCAGGTGACTCCTAACCTGATCGATCGTGCGACCACGCTGATCAAGAAGTTCTTCGATGGCAAAGGCTTTAAGAATGTGGATGTCGAAATCTTTCAGAAAGACGATATCGCACATGAAGGTGAAGTGATCGTAGATATCAACATCAACAAGAACGAAAAGACCAAAATCCACAAGATCCATTTCGAAGGAAACAGTGCGTTGACTGATCGCGACTTGAAAAAGGCGATGAAAAAGACGAACGAGAAGTTCAGCCTGTTTAACGACTGGAAGAGCAGTATCTTGGAAGCATTCAGCACGAAGAAATTTACGACTGAAGAATACGAAAACGATAAGAAACACATTATCGAGAAATATAATGAAAAGGGATATCGCGATGCTGTTCTTGTGGAAGACAGTGTTGTGAACTATAACGATAAACGTGTGGATATCTTCCTGAAAGTGGAAGAAGGTGACAAATATTACCTGAAGGATATCAACTTTGTCGGTAATACGAAATATCCGACGGAACAGTTGTTATATATTTTAGGAATGAAACCTGGCGATGTTTACAACCAGAAGAAACTGAATGAACGATTGACGACCGACGAGGATGCCGTTTCCAACTTGTATTATAACAACGGTTACATTTTCTTTGGTGCCGATCCTGTTGAAGTGGATGTCGAAAACGACTCCATCTCTTTGGAAGTACGTATTCAGGAAGGTCCTCAGGCGACTATCAACCGAGTGATTATTAACGGTAACGACCGTCTGTATGAAGATATCGTGCGCCGTGAACTCCGTACGAAGCCGGGTATGTTGTTCAGTCGTGACGACTTGATGCGTTCAACCCGTGAAATCGCACAGATGGGACATTTCGATCCGGAAAACTTGGTTCCGCAACCAATACCCGATCCAGATAACGGAACGGTGGATATCCAATACAACCTTGTGTCCAAGGCAAATGACCAGATCGAGTTCTCTGCCGGTTGGGGACAAACTGGTGTGATCGGTAAGTTGAGTTTGAAGTTTACGAACTTCTCCATGAAGAACCTGCTGAATCCGAGTACATATAAAGGCATTATTCCGCAGGGTGAAGGACAGACGCTGACGTTGAGCGGCCAGACAAATGGACGTTACTATCAGGCATACAGCATATCGTTTATGGATCCGTGGTTCGGAGGCAAACGACCGAATACATTGTCCGTGAGCGCCTACTTCTCCAAACAGACGGATATCAGTAGTAATTATTTGAGCAATAACAGTTATGGTTATAACCCGTATTACGGTTATGGCGGCTATCCATACTATGGCGGCTACGGTGGCTATGGTTATGGCTACGGTTACGGTTATGGCAATTATGGTAACTATGAGCTGGCCTATGACCCGGATAAGTCGATCATGATGTTCGGACTTTCTGCCGGTTATGGTAAGCGCCTGAACTGGCCGGATGATTACTTCCAGTTTATGGCGACTCTGAACTATCAGTTGTATATGATGAAAGACTGGGATTACTTCCTGGTAAATAACGGTAACTGTCATAACATCAACTTGGAATTGAACTTGCAGCGTAACTCTATCGACAATCCGCTGTACACACGTAAAGGCTCTCAGTTCATGTTCTCGGTTGCCGCCACTCCTCCTTGGTCTTTATGGGACGGCAAGGACTATAAGAATATGAGCGATCAAGATGAAGCCAAGTTCCGTATGATCGAATATCATAAATGGAAATTCAAAGCGAAGATATTCTCTCCGCTGGCTCCTCTGACAGTAAAACGTACGCCGGTATTGATGACGCGTGTCGAATACGGATTTCTGGGTTCTTACAACAAGTATAAGAAATCGCCGTTCGAAACCTTCTATATGGGGGGTGACGGTATGAGTGGATACTCAAGTACCTATGCAACCGAAACGATCGGTTTGAGAGGTTACGAGAACGGTAGTATCGCCGGTAACGGTGGCTACAATTCCTATGGTTACGCTTACTCCCGTCTGTCGATGGAGTTGCGCTATCCGTTCCTGTTGGAACCGTCTTCGACGATCTACGGTCTGGTATTCGTGGAAGCGGGTAATGCTTGGAGAGATTTGAAAGATTTCAATCCGTTCCAATTGAAGCGTTCTGCCGGTGTCGGTGTCCGTATCTTCCTCCCGATGATCGGTTTGATGGGTATCGACTGGGCTTACGGTTTCGACCGTCCTGATGGATACGATCAGAGAGGTGGAAGCAACTTCCACTTCATTATCGGTCAGGAATTTTAGAAAATTGAATATTGAATGTTCAATATGAGATAGAAAAGACAACCGGATTTGTTTCCGGTTGTCTTTTTTGCGTTTGGGCATTCTTTGAACCGTACTTGGCAAGTCTGTTAAATTGTTAATTGTATCTTATTAATTTTCAATTTTCAACTTTCAAATTTCAATTCTCTTATCTTTGCAGTCAGAAGGTGTAACTATAAATGACATGTGTATGAAAAAGATTATTGTCTTAAGCTGTCTGTTGTTCCTCTGCTCGTTTGCAGGGCACGCACAAAAGTTTGCATTAATAGATATGGAATATATATTGAAAAATATTCCGGCTTATGAAATGACGAATGAGCAGTTGAGTCAGGTTTCCAAAAAATGGCAGAACGAAGTGGATGCTATCCAGCAGGAAGCGCAGAACATGTACAAGACTTACCAGAGCGATCTTGTATTTCTGTCTGCCGAGATGAAGTCGAAACGTGAAGAAGCGATCGTTCAGAAAGAACAGGAGGCACAGGATTTGAAACGTAAATATTTTGGTCCTGAAGGCGAACTGTTTAAAAAACGTGAAAGCCTGATGAAGCCGATACAGGATGAGATCTACAATGCCGTGAAGGAAATCTCCGAAGACAAAGGTTATCAGATGGTCATGGACCGGGCGTCGTCAATGAATATCATTTTTGCTTCTCCGAAGATCGATATAAGCAATGAAGTCCTGATAAAGTTAGGATATTCAAAATAAATGCTTACATTTGTGCGCTTTAATGAAGCAAATTAAGAATATGATTAATAACAAGTAATATTTTATAGGAAAATGAAGAAACTGATTATTTTTTTGTTGATGATGCTCCCGTTGGGCGTTTTTGCTCAAGAATCTAAGATTGCGATTGTAAATACGCAGGAAGTGATCCAGGCTATGCCGGAATTTGCAACGATGCAGAAACAAATGGCTGATATGGAAGCCAAATATAAAAACGAAATGCAGGTGATGCAGGATGAATACAATAAGAAGTATTCCGATTTTGTTGCACAGCAGGATTCATTGACAGAAAATATCAAAATGAGAAGAATGCAGGAATTGCAGGATATGGAACAGCGTACACAGAACTTCATCCAGATTTCTCAGCAGGATTTCCAGAAGAAGCAGGGTGAGTTGTTCACTCCGATCCAGGACAAACTGAAAAATGCAATCAAGGCAGTCGGTGACGAAAAAGGATATACTTATATTCTGGATCCGCAGATTGTTCTTTATCAGGGTAATACTGCTGTTGACGCAACTCAGTTCGTAAAAGCTAAGTTAGGTATTAACTAATATAATTAGCAAACATAAAATAGCGAAGACAGAAGTCCTCGCTATTATCTTTTAAGGCACGGATTTCACGTATTTACACGGATAAATTTATTTTCTTTCCGCGTTTTCAGTGAAATCCGTGCTTGAATTATATATAAATAAACAACTTCTCTCATGTTTTCATCAGTACCAGGTCCGATTGGTATCTTCGACTCCGGTTACGGGGGGCTTACCATTTTTGATAAGATCAGAGCAGCAATGCCGGGGTATGATTATATTTATTTGGGCGATAATGCCCGTTCTCCCTATGGTACGCGTTCGTTCGAAGTCGTGTATCGTTTTACAAAGCAGGCTGTGGAGACGCTTTTCAATGAGGGATGCCAGCTTGTAATCTTGGCTTGCAATACGGCATCGGCAAAGGCATTGCGTACGATCCAACAGCGGGACTTGCCACAGTGGGACCCGGCTCGTCGGGTGTTGGGCGTAATCCGTCCGACGGTGGAGCTGATGGATAAGATCAGCAAGAGCAAGCATGTCGGTATTTTAGGGACGACCGGCACCATTACTTCCGACTCCTATTCGCTGGAAATAAAAAAGATGTTTCCTCATATGACGGTGACGGGTGAAGCCTGCCCGATGTGGGTTCCGTTGGTTGAGAATAATGAGTTCGATTCACCGGGAGCGGATTATTTCGTGCGGAAGCATTTGGAACATATTTTGGCTGCCGATCCGGAGATCGATACGCTCGTCTTGGGCTGCACGCATTATCCGTTGCTGATCGAAAAGATCAAGGCATTCCTGCCTGAGGGAATTACTTTATTCTCGCAGGGAGAATATGTAGCCGCGAGCCTGACCGACTATCTACGCCGTCATCCCGAAATGGATATCCGTTTGACAAAGCAGGGAAACTGTCGTTTCCTGACCACCGAGTCCGCTGCCAAATTCTCCGATGCCGCCTCTGTTTTCTTGAATCATCCGGTAGAGGTGGAACAGATTCGATTGGTTGAATGAATAATCTGCCAATCGACGCTTGCATTTGTGTGTGGAAGCACGACTGGACTATCTGGTGATAGACTGTCCTTTTCTCTTAAACGATATTTTTTCCGAACGGCGAAAGAGCCAGTGCGGCCATCTTGAAATGCTGTCTGCCGAAAGGAATGCCGATAATCGTGATGCACAGCAGTAACCCGAAAAACAGGTGTGTCAGGCAGATCCAGAAGCCACCGATGAAGATCCAGATCACGTTCATGACCAGGCACAGGCAACCACCTGAATTACCGTTGTCCGTCACCCGGCTGCCGAAGGGCCAAAGGGCCAGCATTCCTAATTTCAATGTCTGCAACCCGAAAGGGATACCGATTATCGTAATCATCAGCAGCAAGCTGGATATCAGATATTCCACAGCGGTAAGCAACCCGCCGCAGATAAGCCAAATGATATTACCCAAAAATTTCATAGCATCAATATTATAAATTATTTTTTACTCTCATGCTGTCCAATTCTGCCAACACCGTCTGTTTCACGATGGCAAAGCTGTCGCGCAGTTCCGGTTTGACCGGCAGCGAAGGCGGAGCTTCCATCTGTAACGGGTTGATCGGCTGTCCGTTCTTATATACCCGGAAATCGAGGTGAGGCCCTGTCGAAAGCCCTGTCGAGCCAACGTAGCCGATAACCTGTCCCTGCTCGACATGGCTGCCGACTTGTATGCCTTTGGCATATTTGCTCAGGTGCATATAGGAAGTCGTATATACGGAGTTATGTTTTACTTTCAGCGTATGGCCTCCTCCGCCCATATAGCCTTTGGCGATGACGGTCCCCGCTCCGATACTCTTGACTTCCGTTCCGACGGGAGCCGCATAGTCTACTCCATGATGTGCCCGATAGCGTTTCAGGATCGGATGGAAGCGGGCGTTCGTGAAACGCGATGTGATGCGGAAGAAATCCAACGGAGCCTTCAGGAAAGCCTTCCTGAGGCTGTTCCCTTCAAGATCGAAATATTCGAAAACGCTATCCTGGGTGAATGGTATGGCTGTAAAATCTTTTCCTTGATGCGTGAAGACGGCTCCTCGATGGAGGTGATATTCAGGGCTGTCGTGTCGTCTATATAGGCAACGTCGTACAACACCCGGAATGAGTCTCCTTCTTTTACATCGAAAAAGTCGATCTGCCAGGCATATACATCCGAAATCTTGATCGCCAGTAACGGGTCCGCTCCACTTGCCTTGATCACGTTCCAAAGGGAAGAATTGATTGTCCCTTCTGTGTAATGGCGTTTGATGGTAATAGGCTTGTTGAATTCGTATGCCAGGATCGAATCGCCTGTCAGGTCGATGACGGCATAATCGACAAGTGATTTGGCAAAGGCGATATAACGTATATCGGCAACGCTGTCCTGAGTTGTAAATGTATAATAGTTCATACCCGCACGGAGTTTGGTCGGGTTCAGAACATGGATGGAGGCTTTCGTAATGCTGTCTGCTTTCAAGGCGGAGAAACCGAGGGCTGAAAAGATTGCGGCGGGATTATCGCCGTTTCTCATCTTGTACTCCGTCACGTCCAACGAGTCGATGCAGATGCCATATTGATATACGTGTTGCAGGCTGTCCAGCCATTCGCTGTCGACTCCTTCTTCTTCGGGTTGTTGTTTCGTATGTGTGCAGGAAAAGCAGGTAAGCAGTCCTGCGAGTAACAAATATAGGACGATGCTCTTATTCATTCTCCGGCTTCTTTTTTCATCTCTGTTAGTTCTTCTACCTGTTTTTGTGACAATTGAAGTGCCTTTTCCAGGTCTTCCACTTTAAATCCTTTTCTATTCATAAGGCAAACGAGGTTGCGTCCGTGATGTATGCTGCTGTCGTTCAATAAATCTTTTGTGTCCATATCATACTATTTTATACGTTGCAACAAATATACAAAATTAATCTGTAAGCCTTATTAATTGACCAACTCCTTTATTGGTGGCTCGGATATTGACGGAGCATAAATGTTGATACCGGTAAATCATCATTCGGATTATTATTCTACAAACTTATTATTGATTGTGAAAACAACTGTCATACTATCATGCTTTGCTTTTTGTAGTATGAATATCAATACTTATGTGGAATGATAGTAGGCATGATGGATGTTTTTTCAACTATCATACCATCATGAAAACAATAACTTTTTCACATGTAACATATAGCATATTTTCAGCAATATAGTTATCTTTTTTTGTCGAGACCCGGGTGTCAGACGTCTGCAGACCCGGGTCTCAAGACCGCTCAGATGGAGGTGTAAATGGCTCTGATACGGGCATTTTGAGGAAAAATCTAACGTCTTTCTTACAAAAAAGTAACGTGTTTCGGCAAAAAAGGCTTA
>OLPH01002675.1_pt1 | contig 13899 bp, 11 predicted proteins | sample 1672951 | NCBI WGS metagenome assembly OLPH01 (sample SAMEA3136740, study PRJEB25190) | human gut metagenome | reverse complement strand
CCCGTGGGGTGCAGGGGGTATCCCCATGCGCGGCTCTGCCGCCGGGCGACGGTAGTCGCCGCAGCCGCAGAGGCTGCGCATCGGAGCAGCGTCATGAGCGGGAGCGAATGGACGCGCGCGGAGATGCGGTCCGCGTGGAGCGGACCGGGAAGGGGCCCGGGGAAGTGTCCCCGGGCGGCCTGCTTGCCGGGACGCGGGGTGCAGGGATCTCCCTGCAAGCTGCCGAGATCTCAACCTCGAGGCAGCTTCGCTGCTGTCCCTTTTGAGCACGAGCGCAGACGCGCTCGTGCAAACGAGCGACGACACGATTGCTGCCTCCACGCCGCTGCGCGTCGTGCGCGGCCTGATCGCAGACCTGTTGCTGGCAAGGCGTGTGGGGATCGCAGGCGGGGGCGGTAGCCACCGAGGCCGGGAGCGCGAGGGTTTGCCCCTCGCTTCGCCGATACGTTAATCGCCGTTGCTAGAGAGCGTGGCCTCCTTCTTTTCCGCGGCCTTGAGCTCGGTCGCCAGCTTCTTGTTTTCAATCGTCAGGGTGGCGTTGAGAGCCTGCAGAGATGCGAGCGCCTTCTTTGTCTCCTCGAGCTCGGATTCGAGCATGTAGCTGTGTTCACGAAGACTGTCGATTTCTGCTTCCCGAGCCTTGCGCGTCATGGTCTCGGTGTCAAGCTCGCGTGCGAGCCAGCCTTTGTCCTGAAGGTACTGGTCCGCTCGCATTTCGGCCTCGAGCGCACGGTCGCGCAGAGTAGCTTCGCGATCGGCAGCTTCGAGTGCGCGCTGTTTGTCTGCTTCGGCATATTGCTCCATCGAAGCGCTCAGTGCTTCCGCAACGGCTGCGCGGATAGAGGCCATGGCGTCGTCAATCGTCTTGGAAACGCCTTCATCAAGAACTCGAGACGAGAGAGTATTGATTTCGCGGGCCTTCTGTTCCGCCTTGAGCTGACGCCACAGCTTCAATGCCGGGCTGACGTGGGAGGCGGACGCGTGGACTTCTGCAGCAATCACACGGATGGATGGGATGGGTTGGCCCTTTGCATCCAGAATGTCGAGGAAGGCGAAGATTTTGTCTTTAGTGGCTTCTGGGATAGCGGTTTCGGACATGAGCAACTCCTTTGTTTGATGAATCTATTATAGCATAAAAAGTAACGTGTAACACGTTATATAATACAAAAGTAGGGTGGAGCGCGCCAAAAAATCCAAAATTGAAAAAACAAAGGCCCAGCCGGTTACCGAGAGCTGGGCCTTTGCATTTTTGGGTGGTTCTTGGCTTCAAAAAAGCTAGAACCAAGGAAAATAGTAGCACGCCTTCTTCGGCGACAACAGAATTGCCCCCTCAGGGTAGATAGGAAGAGACAAGAAAATGCGGAAGCAGCTCAAAAAAAATCTCATTGAGGACATTGTTTGGCCACCCTACAGACGTTGGCTGGAGATAAAAGAGGACGGCATCGACGAAATGGTTCGAGCAGGAATGCCGTTGCCAACATCTGTATCGGAAGATGCCGACAGGCGCGTGTTTGAAGAGCATGCGCCCAACGTTGCGCCGTTTATCGAGCAGTCGTTGCAAGTGCCAATCTTCTCGAACGAGGCGGAGGCTCGCAAAATGACGCTTGAGCATTTCGTGCCGCCGTTCTTGAGGACTTGGCTGGAGCCGCAGTGGGCGATTCAGAAGGTCATTGGGGTGGTGCCCTCGTGTGAGCTCGAACAACTCTTGGGAACGAAGTGGTGGTGCGATTACACGACCGACTTCATTCTTGAGCGCTTCAAGCCTTGGGCGATCTACATCAGCTTCAATGACATGGCGGATTCGACGGGGAGTGATCGCTTGTATGAAGGAGCCTACGTAACCTTTGACCACCAAGATGGTGAGCTTCGGCTTGTGATTCAGCACATGACACGAACTGGTTTGTGCAATCCAACGCTTTTCCATTCCTACCCCTTCCCGAAGGGGAGGAGCCTGGTGGAAATTGTTGAGAACTACGCTTACGACAGTCCTTACGCGCCACTTGTTGAAAGTCTCGATGTCGAGGGTGACATGCGTGAGGTCTTGCGCCACAGTGGCAAGGTCATTGCCTGTCGGGTTCTACCGCTTCTGATTGCGATTTTGAGTGAAGATTTTGAGCGCATCATGCTCAAGATTGACATGAGGACCGGGGAGTATGACTTGCATCGAACAGTCGAGCTGGCTAACCGTCCGTGGGATGGAGATATTTTCTCGACTTTGAAGAGGGCAAGTTCTGATGAGGTTTCACTTTTGGTTGTGCGTCAGAAGGAATTTGGTTTGGATGGTCTTCTGAACTGAGTATTTCTACGAGCGGACTGGGGGGATTCGCTTGAGGGGACAAAGGCGAGAAGAAGAGCTGAAATTCCGAGTCGGAATTTCAGCTTAATTCCTGCGGCACAGTCAAAAATAAATTTCGATTGCATCACACTTCTGGTGTTTTTTAAGTTAAGATGTGCTTTGCAAGACCTGCGGCTTTGCCGGCTGCGTGTTTTGTTTTACACCCCCTCGGAAGTCCTTTCTGAGGGGGCCTCACCAAGGCAAAAGAAGGAGTTAGAGACGGACTCGTCGCTTTGTTTACTGCATCCCGGTTCACAAAGCCTTTTGGCCGCGTTTATCGCCGTCACTCTAATGACAACGAGCACCAGCCCCACCAGAATCCATCTTTCGTGCTCTCAGGAAGCGAGGCGATTCTAGTTTCATCACTATCTTCTTCTGCAAGACCCGTTGTTTTAGCCAACAGCGGGTCTTGTTTTATCTCCAGTTTTAGCTCAGCTTTTATAGAGACGCGTAATAAAGGGTACTTTTGAAGAGCTTCCCTAGAAAGCAAAACCTGCTTTTTATCGTGTCATTTGGAAATGTTGTTTTGGGTATGCTGTTCGGATTAATTCATCCGAGCCGAGGCATCCCGTGAATCTCTTCGATAAATCCATCAACGCCGTTTACAACGTTGTCATCTCACCGGTCACGCTTTCATGCTGGCTGTTTCGCCAACTTCCGTTTCGGAAAAAGAAAACGGTTGAGATCCTGGACGATGCGTGTCCGAAGTTCAGCGAAATACCGACCGAGGCAGAGACGGACAAGATCGACGCAGCGTGGCCGCCCGCGCCGCACCCGGTGGAGGCGTTGTCGGTTCACGATCTGTTTCGGGCCAATGGCAAGCTCATCCGGGACCTCTGCTACGCCACGACGCTTTCCGAAGAGGAAGCCGAGAATTTCCTTCTGCCGGTCATTGCCAATCTCGCACGCATCGTGCACCTGACGCCGGCTTCCGAGTATGACCATCACCAAGGTTACGGCGGCTTGTTCACGCACAGCCTCGAAGTGGCCTACTACGCCGCCAACGATGCGAAGACCACGATCTTCGACCGCTCTGCTTCGCCTAAGGATCTTTATCTGAATAAGCGACGCTGGATCCTGACGGCGGTTTTGGCAGCGCTTGCGCACGACATCGGCAAAGTTTTCACGGACATGGAAATCACGGCCCCGAATGGACAGCACTGGGTGCAGGATGAGCCGATTGTCGACTGGTTTCGCAAGAACGGGATCAAGAGCTACTACATCAGTTTCCGACCGGGAAGAGAGCACAACGCCCACAAGTCCGCCTCGCTGGCCAACAGCGGGATGTTGATTCCGAAGGAGACGTTCACGTTCCTCGGCCTGACCGGGTACGGGGAACAGATGCTCAAGGAGTTTCGCAACGCGCTACTGGAAGGGAAGGAGGGCGGTCTGATCGGAAAGATCCTCGACAACGCCGACGGTCTGAGCTGCAATGTTTATAACATTCGTCAAAGGCTTGAGCGCTCATGTGATTGCTCCCCGTCCGATTTGTTGTCAAAACGGACGGGGAGCAGTCATGATAGCTTTTCCCATTTTGAGAAGTCCGACCACAGTGCAGACATGGGAAGGGCGAAGAGTCCGTTTCCACCGGATCGCACTTCATTGCCGGCGTAGAGAATGATCCCGTTGAAGTTGTCTTTGCCGACGAGATCCTGGAACCATTTCAAATGCCTGAAGTCATCGGAGCTGACGCTTTCGCTAGCCTTCACCTCAATACCGACAATATGTCCTGTCTCGTTCGTGATGAGAAAATCGATCTCATGGCTACGAGAACGGAAGTAATTCAGCTGCCAGGTTGGGTTGAGGTCAACTTCCGGCATAAGTTGGTTGTAGGCCCATGTTTCAACAAGCTTTCCACCTTCATTTTGAGATTTCTCATTACTTTCCAGAATCATGGCTGGATTAAGAATGTGGAGGTAGTGAGCCATTAGGCCGCTGTCCGTCATAAAGCCTTTGGGACTGGATCCAGGGCGGTCGTAATCTTTTTTAGTCCAACCGTCGACCATGTCAACGAGAAACATGGCTTCAATGGCGGACCAATATTTGTCTAGCGTCTGCCAGGCAATGGCAAATTGATTGGCCAAGGCGGCTTTCTTTAACTCACGGCTGGAGAAGATGGCGGCACATTCCATGACCTTCTCGCAGATGGGCATTTTGCGCGTATCCCATTGTGCCCTCATGTCCAGAAGAACCTGGTTTTGCAAATAGGACGCGTACCATCGGCTTCTTCCTGCCTGGGTCTTGATCGACAGTATTTCGGGATATCCGCCACGGATGGCGGCTTCTAGCACCATTTCCTTGCTGCATTCAAATTTGAGGGAGAGCGGAAGGAGCCCGTCGAACAATGCTTGTAAAAAACCAGGCTGCATGCCACGTTGTTCAGCTTCGGAAAACGTTCGAACACGAACCAGACCGGCACGACCGGCCAATGACTCATTGGCTTGAGGTAGCTTTCGGTAGTCCGACGACCCGGAGATGATGTATTGCCCTTTTTCCGGATTCCGGTCGACCTGGAACTTGATTTCTCCGATCAGCTGGGGAACCTTCTGAATTTCATCGATGACAAAAATTTCAGGAGACGTGCGCCGAACGAAATAACTGGGATCGGCTACGGCTGCGGAAAAGTTTGCCTGCACGTCAAGAGATTGAAACTTGACGTTGGGCAGTGGAGTTGTTAGGAGTATCGTGGTTTTGCCGGATTGGCGACACCCAACCACGGAAACCACACGATGCGTTTCCAACTGAGCTAAAAGTTCGTGCATTGCCCAACGCGGGATGATACTAGGAGAGCCTGCCATGGAGAAACTCTAAAGTTTAAGATGGAGAAATACCAAATTATCACTTGGCTTTTTTCTAAACTAAGACATGGCAAAATTATAAACTATCTGATGGAGAAAGTCTAAACTAGAGATCGAAAAATACTGTACAACAGCGGTATTTGTCGATTAGCTTTTTGTGGCTAAAGAGGTGAAAAGATACCTTCCGGAACCGTGTCTTTTACCGCGTGAGAATGGTGTTTTTTGCTCTCTTAGCGTACGCCCTAGGCGCACACTCCTAACCCCTCTCCATCCTTGTCGTTTTTGGTTCATTTCATCCATAATTAACAGTATTGTTAACCAAGGATCCAAAGAGGACGGCAATGCTCGTGGGATACGTGCGGGTCAGCTCGCTTGATCAAAATCCGGAGAGGCAGCTCGAAGAACTGAAGGCCATGCAGGTCGAGAAGATCTTCATGGACAAGTTGTCTGGGAAGAACGTCGAGCGTCCGGAGCTGCAGAACATGCTCAACTTCGTGCGCGAGGGTGATACGCTCGTCGTGCACAGCCTCGACCGTCTGGCACGCAACCTCTCAGACCTCCTCACGATGGTCCAGGATCTGACCGGGCGCGGTGTTAGCGTCCGGTTCCTCAATGAAAGGCTCGACTTCGATGCCGGCAAGGAAGCGTCGCCAGTGGCGAAGCTCATGCTCAGCATGGTCGGAGCCTTCGCCGAATTCGAGCGTAGCATGATCAAGCGCCGCCAGGCCGAAGGCATTGCGCTCGCCAAGGAGCGCGGCGTCTACAAGGGGCGGCAACGTTCCGTTACGGACGAACAGATTCAGGAAGTTCGCTCCATGATCGACATGGGCGTGCCGCTCTCGAAGGCAGTCAAGAAAGTCGGCATCAGTCGGACGACGGCCTACAAGTATTTGAATGCACAGAATCTGCAAGAAGGGAGTGCGTCATGAGCGGACTGAAACCCGAAGAACGTGCACGTGAGTGGATCGATCGCAAGCTCGAGGATGCTGGCTGGCAGGTCATCAATCGTGACGAATATGCGCCTGGCATGACGGCGTGCCGGTGTTGTTGCCGGTATGAAGCTGCAGGAACTGGTTGAGAAGCCGCCATGCGTGGCGGTCTCGAGGCCGACTATCTGCTGCTGATCAACGGGAAGGCCGCTGCCGTCCTGGAAGCGAAGCGCGAAGAAATCGCGCTCGACAATCCGCATCTGATTGCCCAGGCCGAGAACTACACGAAACAGGTGCAGCCTTGGTATCCGACGTGGGAGCTTCCGCTACCGTTCGTCTATCTTTCGAACGGGAAGGAAATCGCTTTCAAGGATTGCCGACAGGTGGATGCAAAGTACGAAATCGTTCAGAAATTCATGCGACCGTGGGACTTGGTACGCCAGCTCAACCTCGGAGAGTTCGACGGATTGCCCTACCTTTCTCCGGAAGGCCTTCGCGCGTGCCAGTTTGAAGCGTTGACGAATCTTGAAAAGACTTTCAAGGATGGCAAGCGTCGAGCTGTGATGGTGTTGGCAACGGGGTCCGGCAAGACCTTCACGGCCTGCATGATGACGTACCGCATGCTGGCCTACACGCCGATGAAGCGCGTGCTGTTCCTGGTTGACCGAAACAACCTTGGTACGGCTGCGGCTACGGCTCTGCAAACGTTCAAGCTGACGGAAAGCGGCAAGCCTCTCTCCGAAATCTTCTGGGTCGAGCAACTCTCGAATCGTCAGATTGAGTCCAGGACGCGGGTTGTGGTCAGTACGATTCAGCGTCTCTATTCGCAGTTGACCGGAAACATGGATGCCTATTCCGAAGAGGATGAGGATGCCAGTCTTGGACATCGGGAAGGGACTGAGGTTGAACTGCCGGAGAATCCGACTCTTCCGTCCGATTTCTTCGATCTCATCATAATTGACGAATGCCATCGCTCCATTTACAGCGACTGGCAGAAGGTGTTGACGTACTTCAAGACGGCTCGCATGGTTGGCATGACGGCCACGCCGATTCCCGAGACGCTTGCATTCTTCGACAACAACCGCGTAGCGAACTACACCTACGAACAGTCCGTGTTGGACGACGTGAACGTCGGGTATCGCATCTACCGCATCAAGACAGAGTTGACGGAAGAAGGTGGCACGATTGATGCTGGCGACGTGTTGGCCGTCACCAATCGTCTCGATGCGAAAAAGCACGAGCAGATTGCTGTTTCCGAGCGGGAATTTGACAAGAACAAGCTGAATCGCAGCATTGTCGTGCGCGACCAGATTCGCAAGATCCTTGAGGAATACAAGGAAGCCGTCTACACGAAGCTTTATCCGGAACGAGAGGCGAACTTCGACTATCTGCCGAAGACGTTGATCTTCGCCGTCTCCGAAGCGCATGCGCAGCTGATCGTCGATATTGCGAAGGAAGTATTCGGTCGCACGGACGACAGGTTCGTGCAGAAGATCACCTATTCGTGCGGGAACACCAATGAGCTGATCAAATCGTTCCGCTATGACGTGGACTTTCGCATCGCCGTGACGGTGACGCTGGTCGCGACCGGTACGGACGTGCGTCCATTGGAGGTGCTGATCTTCCTCAATGACGTGCATTCCGAGACGCTCTACGCCCAGATGAAGGGCCGAGGATGCCGAACCATTTCGCCATCGCAGCTCCAGAGTGTGACGCCCAATGCGGTCACGAAGGAGCTTTTCTATCTCATTGATGCGGTTGGGGTAACGGAAAGCGAGAAATTCGTGCCGAGTTTGGACGATAAGGACGAACGTGCATTTAATCCGACTTTGGAAGCGTTGTTTGAAAGGATGGCTCTGGGCTATCTCCCAGATGACTACTTCCAGTTGTTGGCTTCGAAGCTGAGTTGCATCGGACATCGTGCAGATCCGGAAGACCTGAAGGAATATGAAGAGCTTTCCAGAATCTCTCCTATCGAATGGGCGAAGTCCATCATGGACGTGTTGGAGGAAGGCAAGCTGCCTCCCTTCACCTCTGCGTCGGATGACAACCGTGAACGCAAGGCCGTCGTGCATGACCTGCTCACCAATATTCCAGCCCGCAAAAAGTTGGTGGAGATCGCCAAGGGCTACGTGAAGGAAGTGGTAGGCAAGACCGATACGGTTATCTCTGCCGGCTTTTCGACGGAAGATGCGCAGGCTTCGACGCAGGCTTTTGAGGCGTATGTCGAAGCGCATCGTGACGACATTGAAGCCTTGCGCATGATCTACAACCAGGAGACCGGAAAACTTACGCGAGCCGCCATCGACGACCTGGAAAAGAAGCTCTCGGCATCCCTCCCGGGGTTCCGTGTCGGTCGTTTGTGGAACGATTACGCTCTGCTCAATCCCGATAAGATCAAGCCGTTGATGAGCGATCAGCAAGCCGTTACGAACCTGATCCAGCTGGTTCGCTACGCGTACAAGCAGATCGATTCCCTCTACACGCTTACTTCACTGGCTGCGCAGCGCTTCGCACTTTGGTGCGGGCAGGCGCAGCGTTCCATCACGCCAGAGCAGCGCGAACTCTTCAAGAAAATCGCGGTCTATATTGCGCAGAACGGGAGTTGCGACATTCGCGGTCTGATTCAGACCATGCCGGAAGTGGCTGGCAGCCTGATTCATTTCTGCAAGTCTGCGGATGCCGCGAATAAGGAACTCTTCACTCTCAACGAATTTATTCTCAAGACAGCATAAGAAAAATGACTGAAACTCAAGCCAAGGAAGCTTCCATTACGAAAAAGGTCTGGCAGTTGGCCGACATCATGGCCGGTGCAGGCGTGGGCTTCACCGACTATCTCACGCAACTCACCTATCTGCTCTTTCTGAAGATGGACCGTGAGCGTGTTGAGTTCTTCCTCGAAGCCTCTGCTGTGCCGGATGGCTACCGTTGGGAAGACCTTCTCAAGGAAACCGGCGAAGACTTGCTTGATCAGTACGAGCAGACTCTGGATGTTCTGAGCCGTCAGCACGGTCTCGTCGGCACAATCTTCACCAAGGCTGCCAATCGTATCGAAAGCCCCGTCTACCTTGAGAAGCTCATTTCCTTTATCGACCAGCAACAGTGGCTGCTGATGGATGGCGACGTGAAGGGCGCTTTGTATGAAAGCATTCTTCAGAAGAACGGTCAGGATAAGAAGAGTGGTGCAGGACAGTATTTCACGCCGCGTCCCCTTGTTGATGCCATCGTTGATGTGGTGAACCCGAAGATTGGCGAAACGGTGGCGGACCCGGCCTGCGGTACGGGTGGCTTCCTGCTTTCTGCTTTCGCACACATGAAGGATCAGTCGTTAGACGAAAAGCTTCAGCGATTCCTGCGAAATGATGCGCTTCATGGCTGCGACATTACGCCTCTCGTCGTTACGATGGGGTCAATGAACATGTATTTGCATGGCGTTGGGATGCACAGCAGTCCGATCAAGTGCGAAGACTCGCTTTTGAAGGAACCGCAGAATTTGGCCAGAGTTGTGTTGGCAAATCCTCCGTTCGGTGCTCGCCCGTCCGGTTCCGTTGAAATCAATCGTCCCGACTTCATCATCGAGACGAAGAACAACCAGCTGAACTTCGTGCAGCACATCATGGCCCTGCTTGAACGCGGTGGTCGTGCAGGCGTTGTGCTTCCGGACAATGTCCTCTTTGAACGTGAAGGCGCTGCTATTCGTGAACAGCTACTGAAGAACTTCAATCTTCACACGATTCTGCGTCTTCCGACTGGGATCTTCTACGCCCAGGGCGTTCAGACGAACGTGCTGTTCTTTACGAAGGGTGAGTCGACGAAAGACGTTTGGTACTACGACTATCGCACCGACGTCAAGCACACACTGGTTTCCAATCCGCTTACGCGCAAGCACCTCGACGACTTCGTAGCCTGCTATTGCTCGGATGATATGACGAAGCGCAAGGAGACCTACGACAAGGATTCGAATCCGAACGGTCGCTGGCGCAAGTATCCGGCTGAAGAGCTTTTGAAGCGTGATCAGGTCAATCTCGACATCACGTGGATGACGGAAGCCAAGAGCGAGGAAGAGTGCCTGACGATGGATGAAGTGTTTGAGCGCATGGCTGAACGCGTGAAGATCATTCAAGACGCCTTCGACAAGCTTCAGAAGGAGCTGCGTCATGAACTTTGACCGTATGAGAGAGGTAATACTGGATAAGGCGGTCCGGGGAGAGCTTGTTTCTCAGTTGGCTGAAGATGGTGTTGTTGCTCAAATCGGGAATACACCAAAAGAGGAGTTGTTTCAGATTCCTAAGTCTTGGAAGTGGTGTTCTTTAAATATGGTCGCTCAAGTTATTGCAGGCCAGTCCCCGAAAGGAACAGCGTTGACTACTGACTCCAATGACACGGAATTTCATCAAGGAAAAACTTTTTTTGGTCGTCAATACATCCAAAATTCAGGGGCGTACACAAACGAGCCGACAAAAATAGCTCCTAAAGAAAGCATTTTGTTGTCAGTCCGAGCTCCAGTTGGAGCTGTTAATTTAACGGACAGAAAAATTTGTATTGGCCGTGGATTGTTCGCAATCGTTCCTAACGACCAGTTGCTTGTGAAGTTCTTGTATTTCGTTTTGCTTACGAAAGCACGTGAACTTCAGTCAAAATCAACAGGAACTACGTTCAAAGCTGTTACGGGGAAAGTTGTTCGTGATTTATATGTGCCTGTTCCTCCTTTAAAGGAGCAAGCTAGGATCGTGGATAAGGTATCCGATGCATTGGAAGAAATTGACCGCGCAGAGAAGGCTTATGAAGAGCTTCAGACGCTTGCGGGTGTTCTCAGAGGACAGATTCTTCAGGAAGCTATCCAAGGCAAGCTTGTTCCGCAGTTGGCGGAGGAAGGTGTTGTCGAGCAGATAGGAGTTGCGCCGGATGAAGTGCCGTTCGAGATTCCGGAGTCGTGGCAGTGGGTTCAGTTGAACAGAATCTGTACGTTGAAATCAGGCGTCGACATGTCACCGTCGGTTTTATTAAACGAACCTGTAGTCGATTCTATTCCGTACATCACAGGCGGAAGTCAAATTGGTCAGTCAGGGGAGTTGTTGATTACCCGGTGGACGTCCAAGGCGACAAATATTTCCGAAAAAGGGGATGTGTTACTGATTTGCAAAGGAAGTGGGCTGGGAAGAACGGCGTTAAATTCATATGGATCAGTTCATATTGCCCGTCAAATCATGGCCATTCGGAAGACCAAAGAGGCGATCCCACAATATTTGGATCTGCTATTAAAGTGGCGTTGGGAATCATTGAGAAGCGCGGCTAAAGGTGTAATTCCTGGAATTTCAAGAAAGGATGTACTTTCGCTGCTGGTACCTTTGCCGCCTGTTACAGAACAAGTCCGCATCGTCGCCAAGGTTGATGACCTTCTGAAGCAAGTGAATGCGCTCTCGGCCTGATAATGTCGTAGAACGGCTGTTCTGGGCTTCTCAAGATCAAGAAGGCCTCGTTTTTCTAGAATGAGGTTAGAAGTCTCAAGACCGAACAGATGCCCCGAGACCCCAAGTTCTCGGGGCGTTTTTCTTTGTGGAAGGACTGCCTGCGTAACAGTAACTTACTACTAAGTTACTGTTGAAGTAATATTAAAACACCAGTAAGTTACTAGTAACTTACTGGTGTCTCTATGATTTCGTAGTGAGATAACTGACCCCTCGGCGTGCTTGCCCGCCGAGGGTGCTTCTGCAATTAAGTCAGCCTCTTAGTTAAGGTCGATGTGGACCGACAGGTCGAACCACTTCGAAATGCGCAGGCGGAATGCGAAGCGCAATTTCCTTTGTGCTAAGATGTAGGCATGGCGAAAGATCTGGTACATCTTCGCTAACCTCCAAAGCGCCCGTGGCTACGAACCTCAGGGCGCTTTATTTTTGGTGGCTTTGAGTTCTCTGCCGGACGACAGGATGCCGCCGACGACTCGGAAGAAACCACCCCTTCCGAATCCTTTGACGCGCTGGACCTCCGTAGCGCTGGGACCAGTAGATATTACTACAAGTAAATTGATGACGTCTGTTGAATCTCTCCAACAGGCGTTTTTATTTTGAGAGCAACAAAAACACCTAGGTATTACCTATACACTACCTAGGTATTACCTAGGTAGTGTATAGGTAATTTGCTCGTGATTCTGGTATACTGGTCGCATCGAAAAACACATGAGGAGCACCGGCTATGAAACCCAAAATCATCGCTGTAGCTGCGACGAAAGGCGGCGTTGGCAAAACGACAATTGCTTTGCAACTTGCAATTGCTCGCGCCAAAAAAGGCAAGGAGGTTTGGCTGATCGATGGCGACCGCCAACAGACTGCTGTCACGGCCTTGACGTTGCGCGATTCTCAGAAGGTGAAGCCTGGAATCGCATGTGCGTCGTATCCTGACGGCCAGCTGCTCCTTTCTCAAGTCAAGCTTCAAAAGGATAAGTGGGATACGATCATCATTGACGTCGGCGGCTTTGACTCCTCAACACTTCGTGCAGCGCTTCTGATCTGTGATGTGTTGCTCGTGCCCTTCCAACCTCGAAGCTTTGACTTGTGGGGCGTTTCTGCGATGTCGAAGTTGGTTCAAGAAGCGACGTCTGCACGTCGAGGCCGTCCGTTTAAAGCCTATGCTGTGCTGAACTCGGCAGAAACGACACCCGGTTCATCTGAAAATTCTGATTCGATCGAGGCCCTTCAGGACTTTCCGGAACTGACTTTCCTAGAAACGAAACTTTGCCGCCGCAAGGCTTTTGCGACCTCGTCTGGCTTCGGGATGGGAGTCATGGAGCTCAAGGTGAAAGATAAGAAAGCTATAGCCGAACTAGCGGCTTTAGCAGAGGCCGTTTTTGCCGAATGGGAGGATTGATATGCCGATTGCTTCCATGAAAATGGTCAAGGAGGCCATGCGGCAAAAAGAAGCAGCTGAACGGTTTGACGATGACGAAGCTGCTTTTCAATTCATTTCCGGTGCACCTGACGGGGCTTTCAAGACACCAACCCAAGTTCCTGAGGAACCAGAGGCGGCACCTGCTCCTCGTAAAGTACGAAAGCTGAGAGGCCGAAAAGCAGTTATCACTCTGAACATTGATCCCGGACTCTTGGATGAGTTTGATGAAACTTGCGAAGAGCTTGGTTACACCAGGTCGCAGATGCTGATCATGCTGATCAAGAATACTGTTCAGAAGACGTCGTCGATGGATTGGGACGACGATTGACGAAGTGAGTGGTGAAAGAGGCTGTTCTTAAAGGGGCAGCCTTTTTTGCATTCGTTTGACTTTCATAAAAAAGTTGAAGCTTGCTTTGAAATCCCAATGCCTAGGTCACAAGTCTTCATGCCCCACAAACGAGGGGCGTTTCTCAGAGAGAAGAAGCGGCACTTATTTTTTTTGCAAATTGTTGATCGAAGTCAATCTGTAAGGAAAAGGACAGCGGACATGATTTGAAACAAATACCTAGGTAATACCTAGGCATTACCTAGGTATTACCTAGGTATTTATGAGGGTTAACCCTTATAAATGGTTGTTTGAGTCTCGTTGCAGTTCCCTTTGTGTTCGCTTTGGGTTCGGATCTTTTGAGACGTCACGAAGACTTCAAGTTTTCAGAAAAAGCATTAAACTTTGTTCATAAAGAAAGACCGCGTTGAGTTCGCACCTCAACACGGTCTTTCAAAAGAGTTTGTTTCGAACTTTTAGCAGAAGTTCGGAACAGTGGTGAGTCTTACGCATTTCTTTGCAGGGAAGGACGTAAGAACTCAATGAAGACGAATGCAGACTCATCCCAGATTCATCCTTCATTCATCGCTCATCCTATGCGTCATTATAGCCAACTCCCCCCCCCCC
>OLPH01002671.1_pt1 | contig 13940 bp, 20 predicted proteins | sample 1672951 | NCBI WGS metagenome assembly OLPH01 (sample SAMEA3136740, study PRJEB25190) | human gut metagenome | reverse complement strand
ATCCACGTTTACAGAGCCTTGGATATCGTCGAATAAATTTTCAACAGCACAGATATTTTATGTTGTACAGGATAGAAAATGATGTTGTATATGTGGATGATATTTTCCATGAGTTACAAGATTATGAAAACAAAATGATATAAATTGAATATTGGCAATAAAAAGATCATTTACTGTAAAACCGTAGATGGTCTTTTTTTCTAATCTTTTTTCATTTCTCCTTAAACTTTCCCAAACTTTTTTGTATTTAGAAGTTGAGAAGGCTACAGATCAAAAATTCGGATCGAAAAGCCGACTCAATACTTTGAAAATTGAATGAGCTTGCCAGTCCGCCGGAGTCCTGCCAGATAGGATTCCGGATAAGTCCAAGGACAATCGGTCCGAGGATGCCTGCGATGGCGCTAACGGACTGGGTGTTCCGTTCAAGGATAAGTTCGATAAGACATTGAAGCTTTACTCACTCATGACTACTAAGCCGGAGGAGGTTGAAGCCAGAAAGCAAAAGGAAATGGAAATGGAAGAATAATTGTGAAAAGAGTGTGTGAATTATTGATTAGAGATTCTCCTGATGGTATATTTAGATTACCCAACGGGTAATTTAAAAAGGAGGGCAAACGTGCAGCTACTATACAATAACAGCAAAGTTCAGAAACAATGTACCGATTTAAAAACTGCAAAAAAATTGTTTGGCGGGAATGCTGCATTAGCAACCAGCCTATTTGCCCGAATAAATGCTATGCAGCAGGCGAGTGTAATTAAGGATATAGTAATGATGCCGACGTTTCATTTTCATAAGTTGAGTGGCAATATGGATGGATTTTTTGCTATAGATGTAAAAACGAGAAGAGATCCATGGCGTATTATTATTCAGCCATTAGATGAGAATGAAGAACCTTATGATCCTTGTAATATTGATGAAATTGCTGGTGTGGTTAGAATTGTTGAAGTAAAGGAGGTAAGTAACCATTATGAGTAATTATATTGAATATAATGATAAGATTGCTTTTCATCCTGGATACTATATCAAAGAAATCATTGAAGAAAGTGGACTTTCTCAGAAAGATTTTGCAAAACGATTAGATACCACGCCAAAGAATTTAAGTATTCTGGTACGTGGGGAGCAAAGCTTATCAATCGATATAGCCATGAAATTATCTCGAATGTTAGGGACTAGTGTTGACTACTGGCTGAATCTTCAGAAGAGCTATGACGCTTTGATTGCTGAGTTTGAATCATCCAAGGAATTAGAGCAGGAAAGAAGAATTTTCAAGTACTTTCAGTACACATATTTCAGAGAGAATTTTGGATTGCCTGATCTTCCGAGAAAAACAAATGAGCAGATTAAGTGCCTGCGTGAATTTTTAAATGTTGCGTCATTATCTGTTTTCACAAAGCAAAATATGGCAGTTAGTTTCCGAAGTGCATCTGAGGATATGAAAGAGGCTAATACTGCCAGAGCAAATGCAATGGTTCAGATCGCAATTAATCAGGCACTGAAGATAGAAGTACCTAAGTTTGACAAAAAGAAGTTTGAAAAAGCTGTTGATTATGCGTTGACATTAACAACACAGCATGGAGATTTTTATCCATTGATTAAGCAGGCCTTTGAAGATGCGGGAGTAATATTCGTAATACTTCCAAATCTTCCGGGTTCAGGAATAAATGGTGCAACCAAGAAGATTGGGCAGAATGTAATGCTGATGGTGAATGACAGACGTTTCTATTCAGATTCATTTTGGTTTACTCTGTTCCATGAGATTGGCCATATTATTAATGGTGATTATGGAATTACGTTTGAAAATGAGCACGCTGGACAGGAGGATGCAGCAGATAAATATGCGGAAGACAAATTGATCCCTCCGGGAGAATATGAGGCTTTTGTTAGAATGAATGAGTTTAGCGAAAATGCTATCCGCAGATTTGCTGAAAGAATTGACAGAGATCCGGGTATTGTCCTTGGCCGCTTGCAAAATGATCAGATTGTTCCATTTACAAATGTTGCACTGTCAAAAGCATTAAAACACAAATACAAAGTAATAACGTCATAAAAAAGTATATAACTTGAGGTCGTCTACCGTTTTCCGCGATAGATGGCCTTATTTTTTTTATAGGAAACTGCTCCTATGGAGCATTCTTGAATGAAAGATGCCCGCCGGTAGTCTTTTATTTTGCTGTGAAAACCAAACAGCAGAAAAATGAAGGAGGACGACAAAGTGAGCAGAGAAAAAAATCCGAAATATGAATCCATGTCACTGGAAGAACTGAAAGCTAACATACCGGAGAAGTCCAGATGGTAGCCATGAAGCCGTATGAAGGCTTATCAGAAACTGGCGGAGAGAGCAATTTCCAGAAAGCGTCCAAACCGTCACATGAACAGAATGGGGTAAAAATATATGATGAACAGAAAATAATTTCAGCAGTATTTACAGGAGACAATCAAAGACTATCTGCCTGAGAACTACGCAGATGCAAGCATCAATGATGTCTCCCGGTTACAGTTTATGGTTGATAAGATAAAAGGCTATGGTTATAAAAATATCGGGTTTATTCTGGACCGGGGAATTCGAAGTGTATGGAAAAAAAGTCCACACTTTTGTGTATGCCAGTGACACAAAGGAAAAGGCAAAAAAACCGAATTATCTTACAGTTCCGGCAGCAATCCGGGAACTGGAAAAGATTGAGATGACACGCCAGCTGGATAAGGTGTACCGGCTTGATCATGCAGTAACCAAAACACAGAAAGTGATCTTAAGTGCTTTTGGCATGGATTGGAATCATCTTGACAATATGTTGAATACGACATATTATAATTATAAAGAGGAAGGAGCATACTAATGTACGAGATCATTTTATATGATACAGAAGATGGAAGATGCCCTGTGCAGGAACTATTAGATTCCCTAGAGCCTAAGTTGCTGGCAAAAACATTGCGGACAATTGACTTACTGGAAATGAACGGTCCATTGCTTCGTGAGCCATATTCAAAACCATTGGAGAATGGGATATTTGAGCTTCGTACCAAGCAGGGATCAGATATTACAAGAGTACTGTATTTCTTTATCGTAGGCAAGAAGGCGGTACTGACCAATGGATTTATAAAAAAATCGCAGAAGACACCAAAGGTAGAAAAAGAACTGGCAAAGAAGTATAAAGCAGATTATGAACGGAGGTATGGCAATGAGTAGCTATAAAGATTATAAAAAAAGAGCATTGCAGAATCCAGAGGTAAAGGCAGAATATGATGCATTGCAACCGGAATATGATATTATCCAGGCGATGATTGATGCAAGAGTGCAGCAGAATATGACACAGAAAGATTTATCAGCTAAAACCGGAATTACGCAGGCAGATATAAGCCGGATCGAGAATGGAACAAGAAATCCCAGCCTGAGTATGGTAAAAAAACTTGCACAGGGATTAGGGATGCAATTAAAGCTGGAATTTGTTCCGATGCCAACAAAAAATAAAATGTAAAGAGTATGAGAAAATAGAAACCGCAGGAATTTTCACCTGCGGTTTTTCTCTGCCCTGCTATATACAGAAATACCGCCATAGAAATATTGCTATACTATGACAGTATTACAAATCTTTTTCATCTTTGAAAGCGAACACATGTCCGCACTTATTAAAATGCAGACGGGATAGATGTCGTTGAATTGGAGTTTTGGTTTGAACTGGCAGAAAAGTTAAAAAAGTAAATGGATATGAAATGACTATTCCACATTTGTCGTTACTGTGATAAAATGTGAGAAAAATATATATCAACATATGAAAAACGGAGAAGAGAGTTATGTTCGATACCATTCATCATATTGCAATCATTGGAAGCGATTATGAAAAATCAAAACACTTTTATGTGGATCTGCTTGGACTTAAGGTGATCAGAGAAAATTATCGAAAAGAACGTGATGATTACAAGATTGATCTGGCATGTGGACCGCAGGAAATAGAACTTTTTATCATAAAAAATGCTCCAGCTCGTGTAAATTATCCAGAAGCATTGGGATTACGCCATCTGGCATTTAAAGTTGAGAGTGTGGATGATACAGTAAAAGAATTGAATGGGAAAGGGATTGAAACAGAGTCGGTACGCTTAGACGATTATACTGGAAAGAAAATGACATTTTTCCATGATCCGGATGGACTTCCATTGGAAATTCATGAGTAGAAAATAGCATAGGATAGAAAGAGACAGATGCAGGTAATGAAATACTCCTACATCTGTCTTTTTTGTGCATAGATTTATTTATCGGAATGTCGCAGATAGCTTTTTATAAAGGCATTATCCGGATTACGCATACAATCATCCAAGTGGCAGTCTGGAGCCATCCAGAGAGGATATCGCTATTACCAATCGTATGCAGCAGCTCTGCATGCTGGCAGGAGTTCCGGTAGTGGATCATATCATCATTGGTCAGAGCGATTTTTATTATACATGATTTCGGAGACATGAATGAAAGTGAATGCAGTCATTGCCCTTATGAGAGTCAGGATTTATAAAACAACGATAATTCTTTACTTCTCTGGCAATTGTAGAAGCAGATCTTTCCAATTTGCGTGCTATGGTGGCAAATGTATAATTTTGTTCCAGCATTCTTTCGATGACAATTCTTTCTGATAGGGATAATTGTTTAGACATAGTAACTCCTTCCCGATCAGGCAGAAGATACCATAACTATACATGAATAACGAGAGGTGCGATATAGAAAAGGAAGCGTCTAAAAGGGAGTTTGCAAAAGTAATTGCCAGTTTGCAAGAGCAGTTATAGGCAAAAATTAGCGTTTGAAAATTCAATTAAGGGCCTTTAATTAGCTATAGGACCAGTTGGTTGTCGGGATTTTTGCACAGCCATTTATTGTAAGATGATAACATCAAAAAAGAAGAAAAATCCAAGGAGGACTGGCAGATGAAAGGTTATGATACAAGCAACGGATATATGGGATATGTAGAAGGCAAATACATTTTATTTGCCAGTGAACGGGAATATTTCGAGTTTATGGAAGATTAAGAGGAGGAAGGGCAATGAGTAAAATTTATTTCACACTGACAGGAACAAATCATTATTTCGGAAAAGAATTTCTGAAAAAAGGAACGAAGATCCGCTTAGAAAAAGAACCAGACAATGAGTATGACAAGGAAGCAATTAAAGTAATTTACGAAGGTCTGGGAAAAATCGGATATGTAGCGAACAGTTCTTATACAGTACTTGGAGATTCCATGAGTGCCGGAAGAATCTATGACAAAATCGGGAAGAAAGCAAAAGTGGTACTTGTCACAGATCACGGAACAATCTGCAGCATCAGCAAGAAAAGCCTTCTGGATAATCAAAAGAAGGTTAAGAAAGCTGAAACAGAAGTTGAAGAATAAAGAAATCTGAGGGAGGAAAAATCATGTTTGGATTTGATAAGATGTTTGATTTTAACAGAGACGGGAAATTGGATAGCTGGGAACGTGCTGCACAGTTTCAGTTCATGGACGAAATGATGAAGGATGATGAAAAAAGTATCCTTGATGACGACGATGAGATTGATACTTTTGCCGATGCCGGACTTGATTATGATGAGTTGGAATTTATGGATCCCTAATATTTATCAAAGTACTCAGGTTCTATCGGTTACTTTTATAATATCTGCAAATAGTCATTATATTTTCATTTTTTTAGAAACTATCCGTTCGGATAGTTTCATTTCAACTTCCAATTTGCTACAATACTAACATGAATACGATGAAAAAGGAGAGAAATATGCAGAAAATAGTCAAATTTACTGACGATAAATATATATGTCCGCAAAAAGCTATTCGCAAATTTCGCTCTGCCAAAAAACTTTGCACGCCGCTATACCTATATGGAGTTACAGGTATCGGGAAGACTTCTCTGGTTATGCACAATCTAAATATGAAATGCTGCAGTTATTACAGTGCATCAGAAACAAGTGCAGACCAGATTAAAATAAAAGAACAATCTGCTGAATACACGGTGGTTCTTGATGATCTTCAAAATCTCACAGATACAACGGAAAGAGAAAACTATTTTGAAGTAATCCGTAAGTTACTGAGCTTAAATAATGTATGGCTGATCCTGATTGCCAGATGTCCGTTTCCGAGATGGCTTCTTCCACTTCGGACGAAATATATATTTGCGGAAATTGAAGAAAGTGATTTCCTTTTTTCGTTAGATGAGCAGATTACATATTTAGAACAATATGATATTCATCTTACCCGGGAAGAACATCAGAAGGCATGGAATCTGGGCGGTGGAAATGCATTATCTCTTTTATTTTTTGTAATGGAAAAAGGAAATCTGGAACTGACACAGAGACGGCAGTGGGATTATCTGGAAACCCATGTATACGATCAGTGGGATCTGGAACTACAGGAGTTTTTTATGGATATTTCCATTGTAGAAACATTTACGGTCAGACTTGCGTCCATGCTTACAGGACGAAGTGATGTGGAGAAACTGATCTTTCGGGCTGAAGAAGTTGGAAATTTTTTTGACATAAGAGGAACCGATGGAATCTGGAAATGCAGATGGCCTATGAGGAAATCCATGCAGCAGAGACTACGAAGGAAGAGAAGCATTGAGCAGATCAACCATCTTTATTATACGGCTGGCTTATATTATGAATTGGAGGAAAAACCTCTTGAGGCACTTTCCATGTATGAAAAATACAACGACATGGAAAGCATTTCCAGACTTTTGATCTCCAATGCACGTAAGAATCCTTCCAGTGGACATTTTTATGAACTGCGGAAATACTATCTGAAACTGCCGGAAGAACTCATCTCGGGAAGTCCGGTACTTATGGCAGGAATCAGTTTGCTACAATCTATGCTGATGAATATAGAAGAAAGCAACCGCTGGTATCATCAGCTGGAAAAATTTGCAGAAGAACACTCAGGTAGTATGAAAAAAGAAGCTCTCAGCAGGCTACTTTATTTAAAAATATCACTTCCTCATACTGGCACAGCGAACATGATCGATCTGCTGAAAAATGCAGACCTGTTAATTCATAATAAAAAAGTAGTTCTTCCAGAGCTGTCTGTGACCAGCAATCTTCCTTCTATGATGAACGGAGGAAAAGATTTCTGTGAATGGTCGAAACGGGACACAGAGCTGGCACTTACGATCGGTAAATCGGTAGAATTTGTTCTTGAAAAATATGGAAAGGGCCTTGTATATCTTGCTCTTGCGGAGAGCTATCTGGAAAAAGGAAAAGATATTTTTGAGATTTTTTCAAAGGCGGAAAAAGGCCGTATGGATGCAGAACGGGGGGGGGATGCTGGAACAGGTTTTTGTAGGAACAGGAATCCTTGCATGGTTGTCTGTTTTGAAAGATGATGCAGATGGTGCACTTACATCTCTTGTAGCATTTCGTGATCGTGCGGAAGAGGAAGCACCAAATCTGATTTCCAATATTGATGCTTTTATTTGCCGAATTAAGCTGTATCAGGGTGAAGATGTTTCAGACTGGATGAAACAGGCACCAGATGAGAATGTGGAATTTTGCACAATGGAACGTTTTCGATATCTGACAAAAGTGAGAGTATATATTTCTCTTGGGAAATTGGAAGCAGCTTATTGCCTGCTACAGCAGATCCTGCATTATGCGGAGATTATGAAGCGCACCTATATTCATATGGAAGCGATGATCTTGCTTTCTATTGTTCAGTATAAACTGGAACAGAAGCAGTGGAAGGATACTCTCCAAACCAGCATCAGTCAGGCGGAAGAATATCATTTTGTGAGAATATTTACTAGAGAAGGAACAGTATTGCTTCCCATGTTTGAAAGAGGGGAGTTTGCATGGAAAGACAATACTTATCGAAACCAGATTATGACAGAATGCAGACAGATGACAAAATCATATCCTTCTTATCTGACTTCCAGAAACAATATTGTTTTAGGCGAAAATGCGCTGAATATATTAAAACTGCAGTCAGAAGGTAAGTCATCTGCAGATATTGCAAAAGAACTAAAAATTTCAGAGGCAACAGTGAAATACCACAATAAAGAAACTTATCGGAAACTTGGTGTCAGGAATAAAGCAGCAGCAATTACAGAGGCCAGAAAGCGGAAACTAATCTGAGTCAATGCCCGCTTTAGCACAAATGGCAAAAAGAGGATAATACTATGAAAAAAGAACATAAAAATTGGTTCTGCTTCAAAAAAGCCAGATGGATACTTGCGGCTGCAGCAGCACTTAGCCTGTATCCGGGAAGCGTTTTTGCAGAAGAGAATATAGAAGTAGAAAATACTGCAGCAGAGCTGTCTGTAGAAGAGGGTGCAACGCCAGTACCGGAAAAAACAGAAACAACAGAAATATCAGAACCACAGCTGCAGGAGCAACCGACAAAAAAGGAACCGGCAGAAACAACGGAAACAACGGAAACAACGGAAGTAACAGAAGAGAAGAAAGTGCAGGAAACAGCAGAAACACCTGCGTCCACAGAAACAGTTAGTTCTACGGAAATGGTTACTCCTACAGAGGCAGTTACTCCTGTTGAGACAGTTCCTCCTACAAAAGCACCAGAACAAGTAAAGACACAGAGATCCGCAGAAAAACAGGAAAAATCAACACCTGCCAAAGAAAAATCAGTTTCTGATGATTCAGTAGAAACAAAGAGCAGTGCGCAGATCATTTCAGTTGATATCACTTGGGGAAATATGGGCTTTGTTTATCAGAAAGGCTTATGGAATCCGGAAACGCATCAGTATGGGGTTGGCACCTGGAACCCGGACGGAGACGGAAGCAGTCAGATCAGTATTTCCAACAATGGTACAGAAAGCGTAAAAGCTTTTTTGACCTATACCCAGGTGGATACTTCTTATTCCGGAAGCTTCCAAAATGGAAATGGTGAAAATATATCGGCAATCACACTTTCAGCAGGAGAGAATACCAGTGCTTATCTTGTTTTAGCCGGAACTCCGTCTGAAGAATTCAGCAACAATGTACTTGGAACAGTAACAGTAACGATTGGAGGGCAGTGATCATGGATAAAGACAAGAAAACGAAATCAAAAATACTGATCACGTTGCTGATCTTGATTACTGTTTGCTGCATAGCAATCACAGTATGGGCAGTTTTTTTCAGAAGTAATACAGAAACTGTACTTTCACCTGACCGTGCGCCACAGAAAACGGAAGAGAATGCGGAAAAAATTGAAAATGACAATACTGAAAAAATGAAGGCAGAAGAGGGTGGCGGTGCAGTCAGCATTACCTATTCTAATGAAGTAACGATTGATCTGAATAATAAAACTGCTTCCCTGTTATTTGCCAATCCACCAAAATCCACGCAGGATATGGTGATTCAGATCGTAATCAATGATACTGAGATCGTACAGTCAGGTTTGTTGAAGCCGGGTAATCAAGTGACGGAACTTGACCTTCTGGATAATGCAGAAAAGCAATTGGAAAAAGGCGGATACGATGGGAAATTCAGAGTTTTATTCTATGATCCGGATTCAGGTCAGAAGGCAACTGTTAATACGGAAATCCCGATTTCCATTACCGTTGAGTAATTTTTGATTTATGGCCCACAAAGGCATAAATATAAATAAATTTCAGGCAAGGAGGAGAAGTGATGAGAAAGCTTTTTGCGATCGGTATCGCCGCGGCCCTGGCATTGTCAACAGGTGTTGTTGTATTTGCAGAATCAAGCGAAAAGACAATTGGCGGAAATGAGAGCCAGTCTATTAACGTGATCGCAAAGCGAACAGACACAACTGAAAACAATGTGGTTTACAGTGTGGATATGAAATGGGATGATATGACATTTACATATCATGAAAAAAGTACCAGAGTATGGAATCCCACAGATCATACATATTCAGAGAAAATTATCGGAGGGTGGGATAAAAATACGGCAGATATTTTGGTAACAAATCATTCCAATGCAGACGTGAAAGTTGGATTTGTTTATAAAACAGCTGGAAATACAGATCTGACAGCAACGCTGGATGTTACGGAAAGTACATTAAAAGCTGGTGTAGAGAATGATTATGAACATGCATATAATGTAACTTCCAAACTGACACTGTCCGGGAAACCGAATGAGACAGTCAGTGAATCAGGCTGCAAGATTGGAACGATCACAATTACTGTTTCACCGGAAAACTATGAAAATTAAAAGAGAAAGGATATGATTATATGAAAAGATTAACCGCACTTGCATTATGTTTAACAACTGTTTTTACTTTAGGAACTTCTGTTTCAGCAGATACACTGAGCAGTACAACGGCTGGAAGCAATACAAGTAACCAGCAGGTTAAAGGAACTTATAGAGATGATACCAATGCAACTGTTTACAGCGTGGATATTGAATGGTCTAACTTTAATTTTGAATATAATAAGGGAAGCAAAGGAACATGGGATCCAGCTACTCATAAATATTCAGAACCAAAACCGGCAGGTTGGGGAGATCAGAAGGGTACGATCAAGATGACCAATCATTCCAATGCAGACGTAGGATATACACTTACATGCAGTGTAGATAGCGAATATAGTAACTTTTATTTGGGTACGGATAAATACAGTATGTTAGGTTCAGATACAGGAACATTAAAAACAGCAGAAAATACAGCAGTCGAAAATGCACCTTCTAAACAGCTGACTATTTATCCACTCGGAAGTCTGCCAGCTGGAACAAATGATGCAAATGTTGCAACTCTTACGATTACAATCGGAGCTAAGTAATTGAGAGTTACAGCTTCACCAGGACAGAACGGCACACTGTTCTGTCCTGGTATCTGATGTATGTTTATTTTTTTAACGGTGATAATTATAGATCAGATACCAGGAAGAGGAATGGCTGCTTTATCAACAGCAGTGAAGAAGGAGGAGTAGGATGAAGAAATTAAGCCTGGTTTTAATTACCCTGATGGTATTTTTTTCTGCGGGGATATCTGTACTGGCAGAAACAATAGAGCAGAAAGATGTGGATGTAACTGCGCAGTATATTCAAACAGCCGAGGGTTTCAATCAAGCTCCTGTTAAGAATGGAGAAGGAAGTCTCACAACAGAAGAAGGTGTTAAAGTTTCAGTTTCCGGTGCGCCGGGAAATGCCAGATATCTGGTTGTATGCCCTATTCTGAAAAATACAGATGGAGGCAGATGGCTGATCAAATGTTTAAATGGTAGAGGGAATTTTATCTGCGCATATGATATTTATTTTCTGGATGAAGCAGGAAATCGGATTAATGCGAAAGGAGTTACAGTTACTATAGATTCTCCGGCAGATACAGATAATTTTGAAGTTTACAGTGTTTCTACAGATGGAACAGCCGCTGTGCCAGATTATTCTGTTAAAAACAGCAGTGTGACCTTTACAGTATTAGGAAACAGTTATTATGTATTTGTGGAAAAGACACCAACCAATGCAGCAATAACTCCGACACAGGCGACAAATAATCAATCAAGTACAAAATCCAATACTTCGTCAGAAGTTAATTCTGTTCCGAAAACGGCAGATAATACAAATGTAGCAGGTTTTGTAATTGCACTTGTTATTTCGGCAGCATCGGCAGGGATGGTTTTGAAGAAAAAGAGCTTTTTGAAATAAAGACATATAAGACATATTTATAGCAGCCGGAATCCAAAAGGGTTTCGGCTGCTATAACGTTAAGCAGTCTGTTTCTGTGATTTTTGTTTCTTCAAAGTCTGAACACCTTCTATAACAAGGGATTTTAGTGCAATAGGGGAAATGTCTATTAATGGAATTACCACATCGCAAGTTTTGCTAATACACCAGTTACGCTACATGAACGTTTTGACGCCGCAAGCACCTCTTTATCCGATGAAGAGATTTTTTGAAATTTTTGAAATGTATAGTGTTCCCACTGCGCTATACATTTTTTATTTATCGTCCTTTTTCCTTTACATAAAAATACACATAGGAGAAGCAAAACAATGCAAGAAAAAAGAACACCTATATTTCAAAATGAGGATGGTTCATGGGGACACGTCACCCAGACAGTAAATCCGCTTATCTGTACCATCGAATATAAATGCCATTGGGAGACTGGAATCATTATGATGATTAATGGGAGATGTTATCTGTGAGAGAACTGAGGACTAGTCTGAAGGAGCTTCGCATGGAAGCCGGGTTTACACAGTCGGAACTTGCTGAGATGGTTGGAAATTGTAAGGACAATATAAGTAGACTGGAGAGAAATAAATTTAAAAATCCTACATATCAGTTGTTATATGATATTGCAGAATTTTTTGAAAAACCTGTGGAAGAAATTTTTGGGTACGAAGAAATATAAAATAGAAGGCTGGTGCATATCAATAATTAGTGCGGCAGCACTTTTTTGCAGAGAATAGGAGCCAGGTCTGTGCAAGGTCTGGCTCTTGGTGTAAAATTTATTTATGCGACTAAATAAAATCCTACAGAAAGATTATACTCTATCTTCGCTGTACTATCAAATCAAACTTCCGCTGGATGTGGAAATTTTGATCCCGGCAGATGATCCGGTCCGTCTTCTGAGTGCATTTGTGGAGGGAATGGAACTCAGCGATCTTTATCAGACTTATGGAAAGATAAAGAAAAATCAGGCGACACCGAGACAGCTGTTTAAGATCATGGTCTACGCCAGCATGAATCGGATCTATTCCAGCCGGGATATCGAAACTGCATGCCGCAGGGATATCAACTTCATGTACCTTTTGGAAGGAAAACCAGCACCTGACCATGCAACCTTTGCACGTTTTATTTCTCTGCATTTCGCGCAATGCTCGAAAAAGACATTAGCCGAGGTGTCGAAACTCTTATATTCTCTTGGAGAGATTTCCGGGAAAAGCATCTTTATTGATGGAACGAAAATAGAATCCGTTGCGAACAAATATACTTTTGTCTGGAAAAAGGCTGTTACGAAAAATCAAGCAAAACTTTTCGATAAGATCCTTGTCCTTGTGGAAGAGTGCGAAAATCTTTACGGTTTCAGGATCGCTTATAATGGGAAAGTCTCTCTTCACACATTAAAAAGGCTGCGAAAAAAGCTGTGCAGGATCAGGCAGGAGGAAGGGATTGTCTTTGTTCATGGAACCGGACGACGAAAAACACGCCTTCAGAAATCGCTGGAAACTCTGGAAACTTACATAGCAAAACTAAAGGAGTACAATAAAAAACTTTATGTCTGTGGAGAACGTAACAGTTATTCTAAAACAGACCCGGATGCGACTTTTATGCGGATGAAAGAAGATGCCATGCTCAATGGGCAGCTGAAACCGGCTTATAATCTTCAGCATGGAGTGGATTCAGAATACATCACATGGCTGGATATCAGTCCACGGCCTACGGATACGAGGACCTTGATCCCATTCCTGAAAGATATGGAGTTGTATCTTCCGTTTAAATATCAGGAGATCGTAGCGGATGCAGGATATGAAAGCGAAGAGAATTACCTGTTTCTCGAAGAAAACGGTCAGCTGGCCTATATCAAACCCCAGAACTATGAGATTTCCAAAACCCGAAAATACCGTCAGGATATCGGGCGGATGGAAAACATGAAATATGATGAGAAAGCGGACTGTTATTACTGTAAAAATGGACAGATGTTGACGGTGCAGTACGAAAAGAGGGAAAAGACGGCCAGCGGATACCGGAGAACCGTTACCGTATATCGAAGTAACGGATGCAGTGGATGCCCTTTCAAAACAGACTGCATCAAGGGGAACAACTGCAAAACACCAATGGAAGACCGCCAGAAAGTACTGTACGTTTCGAAAAAAATGAAAGAAAAACGTCAGGAAACATTGGAGCGGATTACCAGTGTTTATGGTACACAGCTCCGGATGAACCGAAGCATCCAGGCGGAAGGAAGCTTTGCAAACATTAAAGAGGATATGGAATTCAGACGATATTTATATCGAGGGAATGCAAATGTAACCGCCCAGAGTATCTTGCTGGCGATCGGGTATAACATAAACAAACTTC
>OLPH01002670.1_pt1 | contig 13948 bp, 12 predicted proteins | sample 1672951 | NCBI WGS metagenome assembly OLPH01 (sample SAMEA3136740, study PRJEB25190) | human gut metagenome | reverse complement strand
ATCATCCATCATCAAATGGTCAAGTTTTTCATGGAGAGCAGCTACCCCTTTTTCTGATTTAACATTGACTTGGAAGTCATTTTTAGCAGACAAGCGGTCATGGTGTGCAGCACGATTTTGACTCATCATAATCAAAGGGGCTTGCATTGCGGCCGTAATCGATAAAAAAAGGTTGAGGAGAATGAATGGATATTTATCCCACTCGACTCCGAAAATACCAGAGACATTAACAAACATCCAAACGACTAAAATTCCAAGATAAGTTAGAATGAAAGCCCACGAACCGACAAATTCAGTAACTTTATCAGCCACACGTTCACCGATAGTTTCTTGGGTTTGAAGTTGTTCGTTCTTCCACGTCATGAATCTCAAAATTTGCCTTAGTTAATTCTTCATTAAGTAAATCATTAACGGTAAAGTTTTTTTGCAGGTCAAGATGAAAAAGGGTATCTAAGACCTCCAAACGGAATTTAACCTGATGTTCATTACAGATGAAATCATGACTGGTTGCTTCTGGGTAATCGCGCATGATAACGGTTTGAAGGCTAGGGTCAAGATTCTCAAGGAAATCTCCTCCTGACCGGCGATGAACACGACCGTTAACAAGACAGACGACTTTATTTTTATTAATTGGAGTTGGAGCCATTTTATAGCATGGTTCAAGCTTGTAAAATCTAATTTCTTATTTTGTGAAATGGGTCAAGTTTTTTGAATTAAAATCAAAAAGTTGGCACAAGAAGAGCGCCAATCTACTCTTGGTCAATTTGACAGAATAAGTAATCATAATAATTGCGGGTTTGGGTCGACCTTTCAAAGCTTGAGCGCTCTCCTTTTTAAAGGACAGTTTAAATATGTCCATATTAAATTATAAGGTATTTTAAGAAATTTGCAAGCCTCAGGACTAAAATAAAAACTCCTGCAGAGCAAGAGTTTTTATTTTCAAACACTTTTTAGCGAAAGAACCTGATAAAATATCAGTAATTTAGTTTGCTTTAGCCTCTTTTTCCACAGCTACAGCTTGGAAAAGATATACAAAAAGACCAAAGATAAGCGAGATAATCGTTGTCCAAAGTTCAGGGTCTGGAACGCCAGCAAGAGCAGTTGCAACATAACCTACAACTTGTCCAAGAGCAAGCGACCAAAAAAGTGTGACAATAAGTTTCATATTTACGCTTCTTTCCATTATTTTCTATCCGCCTATAGTATAGTACAAATTATGACAAATTTCAAATTTTATACATAAAGGAGAAGATAAAAATAAGCAGGTACTTATCTCTTTACTATTGGTATTTTCCACTATATGGGATTAGTTTAGACTCTAAAAAATCATATTCTTCAACTTGTTCAATCTGGGTGAAGAAAGCTCTATTTCGCTCAGTGAGCATTATATTTGCTGGAATAGTATCTTCAAAACGAATAAGATAGGTTGGTTTTTCTAAAGCAATGGCGTAGCCAAGCTCCCAAGCTGTTCCAGAATCAGTATCTTGATGATCGAAATCAACAATTGCAACAATGATATCTGCTTTATTTACCTCATTTACATCATTTTCCATTGTCGCTTTGGCCCATTCAGGGGTAAAAGCTTCAACTTCTTGTGGTAAAGATTCAGGATGTTGACATCTCATTGGGCTAAAAAAGTTTGCTACTGTTTTATTTTTTGAAAGTGCATTTTCTAAAAGTTCAACTTTTTTTATTTGACTTTCACTAAAAAATGGTGCGGCAAGGTAAACGTTAACTGCTTGATTAAACAACTTGTTCAAGTTTCAAATCTCCTAATAATTCTATGGTTTCTTCGGCGGTATCAACAAGAGAAATGGCATCTATGACTTCTTTAGAAATCATTCCTTCCTTAAGTTGCAAGCGCAGTAGGTCAAAAAGAGGTTGATAAAATTTTCGACCAACAAAAATGACTGGGCGGACAGCGGTTTGGTTGATAGACATCTCAGTTAAAAGTTGAAAACTTTCTTCCATTGTCCCAAATCCACCAGCTAAAATGACAAAAGCTTCTCCTAAATCAATGAGTTTACGTTTGCGCTCATCCATTCCACTTGTTAAATAAAGTTGACTGGCATTTTGACGAGGTGGTTCTAAAGGGAGAATTCCATCAGGATAAACGGCAATAACTTTACCTTGATGACGAATGACTGCATCTGAGACCATTCCCATACACCCTTCTTCGGAACCACCATAGACGAGGGTATGGCCTGATTTAGCAAGTAATATTCCTAATTTTTCGCTTGTATCTTTATAGATTGGATTTTTTCCATCTCTTGAAGAAAGAAAGACGGTGACATTCATTAATTATTTTCTCCTTCAATTTCTTTTAATTTTTCTTTGATTTGTTGTAAAACATGAATTTTTGATTGTTCATCCTCCACAAAATCATATTTATCACCATCAATTTGGATTTTGGGACAAATATCGAAGGCTTCAAACCAAGTATCATATCTGCTATTTAATTCTTTATAGTAGTCATATAAACTTGGGTCGTATTCCAATTGTTCAAATTGACGTCCCCGTTTTTTGATTCTTTCTAGCATTTTATCAAAAGAAACTTTGACATGAATGAGTAAATCAGGCCTTTTTTTGAAAGATAAACTATCAATTTCTTCCAACATATTGTTAAGTAAGTCATCATAAACCTCGACTTCCGTTTCATCTGCTCGTCCTAAATCGGCGTTCAAATGAAAAAGCAGACTATCTTCATAAATCGAGCGGTCTAATACATTATTATTATCAGACAAGGCTCTTTTGATTGAATCAAATCGCTTATTTAAAAAGTATATTTGTAATAAGAAGGCATATTTTTGAGGGTTCTCATAGAATAATGGCAAAACTTTATTATCGTCAACACTCTCATAAAAAGCTTGTGTTTTCAATTCTTCCGCCAACATCTCAGTTAAAGAGCTTTTTCCTGCTCCGATTGTTCCAGCTAATACTAGCACTGTCATTACACCTTTCCCATTCTATTTTTAGTTTTAGTGATTGTTTAATTAAAAATTAGTAATAAATAAACAAGGCTTGCTCATTATAGTGCAAAAAAAAGTTCTCGTCAAATTGCTAATATATATGCTGTAAATGCTGTTGTTAAAGGAATCTTTTAGTTTTTATATTTTTTTTATTACGATTAATAAATAGATGAAACATCTTAGCTTTTTGTAATAAAAACGAATTAAAAATAAGAATGAAAGCAGTTTTTAAAATTAAAAAATGTCAAAAATGTTGGACGTTTTCAGTTGTTAGGTTGTTTTTTGATATCATTTTAGTTAAATTGAATTACTTTTGTTTGTGTTTAATAACCGAAATTTGACGCTTTTTTTGTTCTTAGTTTGTCTAAACTTATCCCAAGTTCAAGCTAAAATATAGTATAATAAAATTAATATCTTTTAATTAAGAAATACCAGTCGTTTTAGCAAGAAAGGAGGAAAACATGTTTGCACCCTTGAATACAAAAACTGAATATAGTTTTTTAGATAGTGTCGTTAAAGTTGATGACTATTTGGAAACGGCTCACCGTTTAGGTTATCAAACGGTTGGAATTTGCGATGTAGGGAATCTTCATGCAGCTTTTCGTTTTGTCAGAAAAGCTCAAAAATTTAATTTGCAATCCATTATTAGTATTGAGCTAAATTTTGAATGGCGGGGTTTACCAATTGCTTTTTCTTTTATTGCTAAAGATACTGAAGGTTATAAAAACTTACTTCGGATTTCGACGCTTCATAACTATGGACGCCGTCAATTTTCTGATATTCAAAATCATTTATCAGGAATCGCCTTGATTATTCCTGAAACTTACGGAAGTTTGAGCGAGCTGACAGAACTTTCGTCAGTAGCTGATGAAGCTTTTATTGGGATTGATCAACTGACAGATAAAGGGGCTAAATTTAATTTACCAACACTTCCTTTTCCTGCTATTCGCTATTTGAATTTTTCTGATAATGAAATTTTAGCAATTTTGCATGCGGTGCGTGATGGAGTTTCTTTTGATGAAAGTCTAACAATCAGTTCTAATGAACTTCTTCAAAGACCAGAAGCTTATGAGACTTACTTTTTGAAATATTTTCCACAGGCTTTGAAAAATCTGTCAGCATTAACAGCAAAGATTGCTTATCAGTTCGATGAAAAATTGGAGCTTCCTAGATTCGATAAGAAGAGACAGGCAGTTGAACATTTACGAGAAGAAGCGACTTTAGGTTTGTCAGCTCGACTTGAAGAAAAAAAATTACTGACAGAAGTCTCGTCAGCAAATTTGCAAGATTTGTCAGTTTATCAAGAACGTTTAGAAAAAGAGTTGTCAGTCATTCATCAAATGGGATTTGATGATTATTTCTTGATTGTCGCGGATTTGTTGCGTTATGCTCGTGAACAAGAAATTTATTGTGGAATGGGGCGTGGTTCAGCGGCCGGTTCTTTAGTTGCCTATGTTTTAGGAATTACACAAGTTGACCCTGTTCAACATAATCTCTTCTTCGAACGTTTTTTGAATCCAGAACGTGTGGCCATGCCCGATATTGACATTGACATGCCAGATGACCGCCGTGCTGAATTATTGGCCTATATGAAAAACAGATATGGTTCAGACCATGTCGCACAAATTGTTACTTTTTCAACCTTGGGTAAAAGACAGGCGCTTAGAGATGTTGGTAAAGCTTTTGGAATGACTGAAGCTGAATTATCCAATTTGACTCGGATGCTTGTGCGTCGTTTTGGAACTTTGGCTGATGAATATGAAAATAATCAGCGTTTTAAAGCTGAAGTGTTAAAAAATGGAAAATTGAAAAGAATTTATGAAGTCGCAAGACGAATTGAGGGAATGCCCCGTCAGACTTCAACACACGCTTCAGGTGTCGTTCTATCTTTGGTGAATTATGTATCACTAAAACCGTCAGAAGATTTGGCTTTGACGCAATATGAGGCGCCAGATGTTGAAGCAATTGGACTTTTGAAAATTGACTTTTTGGGATTACGTAATTTAACAATAATTTCTAGATTACGTGATTTGGTGAAAAGACGTCAAAAAATTGATGTTGATCCACTAAAAATAAATTTGGAAGATGAAGACACATTGGCCCTTTTTCGGGCTGGAAATACTATGGGAATTTTTCAGTTTGAAAATCCACAAATGCGACGTTTTTTAAGAAATCTTGCCCCAAGTAAATTTGATGATATTGTTGATGCAACTTCAATTTTCCGTCCTGGTCCATCACAGTTTATTCCACAATTTGTTGCTCGACGACATGGGAAAGAAATTGTGCCTACAGTGGATGATTCTATTAGTGAAATCTTAAAGCCAACATACGGAATTATGATTTATCAGGAGCAAATTATGCAGGTGGCTCAAGCTTTTGCAGGCTTTTCTCTTGGGAAAGCTGACCTTCTTAGACGAGCAATTTCTAAGAAAAAAGGGTCTGAGCTAGAAAGATTGCGTGAAGATTTCTTAGATTCAGCAAGCCATAATGGCCATTCTAAAGAAAAAGCAGAAGAAATCTATGACTTAATTGAACGTTTTGCTAATTATGGTTTTAACCGTTCACACGGTTTTGCTTATGGGGCACTTGCTTTTCAAATTGCTTATTTTAAGGCACATTTTCCTGATGAATTTTATGAAATTCAATTACGTGATCGCAAACGTGAAGTAATGATTTTAGATGCGTTAGAAAATGGGTTTGAAATAGAAAAACCAAGCATTAATCTGATGAAAATTGGCGATTTTGTAAAAAATAAAAAGATTCGTTTAGGATTGGCTCACGTTCAAGGAATTTCTCGTGATTTAGCAAAATGGATTGTTGAAAATCAACCCTACAAAGATTTAGCAGACTTTGTCGAAAAACTACCTAATAATTTTCATAAAAAAGAAAACATTCTCCCTTTGATTCAGATTGGAGCCTTTGATTATGCAGATTCAAATCGAGGGAAATTAGCTTATAATTTGGCTGACCATGCTAATTTATTAAACTATTATAGTGATGATATTTTTATGGCAAGTTCTGGTGGGGGCTTTGCCTATCATGAGGCAGAAGATTATTCAGAAACTGAAAAATACGATTTTGAAAAAAATTTATTAGGAATTGGGGTAACACCACATCCTTTGCAAAATCTAGCTCGCAGATTTGAAGATAATTTTACACCTCTTGCTCAACTTGTGAAAAATAGGCGAATGACTATCTTGGTTGAAATCAATTACATTAGAACGCATCGGGCTAAGACAGGGCAAACAATGGCCTTCTTAACAGTATCTGATAGTCGTGAAAATTTTGATGTGACACTTTTTCCAGAGATTTATCGTCAATTTTCAAGCGAGCTTGAACAAGGAAAATTTTATCTCATCAGTGGAAAAGTAACAGAACGTAATGATGAATTACAGCTGGTTGCTGACCGAATAAGCCCAGCTTTGGAAACGGATAGAAAACTTTGGCTAAATTTAAAAGATGAGAAGTATAATCAAAAAATTTCACAAATTTTGCGTGAATTTCCGGGCTCTCATCAAGTGATTCTTCACTATTCAAATTTGAAAAAAACAATCCAAACAAAAATTTATGTGGAAGAATCGGAGATTTTACAAAAAAGGCTGGAAGGGTATGTTATTGGTATAGTATATAAATAAAATGGTTCTATCAAGGGCCTTTTTATTTATAGTTGTTTAGAAATAGGAAAAGTGGTAATATTAAAAAAAATGAGCAAGAGGGATGTGATGAAAAAAGTAACAATTAAGGATGTTGCGTTACAAACAGGTTTATCCGTGAGTACAATTTCTAGAGTATTTAATAATTATGGCGATATCAGTGATAAAACAATCAAAAAAGTTAATCTTGCAGCTAAGGAATTGGGCTATACTCCAAATAGTGCAGCAAAACAACTCTCGAGTAAGAAGAAAAAAATTATTGCTTTAATTTTAAATGAAATAAATGTTACACCTGGAGTAGCAATGCCTTTAGAGGTCTTAGGTGGAGTGGTTGATAATTTGGATAAGACGGATTATGAATTTGTTTTTTATGCCACAAATTCAACTAAACAAAAGCAAAAAAGCTTGAAGCAATTCTGCAATGAGCGTGATATTACGGGATTGATTATTCAGGGATTACGTATTTCTGACCCTTACTATCAGGAACTGGCAACTTTTGATTTGCCTACTGTTGCGATTGATCTGGATATAGAAAATGATAAAGTTGGAACAGTTTCAACTGATAATGTTAAGGCCGCCTTTGAAATGACTCGTTTATTGATAGATTCAGGTCATAAAAATATTATTTTTATCAATGGAACTAAAGTGGCAACCGTTGCCCAAGAACGTGAGACCGGATATCTTGCAGCAACTGATAATTCACAAATTTTTTATGCAAATTTTTCCGAAACTGAAGCGTATCAATGGGCAATTGATTATGCTAAAAACAAAGGATTTAAAAAGGAAGATGCAGTTTTTGCAGCTTCTGATATTATGGCAATTGGGATTATAAAGGCATTTAGAAAGTTGAATTTAGTCAATCAAGTCGCAGTCGCTGGTTTTGATGATATTACACTTGCGAGTTATATTACCCCTTCTTTAACGACAGTTCGGCAAGATGTTAGGAAAATCACGGAGTATGCAGTGAAGGATTTAATCTGTCAAATCGAGAGTGGAGAGGTTAAACATCGGTTTGTTCCTTTTCAAATCATTGAGCGCGAAAGTACGAATATGAATATGAGTTAATTTAGTAAAAAACTCATATTTTTTTATTGACAAATGAAAGCGATTACTATATAATGTTTTTGTGGAACTAAAACGTTTTAGTTGGAGGCGGAAATGAGAATATTATTTTTTGTACAACGTTTCTTAGCAACCTTGATTGATTTAATCATTGTTTATTTGCCAGTTTTACTTCTTGTTCAGCTTATTTTTATCAATAAAGAAGTGAGTGGCATTGGGAATTTTTTGGCAGCTATTCTCTTTGTTTTGTACAATTTAATTTCAGAAAGTAGCTTTCAGGGAAAAACAATTGGAAAATTTTTTGCTAAATTAAAAGTGAAAACAATATCAACAGATTTATTGGAAGTGTGTCAGCGTGAGATGGCTAAGTTACTCTATTTTTTACCAATGGTTGGTTGGATTTTTGTCCTTGTTAGTGTGGTTATGTATTTCGTAAATGGTCAGTTTTTACATGATAAAATTGGAAGAAGTGAGGTGACAGTTAGTGATTAATCAGAACAATCTACCGGTTTTTTTTAAAAGTCCAATTTTACCATTAGCTTCAGTTTTTATTTTGACAATCTTAGTTGCTTATTTACTTGCTTGGTTTTATCGAAATGATTATGACCCGATGAAAATGATCAGAGCCTATTTAATTTATGGTTTACCATTTTTCTTACTCGGATTTTTATTGCAGGTAAGATTAATATTAATATTTGGAACTTACATTTTTGGAGTAATCATTTTGATTTTTCGAAATCAACATTATTTTGATCAGTAAAGTTATTAAAAAATTTTAAGAATTTACTAAAACGTTTTAGTTGAGACATCAATAATTTAAGAAGGAGAATAAATTTGAGTTTTATGTATTACAACGAAGAAAATCTTTGGCAGGTTGAGCAAAAAGGATTTGATGAGCGTTATTTGGGAAAATCAGAAGCTACAATGGCTTTGGGGAATGGTTATTTTGGGAGTCGCTCTAGCGAAGAAGAAGCATACATTGGTGAGAAACGAGATACTTTTGTAGCAGGAACTTTTAATTCATTTGATGAAAATGAGGTCACTGAATTACCTAATGTTCCTGATATGTGGGGAATGGAATTTGTTATTAATGACCAACGATTTTCGCTGACACAAGGCCTTGTCAGAAATTATTCTAAGCGTCTGAATCTTAAAAATGGCGAACTAAGTCGAGAATTTATTTGGGAATTAAACGATATAAAGTTAAAATTCATATTTCAAAGATTTATATCAAAAAAACGTCAGCACTTGCAGATCAGTCATTTAGAACTTTCTAATCTTACTGATAGAGCCGTCAGTATAAAAATACACTCAGGAATTAACGGACAAGTTTCCAACGAGGGCAGTCAGCATTTTACTGATGGTGAAAAAGGGCTGATGAATGGCAAATTTATCCAAATGATGTCAATGACAACTCATTCCAAAATTCAATTTGTACAAACAGTTGAGCATAAATTTGACATAAGAGTATCAGAGAGACCAGAAACTGGACGGCGTGCTTTCTTTATGAATTATAATTTTGAACTTGCCGCTGATAGTTCATTCACTGTTGAAAAACGAGGGTCTGTTTATACTTCAATTGACAATGACCTTGAAAGTCAGGATTTGAATGTAATACGTAGACAAGCGGTTCATGAATTAGAGAGTGTAGAGAAGTTGACTTATCAGGAACTTCTAACAGAATCGCAACTTGCTTGGCAACAAATTTGGGAAAAACACCCGATAAAGATTGACTCCGAAAATTTCCGTGACCAATTGGCTATTAGATTTGCCAAATATCATTTGCACGTCATGGCACCCGCACATAATGAGCATATGAATATTGGTGCAAAAGGACTTTCTGGGGAGGGTTACAAGGGACATACATTTTGGGATACTGAAGTTTTCATGTTGCCTTATTTTAATTTTACACACCCAGAAATTGCTAAAAATCTTGTGACTTATCGTTATTTGGGACTTGACGGTGCGCATAAAAAAGCGAAAGTCAATGGATATGAAGGTGCCCAATATCCATGGGAAGCAGCTAATCCTGCTGATGGGGAAGTCACTCCTGTTTGGGGCGCAGCCGATATTGTGACTGGGCAGTCGATAAAAATTTGGTCAGGATTTATTGAGCAGCATATCACATCGGATGTAGCTTTTGGAATCAAGCAATACATTGATGTCACAGGGGATAAAGTTTTTGAAGTGGAAAAAGCTTACGAAATTTTAATTGATACTGCAAAATTTTGGGCCAGTAGACTGGAGTATATTCAGGAAGATGACTCTTATGAAATTCGTGATGTGATTGGACCTGACGAATATAAAGAACATGTCAACAACAACGCTTATACCAATTATACTGCCCATTGGAATGTTAATTTTGCCATAGATTTAATTCAGAAATTAAAAAGTCAAAAACCCGATATTTATGACAAATTAGACCAAAAATTTAATCTGAATTTACTGACAGAAAACCTGTCAGAAAAAGTTGATAAAATTTTTCTACCAAAAGCGACAGCTGACGGAATTATTCCGCAAGATGATACTTATCTTAGTAAAAAAATATTAGATTTGCAGGAATATCGTGACTCTGATGGAGTTGATAGTCTTTTTCACGATTATAATTTGGAGCAAGTCAACCAAATGCAAATTACAAAACAAGCTGATGTCTTACTTTTGATGTTACTTTTTGAAGGATTATTTGATAAAGAACAAAAATTGAAAAATTTTGATTATTATGAGCCTAAAACTACTCATGATAGTAGTTTAAGCCTTTCTACACATGCTATTCTTTCGGCGGATTTGGGAAAATTAGAGCAATCTTATGATTTTTTTAACAAAGCCATAAATATTGACATGGGCGAATACATGAAGTCGTCAGACGCAGGCATTCACGCGGCAAGTCTTGGAGGAATTTGGCAAATGATAGTATTTGGATATGGTGGAGTGAGGATGATAGAAAGTCAATTACGGATTGAGCCACATTTACCAAAGAAATGGAAAGTTCTGGAATATGGTTTTGACTATCATGGAGAAGCTATTCATGTAGAATTGACCAAAGATAAAATGAATTTGTCAAAAGAAAATAATGACCATGCTATTAGTTTTATGAATAAAGGTCAAAAATATCTTTTAAAAAATCAGTTAACAATCAAAATGTGAGATAAAAATATAAATAATTTCACATCATAAAATTTCCACTAGGAGGAAAAAACATGAAAACTTGGAAAAAAGTTTCGCTCATCAGTCTGACTTTGGTTGGTGCAATAGGATTAGTCGCTTGCGGTAATTCTGCTTCTGGCTCGAAAAATACCCAAACGAAAACGCTGACAGTCGGTTATTGGAAAGGCTCTGATACCGAAAATACCACTTTTGATAAATTGGTTAAAAATTTTGAAAAAGAAAATAAAGTCAATGTTAAACCCAAAGTCTATACGGATATTACAACCCAACTTCCGACTGATCTTTCTGGTGGAACTGCTCCCGATGTTTTTTACATTGACTCTTCTTTCTATCCTTATTTGCAAAAGGAAGGTGTCTTAAATGACCTATCAAAAGTTGTCAATAAAGATGATTTTTATTCATCAATTGCTAAAGCATTTGAAAGTGACGGAAAAATTTACGCTGCACCAAAAGATGTGTCAACTTTAGTAATTTATGTCAATAAAGACATTTTTGCTAAAGCAGGAATCGATGTAAATTCAATCCCCAAATCTTATGAAGAATTTATCAAATGGGCACCAAGCGCTCAAGCGAAAATTGATGCAGCTTACGGCAAAGGCAAAGTTTATTTGATGAATATGAATGCTGATTTGACCAGAAACTGGCAATTTATCACAGCTGATGGACAAAATCCAATTACAAAAGCTGGCAAAGCAGATTTATCAAATCCAACCATTTTGAAAAATCTGGGAACTGTCGTTGATATGTTCAATACTGGAGCAGTAGCAACGCCTCAACAAGTCGGTGTCGGTGATGAAGGTGCTGGTTTTGGAAATGAAAAATTTGCCATGGCGCTGACAGGAAACTGGAATTTCCAAGTTTTCAATACTCAATACAAAGATCTTCATTACACAATCATTCCTAACTTGACTTATCAAGGAAAAGAAATGACCATGCAATACACGGTCGGTTGGGGTGAATACAAAGATACTAAAGCAAAATCACTTGCTGACAAATGGATTCAATATGTCACAGGAAAAGATGGAATGTCGACTTGGACAAACGGTGTTGGGACACTTGCGACGCGTCCAGATGTTGCTGACAGCTCAACTTTCTTAAAAGCAAATCCTTTACTTCAAGTCCATCAAGATTCAATTAAATTTGCAACCCCTTGGCAAGATGGGACCAATCTGACAACCCTTGTTTCATCATACGGAAACTTTATTCCAAATGTTTTCAAGAAAGGGGCAACCGCGGCCGACTTGAAAGCCGCAATGAAACAGGCAGATCAAGATGCCAATAGCAAAATATCAAAATAAAAGTCATTCTGTCAGTAAAATTTAAGTTCTGTCAGTAAATTCGCTATAGTATAGATAGCAAAATTTACTTACAGAAGCGTGAAATTTACTGACGAAACTCTATAAAGACAAAAAGAAAGGATTTGCTCACATCATATGGAAAAACAAAAATCGAGTAAAAGAGCCAGAGGTGAAATGATTCAAGCTTATGGATTTTTAGCTCCTGCCCTTCTTGTTATTCTCATATTCTTTGTGCTGTCAATTTTATTTGCAGTTTATTTGTCATTTAACAATGTCAATCTTATTGCGCACAATTATCAATGGAATAATTTTAAAAATTACACTAACCTTTTAGGGGATAAACAACTTCTTCGAGCATTAGAAAATACAGGTTTCTTTGCTTTAGTTGTGGTACCAGTTCAAACGATTATTGCTTTGGTCATCGCCTATATTTTGGCAAATAAAGGCATTAAAGGAAAAACTGTTTTTCGTTTAATTTATTTTTTACCAACATTGACAAGTTCAGCAGCTTTGACTTTAATCTTCATGTTTATTTTTAATCTAAATGGTCCAATCAATGGTCTCTTAGAAAGTCTTCATCTGATTAGCCAACCAATTAATTTTATAAATGACACCAATTGGACTTTAAAGGTAATCATGATAATGAATATTTGGTCAACAGTACCCTATTTTATGACCATTTATCTCGCTTCTTTGGTTGATTTACCAGATTCAATGTATGAAGCTGCTGAAATTGATGGGGCGAACGTTTTTGATAAATTACGTTATATCACCATTCCTTATCTTCGACCAATTACTACCTTTGTGTTACTGACAGGGATTATTGGAACTTTTCAAATGTTTGACCAAGCTTATATTTTTTCGGGTGGAACAGGTGGACCAGCTAATAGTACGCTGACCGTCAGCCTTTTAATTTTCCAATATGCTTTTGGTCAAAATAATCAAATGGGCTATGCAGCAGTTATTGCAATCATTTTGGCAATTATTATCTTTGTAGTCGCTCGAATTGCTGAGAAATTAAACGGAGGAAACGGTTTTGAAAAGAACTAGAAAACAGAGTCTGCTTCGAACGCTGCTCTATGTGATTTTAATTGTTTATGCTTTTATTACTTTTTATCCCTTCATGTGGGCTTTAGCCGCATCTTTTAAACCATTATCTGAGATAACGAGTGGAAGTTTATCACTATTTTCAAAACACTTTACGATTGAGCAATACCAATATCTCTTTAGTCCAGCCTCTGGTTCAATGTTTACGCAATGGTTAGTTAATTCAGTGATAGTTTCAGTAATTGGAACAGCAATCAATATTTTTCTAAATACAATGGCAGGATATAGTCTAGCAAGATTAACATTTCCGGGGCGCAAACAATTTTATTATGGAATTTTAGCCATGATGATGGTGCCTGCTCAAGTACTCTTAATTCCCAATTATTTGATTATCAAAAACTTAGGAATGTTAGATACTTTTTGGGCGCTGATTTTACCAGCAGCGATTAATATTGGAAATATCTTTATGATGAGACAATTTTTCTTAAGCTTTCCAAAAGATGTTGAAGAAGCTGCCCGAATTGATGGATTATCTCGTGTTGGAACATTTTTTCGTATTGTAATGCCACTTGCAAAGCCTTCAATCGCAACACAGGCAGTCTTTGTTTTTATGGGATTTTGGAATAATTTTCTTTCACCAATGTTATATTTACATACACCGAGCAAATTTACTTTAACAGTTGGTCTACAAATGCTCCAGTCAGCTGATCAAGGCGGACAGATGTGGAATCGCGTCGTGGCTGCTTCAATCTTA
>OLPH01002652.1_pt1 | contig 14037 bp, 8 predicted proteins | sample 1672951 | NCBI WGS metagenome assembly OLPH01 (sample SAMEA3136740, study PRJEB25190) | human gut metagenome | reverse complement strand
CAGCAGGTTGGCACGCAGGGAGAGATGATAATCAGTTGTGATTTTGGTTTCCGACAGCGTGTCGGCAAGTGTATTTTGTTGAGCGGTTTTCTCGGCTTCTGCCTTTTCAGCGGCAAGTCGGGCTTCTTCCGCCTTGCGCTGCTCTTCGGCAAGCCGTTCCTGCTCGGCACGCTTCTCGGTTTCTAAGCGTTCGGCTTCCGCCTTGCGTCGTGCTTCTGCTTCCGCATCCGTCACGGCTGTTTCCTTTACCGGTACCGTCAGGCGCACGGTGACAAAATCACCCTCTGTCACATGATTGCGGGTAATGAAGTTTTCTTCCTTGATTTTCGCTCGTGTAATCAGTTCTGATTTCACACGGTTGGCACGAATCTTCGCTGTTGCAAGGTTCTTGACTTCACTGCTCTGCGAATTGCAATATCCGTCAACCAATAGCGGCAGTTTGCCGTCAAGAATTGTTGCTTTGTTGTTTTCGATACATTCCAACAGGCGGGCAAGTTCCGTGTCATTGCCATTCCAAGGCACGTAGAACATGTCCTTCTGCGTAACGAACCGGAAGGTGTAGGTCGTGTCTGCTTTCTGCTGCGCAATGACAGGAAAAGTTAGCGTCATCAGCCACAGAAACAGGGTAAGAAAAGTGATTTTTCTGCTCATATAAACTTGAATTTATTATCTTTGTCTTCTCCAAAGGTAATAAATGCCATTCAGCGCCCAAAATATTACAAAAACTTTTTCTGTTGAAATACAGCGTTTTATGAAAAATAGTCGTTTGAGCACTTTTCAAATTGTCGTTAGAGCACCTTTTTGTCGAATTAGCACTTTTTTTGTCGTTTGAGCACTTTTGGGAAATGGGTTTCTGAGACCTTTTTCAATGTTTTTTAGTACACAAATTATTCCCGATTTGCTTTTTTCCATTTGGCAGGCGTACATCCTTCCTTCTCGGAAAATAATTTGATAAAGTTACTGCGGGAAAGAAAACCGGAGGACTCAGCCAGCTTCTGTATATTGATTTCCGGATGCTCCTTCAGCATGTTTTTCGCATACTCCAACCGGAGACCGGTTATCCATTCGCGGAATGTCATTTTATACGTAGTCTTGATATAAGCGGAAAGATAGGTACGGTTCGTATGAAGTATTTCGGACAGTTCTTTTATGGTAAGTCCCTGCTGGACATAGCCGTCTGTCTTTATCCAGTTGGCCACTTTCTCTATAATTTCTGTATAGGACACTGGAACTTCTTTCTCAGAAACTATTTTAGGTTCTGTTTCTGTATCTGTCAGAAGTTCTTCTTCAGACTGTATATCTTGCTCAAAAGCATTTTCCACCTGTTCATAGAACAGCAGGTAGTTCTGATAGCTGTAGAAAAGATAGCTGTAGAACGGTATTGACGACAAAATCCAGATAAAAACAAATTTGTCTGGCAGAAATGTCAGCAATCCGCATCCGACACCGAAGATAACAGCCCAATAAGTGAATATGGAAAGCCATTCGATATATGTACCTATATCATCCGCCTGAGTTTCATTGAAAATCCGAATGGCTCTACGGTATGCAATTATGACTCTGCGAGCTAAAACGACTCCAAAAACGACTAACCATACAGCTAAAGCAAATAAAGAGAATTTTTGCATGATTCCGCTTGGCAACAGGAACAACACAACTCCGGAAAGAGTTGAAAATATAATCCATAAAATGATATGTGTCCACACACGCCGTTTGGTAATGTAAAAACGATCAAGCAACATTATCAATGCCGAACTGAACAGAGAATAGCACAGGAAGTATGTGGACATGTTCATCAATATGGCAGAATCCGCATTTTTGAATCGGATACCAAAGAAGAAATGTACCGAATAATTTGCCGAAAGCAGCAGCATAGCTATACCCATAATCTGTCGGGAGCGGAGATAATTCTTGAAAATTTTCTTTTCAGGAGTCTTTGCAAACAAAAAATAAAAGCCGAAGAATAACATCAACGGCAGTGCGGTATAAAGTGAAAAACTGTATATAGATATAGATGGCTCCATTGTTATGCTTATTTGATTTTGATACAAAGTTACGTCTTTTTCTTCACAAATAGACACATAATCTATGATTTAACGTTATAGATTCGGTCATATTAGATTGAAAAATTATTAGAATTAAAGCCAGTGGTGAAAAAATTCAACCACTGGCTTTTTCTGTCAAGACTTCGATATTAAAGTTTTACACCTTTGGATTCCGATAAACCGGGTCTCCCTATAATTAAATGACTGCGTACAAAGTCCACGTGCGGGCTTTCCGGCTGTTGTTCCGTCTGTTTTTTCTCGTTGCCTTGCCGGTTCTCTTCCGTGTTTTCCTGAGCCGGAGCCAGCTCAAGCTGTATCTTGCGGTCCAGTGCGGCGAGTTCGGACTTCAGCTGTTTCAGCTCGTCCTCCTTCTTCCACACCTTGCCCGCTATCTCCTGCAACTGCGGAATCTCCTTTTCCAGCACTTCGTTCTTAGACTTGTACTGGTCGATGATGGTCGGAATCCTCTCCAATGCGTTCAGAAAGTTTCGTGCGGCAGCAATCGGGTCTGCCATCGCCAGATGCCCGTTGTTGTAGGTGTACTTGTAGTTACCCTCCACCACGAAGCGGTTGTCAGTGAACTCCAGACCTTCTTTGAGTGTCCTCTCGCTGACCACCTTTATCGGAAAGCCGTAAAGTTCCCCGACAGCCTTGTACAGTCCACCAGTCGTGGCGTTCTTGGCGATTTCCTGCAAACGCTTACCGATGACCTTCTCATCCGTTGAATCCACGCCGTCCACCTTGACAAGATTAAGGCGGCTGCCTTCCTTATCAGTCTGCACAACGGAAAGAAAACGGTTCCAGTCTTCCGTCATGGCTTCGATGAAAGCCGTGTTGTTGCGCAGTTCTCCCGTCTTGGATTCCAGCTTGAACTCCGAATCGCGCTTGCCCTTGTTGAACGACTTGCGTTCCCCTTCGAGCGAGGCGATACGCTTCTCTAATTTCGCCTTATCCAAAAGGTCGGTATTGCCGGAGAGCAACGCCATATACTCCGAGAAGTTCATACCCGATTTTTCGTCCATTGCTCCCTCGTCGATGGTACGTGCGCCCATCGCTCCACTTTTGAGCTGCGATATGAACGTCTGCTTGCAGTGCAGCAGATTGAACTTGTAGCTGTCCAGCGACTTTTCCACCGCGTAGATGATGACATCCACGTTATTCTCGGCAAAATGCTTGGCAATCTCGTTCCCGGCTCTAACACCCCGTCCGTCACGCTGTTGCAGGTCGGACGGTCGCCACGGTGTATCAAGGTGATGGATGGCGACACATCTTTTCTGCGCATTCACGCCCGTTCCGAGCATACTTGTGGAGCCGAACAGCACGCGCACCGTCCCGGCGTTCATGGCATCTATCACCGCCTTACGAGCCTTATCCGTCTTACACTCCTGAATGAAGCGCACCTCACTTGCCGGTATGCCGTAATCCTCCACCAACTTGCGTTTTATCTCGCTGTACACGTTCCATCCTTCCCCCGGCTGATATGTACCCAAGTCGGAGAACACGAACTGCGTTCCTTTGTGCGCATCGTATTTGTGGTAATACTCCGCTATCATTTTGGCGCAGTGGCTCGCCTTGTTGTCGGAGTGGTCTTCGTAATTGGGGTCTATCATGCGCATATCCAAAGCCATCTTCCGCGCGTAGTCGGTAGCGATGAGCATCTTAGCCTTCTCTTCCGTTTCAGACAGCGGCAACCTGCCCAACAACGTCGCGTCACCTGTCTTGGCAAATTCCATCAGTTGTTTGATGAAATACTCTTGGTCGGGTGTAGGCGGTATGTGGTGCAGTATCTCGTTCTTGTGCGGACGATCCACACCCACGTCCTCCGCCGTGCGGTAGTCGGTGATTTCGTTGTAAAAGGCGGCAAGCTCCGGTACTTTGATGAAGTAGCGGAAACGCTCCTTCTGCACCACGTTGTTTGTCACGTTGAACTCGAAGTCGGTCGTCTTCTTGGCGAAGATAGCCGCCCATGCGTCGAAACAGCGGATGTCCTGCCGTTCCAGTTCCTTCGGGCGCAGGTACTTAAAGAGCAGGTACAATTCCGTCAGACTGTTGGAAATAGTCGTGCCGGACAGGAACGTAGCCCCTAAGTCTTTGCCCGTACGCTCCTGTATAGTTCGTATGGCAAAAAGCATATTCAGGGCTTTCTGGCTCCCCTCCGAGTTTCCCAACCCCGCCACACGGTCATGCCGGGTGTTGAAAGTCAAGTTCTTGAATTGGTGGCTCTCGTCTATGAAAATGTGGTCGATGCCCATCTGTTTGAAGTCCACCACGTCATCTGTGCGCGACTTGATGGCGTGTTCCACTTTCTCTAACTTCGCCACAAGGTTGTGCTTGCGCTTCTCCAATCCTTTCAGCATCGCCCGCGACACGTTCTTGCCTTGCTGCCGTAAGACTTCGAGGTTTTCCTCCACCGTGTCAAGCTCCGCTTGCAGGATGCGTTGCTGCAACTCCGGTGACTGCGGTATCTTGCCGAACTGGTCATGCGACATGATGACGCAATCATAGTCATTGTTTTTGATGTTGTTGAAGAAACGCACACGGTTGGCGGTCGAGAAATCCTTTTCCGAAGCGTAGAGGATGCGGGCATTCGGATAGGCAGCTTGATAAGTGGCGGCAATCTCCGCGACATTGGCTTTCAGACCAATAATCATCGGCTTGTGCGCCAAGTTCAGACGCTTCATTTCATGCGCTGCAATACACATTATCAGTGTTTTACCTGTTCCGACTTCATGGTCGCATATTCCGCCGCCATTCTGTTTTATCATCCAGACGCAATCCTTCTGCGACGGATAAACGCTTTGAATACCCCGGCTTGCCAATCCTTTCAGATTGAGGTCGGGAAACGTCTGGTGCGAACCGTCATACTTCGGGCGCACGAAACAGTTGAACTTGCGGTTATACATTGTCACGAGCCGTTCCTTGAACTGCGGCGACTGCTCTTCCAACCATTCCGAGAACCCGTTGCGGATTTCGTCAATCTTGGCGTTGGCGAGCTGTATGCCCTCGCTGTCACGCACCTTGATGTCGTTGCCGTTCTCATCTTTGCCAATACTTTTCATCATGTCGGGACAGGTGTTGTGCAAAGCGTGTTTCAACAGGTGCATACCGTCATAGTTCCGGTAATAGCCCTTTACCAGAAACTCGTCCGTGATCTTCATGGTGCGGTAGCCGCACGCCACGGAAAACTCGTCCATGCTTGCGGAGTAGGCTATTTTCACGTCCGTGTCGAAAAGGTGGCTCATGTAGGCGGCATACACACCAGTGGGAATCCAGCGTTCCCCGAAATTGAAGTCGAGGTCTTCAAAGGCGATGCGCTGCGGTTCGGCCTCCTTCAATGCCTCCCACGCCTGTTTCACCTCCGGCATCCGCTCACTTTCGGGATTGTCCTCCATCCAGCCCTCTATGCGTTCCGCCTTCTCTATCACGTTCCCCGCGATGAAGCGGTCTTTGATTTCGTAACCGGTTACGAGCGGGTTGTAGAAGATGCGCCCCTTGAGGGCACCAAGCAGTTCCTCTTCCGTGGTGTCGGTTATCTCCCGCATATAGCCGAGATTGACCGTGCCGAACTTGTTGAGCGATGCGGACAAGGCTTCTTCGGGAGAGCCTGCATTGACACGGCTCTCCACCGAGAAGGAAACGGGACGGTCGAAGATGTCCGCCTTGACAAACTTGCCGTCCTCCGCACGTTCCAGCGAAAGGATGTCGCGCCCTCCGGCATCCATCATCACCAGTTTCACGTTCTGTCTGGCGTTGAGGTTACCGTAACGCATGACAAACTCATCGTAGTAGGTGTTGAGATACCCGCGCTGCGGTTTGTGTTCCGTATGGTTCTCCGTCTCGTGGCTATACAGACGTTCGTAAGCGTCACGGAGCGATATATACAGCATCGCTTTCTCTTTTTGATAGCCACGGAGGTCGAGCGGTTGGAAGGTCGCACCGTAAGGCGTGAGGTCTTTCAGGTAACCGAGATTGCGTGAAGCATCCAGCACCATCGAGCCGTCACGGTGGTGTGGCTCCAGCAGGCCGTTGAACGGACGGGGAGAAAGGTCCATGACTTCCTCCTTCGGCTTTTCCGTTTCAAGTTCCGGGAACAGGGAAGTGGCAACCGTTTCGGAAGTAGGCACAACTTCTGCCAGTGTTTCAGGTTGCTTTATTTCTTCCGTTTGTTCCGGCTTTTTATCCATATTGTCCGAAGAAGGCGCAAAAGCAGGGTTCAACGTGTCTTTGATACCCATCTTTTTCAGTTGTTCCTGCCTGTGCCGTTCTGCCTCAAGCCGTAGGGCCTTGCGCCGTTCCGCTGTCAGGCTCATCATTGTCTCATAGAAGCCGTTGATGGGAGGATTGGTTTCCCAATCCAGAGTGGCGTAAATGTCGTCCGGGTCGTTTGGCTTTTCGGCATTTTCCGGCTTTTCTTCCTTATTACCGTTTACCGGCTTGGCGGCTTCAACGGGTGGAGTAACTTTGACTTGCGGTTTAGGCGTGGACGGCATAGGCTTCGGCTTGCTTTCCTTTTTCGCTGCCTTTTTCTTTTTTACCGGTTCCTCTATGGGCATACCCCAAAGGTCGAGCAGGGTAAGCTGCACGGCTGACGAATGATTGGGTTGGCGCGGCTCAATCTCCGGCTTTTCCTCTATGGGCTGTGCCTGCGGCTTCTCCACTCCCTTGACAGGCTCAATTACAGAAACGGGGGCTATTACAGAAGGTGATACCTTTTCTGTTTTCGGAGCAGGTTGCACTTCCGCAGCCGTGCTTTCCTCCTTTGTCGGATGCAGCCTGTGTCTCTCATACAGTTTCCTGTCAAGTTGTTGCAGTTCTATTTTCAGATGCTCCCGCAAGTCTTCCGCCAGTTGTGCGATGTCCCCACAGTGCAGGAGTTTATAGGCTGGTTTCCCGTATGGGTCGGTACTTCTGATTAAATCCGTGTGTGAAAGCGAGCCGATGCTCCATACATACCCATTTACGGAAGTGCCGATAGGGGTCTGTTCGGTCTGCACGAAGAGTTTTTCGTTGTAATACAGTTCACCATTCTTTCCGCTGTTCTTTTGCAGGATAATCAGGTCGCTGCCCACCTCCGTTCCCGCGTTATCCGTAAAGAGGTTGTTCGGCAGGCGGGCTACGCCCACCAGATTGGCATGGTTCATCATATACTCGCGTATGGGCGCGTTGGTCGGGGCATCCAGTACCCCCTGCGAGGTGATGAACGCCACGATTCCGCCTTCACGCACCGCGTCAAGGCTTTTCAAGAAAAAGTAATTGTGTATCGTCCGTGCCGCCGAGAGCCTTGCAGGATCCTTGCTGCCCGAAAAATCCGGGTCGAACACCGCCACATCGCCAAACGGTATATTGGAGACAGCCAAATCAAAATGGTTCATGAACGGCTTTTCTATCTTCTCGAAGCCCTGTACCCTTACTTTCTGTCCGGGATGCAGGTGCTTCAGTATCTTGCCCGTCATCAGGTCTTTCTCAAAAGCCATGATGTCCGCGTCCGGTCTGTTCTCCAGCACGGCGTCCACGAATGCACCGACACCTGCCGACGGCTCCAGCACCCGGTCGGGACGGATGCCGTGTTCATGCAGCACGTCCGCGATGGTCCCGGTTATCTCCGGCGGGGTATAGAAGGCGGTCAGCACGGACTGCTTCATGGCATCCATATTCCGTTTGTACTCCGTCTCGTCTTTTGTGTTCTCCCGCAGCAACCTGTGCAGTTCCACGGTAGGGGCAAACAGTTCGAGGTCGGACTTCGCCCAGTGGACGGCATCCGTCAGTTCCCTTGCAGGGTTGAGTATGTTCTTCAGTCCCCCGAAACCGCAATAACGTTCTAACAAGAGCCGTTCGCGTGCGGTGGGTGTGCGCTGTTCCCTGTCAAGGAGGAATGCCGTCCGTATCGCCTCGATGTTGTCCCGCAGCCTCTGTTTGCGGTTAAACGCCATACTCTTCGATATAGAGGATGACGGCTCCCGTCAGCTCCGTGTAGAGCAGGTCATATTCGGGCGACAGGGCGAAATTGTCGTCCGAGAGGTCATAGATGGAGAATACGTTTCCGACAAGCGGCAGCAGCTTCTGGGTAAAGGCTTCACATTTTTCTCCCGGTACTTCACCCGCAAATTCGTTCTCCACGACTTCGCGCAGGATGGCGTGCCTGGAGTAGCGAAGGCCCTCCGTCAGCACCTTCATCGCCAGTTCCTGCGCCCCGTCGGCAGGATAGCCTTCGAGCCTTGCCCGTTCATACGCTTCGGCGGCACGGTCGGTTCTTTCTCGGATGAAGGCTTCATCGGCTGCCTGTTCGAACTTGTTCGTGGTGAGGTAGTCCAGCAGGTACAGACCGTAATAGGAAAAGTCGGTCCGACCCTCGTTTTTCTTCTTGTTGTTCATTTCTTTGGAATTTAGTGGATTGATAATGATGATAGGGATAATCGTTGGAAAACGAGAAGAAAAAGGCACCCGGTATCCCTCCGAGTGCCACCACTAAATCCAAAGTATGAGTGTAATCCGGTATCGAAGAACAATTCATTACTCTGAACCAGTGGCAAAGTTAAACATTTATTTTCTTCTTTTCGCAGAGGTCGCTTTACTTTTCCTTTCTGGGAACACGAAAACCGTGTTATAGTCCCCGTCAAAGGCGACTACGGCATCAAAACTCTTGCCCTGCTTGCTCTTGAATCCTTTGAGCAGTTTCGTGTGTCCGTCGGTGAGCAGGTTTTTGATTTCATCATCAGAGAGGGTGCGGTTTGCTTTCAGGCGGAACACGGGCAGACCGCACTCCGCGTTGTCGCAGCGGACGACCTTGCCGTAAAACTGCATCGTCCCCGCTCCGCACTTGGGACACTTGCAGCCGGAATCCCTGCGGGCGAACAGCTTGTCGCACGACAGCAGTTCGGAGGTAATTTCCCGTGTATATGCCTCAATCTTCCTGCGGAAGTCATCGGCGGGCAGTTCCCCACGCTCGATGCGTGCCAATTCCTTTTCCCATTCGCCCGTCATGGCGACATCGGCAATACGCATCGCCTTCACGACCGAGTAGAGGGCAAGCCCTTTTTCGGTGGGGACAAGCGACTTCTTGCAGCGTTCCATATAGCCGCGCTTGAAAAGCGTTTCGATGATGGACGCACGGGTGGCGGGCGTGCCGATGCCGCAATCCTTCATAGCCTGCCGCAATGCGTCGTCCTCTATCTCCTTGCCAGCCGTTTCCATCGCGGACAGCAGGGTGGCTTCGGTATGCAGCGGCTTGGGTTTGGTCTTTCCCTCCGTGATGGAGGCGGCTTTCAGTGCCAGCGTGTCGCCTTCCTGCCAACAGGGAATGGCGGCGGTTTCCTCTTGGCTGTTGTTCTCTTCTCCATTCTCCTTGCCATAGACGGCACGCCATCCGGCCTGCCTGATGATGCTGCCTTTTGCCACGAACTCCACTCCGGCACACTCTGCCGTGACGGTGGCAGTGTCCTTGACGCATTTTTCGGAGAAAGCCTCAAGCATGCGCCCGGCTATCATGTGATAGACGGTGCTGTCCTCTTTGGAGAGGAACAGCGGCTTCTCGCCCGTGACGAGCAGGGCATGGTGGTCTGTCACCTTGCCGCCGTCCAGGCTGCGGCGTGTCGGCACGGCTTTCGGCTGCAACTTGCCATTCCATTCGGGCAGGCTGCCGATGAAGGCAAGCAGCTTGGGGATTTCCGCGAACACGTCTTCGGGAATGTAGCGGCTTCCGGTTCGCGGATAGGTGATGAGCTTCTTCTCGTAGAGCTTCTGCGCGATTTCAAGCGTCTGTTCCGCCGTGAAGCCATGCTTGGCGTTGGCTTCCTTCTGGAGCGTGGTCAGGTCGTACAGGAGCGGTGTTTCCTCCGTCTTCTCCTTGCGTTCGGCTTTCGTGACGGTGGCTGTGCCTGCCGACTTCACCTTATTATACAGTTCCGTCGCGGACTCTTTCTCTTTCCATTTTTCGGAAGAGGAAAACTTCACCGTTCCTTCATCGCAGCCGTCCGTTGCGATATGGAGCTGCCAGAAGGCTTCGGGGGTAAAGCGGCGGTTCTCCCAATAGCGTGCGCACACCATCGCCAACGTGGGTGTCTGCACCCGCCCGACGGAGTAAGTGCCGTGTCCGGCGGCGATGGAGAGTGCCTGCGTGCCGTTGATGCCCACGAGCCAGTCTGATTCGCTCCGTGCTTTGGCGGCAAGATAGAGGTTGTCGTATTTGTCGCCCGCTTCGAGGTTGCGCAGTCCCTCGCGGATAGCCTTGTCGGTAAGCGAGCTTATCCAGAGGCGGACGAACGGGGTGGTGCATCCGGTATAATGGTAGAGGTAGCGGAAGATAAGCTCACCCTCGCGTCCGGCATCGGTCGCCACGATGATCTGTTCGCTTTCCTTGAATAGCCGGGCGACGGTTTTAATCTGCGCCACCACGCTGCTGTCAGGCTTGTAGCCCTTCTCCGTCTTTACCTGACGGGAGACGAGCGTGAAGGTGTCGGGTATGACGGGCAGGTTGTCACGGACAAAGCCGCGTATGCCGTAACCGTCGGGCATGGCAAGCTGCACGAGGTGTCCGAACGCCCATGTCACGGCGTAGCCGCCTCCCTCGAAATATCCTTCCTCTCTCTTTGCCGCGCCCACGATACGGGCGATCTCACGTGCCACAGACGGCTTTTCTGCAATGATTGTCTTCATATTTTTCTGTCGTTTTGAATTTTACAAATGTTACTTCGGATTTAGTGGCGGACACCGGATTACATCTTCATGCCCTTATTGTTTTTCTTTTGCGGCTTCTCCTGCTGCTGTTGCTGTGCGGTGTCCTTCGGGGCGGTCTGTCCCTTCCGCAACGGCTCCTTCAGGTTCTTGGTAGCCTCGTTGGTCTTGCCCTCGCTGTTCACCGCCACCTGCGTGCGGCTCTCGTTGGAAGGCGCGACCTTCTGCGCGTTGTCGGGGTTGGTGTCGTAGCGGTACGGGCGTCCCTTCTCCGGGTTGAACCTGATGTACATCGTGGCGTGGAAGCCCTGCTTGTCGGTCACGTTCTCCAGTTTCACGGCTTTGCCAGCCACGTAGTCGGCTTTCTGCTGCTCGGTGAAGTCCACGCCGCTCCATTTGCTGATGGGGCGGATGCTGCCGTCGGCGTTCGTCCACGTGTTGCGGCGTTGCTCCTTGTTCGTGTTGGCTGTGTTTTCCGTACCCTGCGCCTGTCCCTGTGCGGGGGTGCTCTTGGCTTCCTGTGCTTGTGCGGCACGTGGCGACCTGCCGGTTCCCGGCACGAACTCCACGCCGCGCTGCTCCACGTTCACTTGCAGGGTGGTGACGAACTTCCTGCCGTCCTTGCGCTCGATGAGTTTGTCGCGCACAGGCAGCCCGGCACGCAGCATGTCCTGCTCCTGCTTGGTGATTTCCGTCTTGCCGATGCGCTCCGGTATGCGCACCTTGTTTGCCGGGACATCCGTGATTTCGTTCGTCTTGCGGTCGATGCTGACGAACGAGGGGATGATCTCGCCCGTTTCCCTGTCCACGAGGTCCACAACCCTGCCGAGGTTGCCCGTTTCGCGCAGGTTCTTCCGGTCGTCGTCGGAGAACTTGTGTTCCTTGTACTCGTCGAGTTTCTGCTCCTTGCGGATGAAGTGCGGCACAAGGCTGACGTTGCCCTCGCCGTCCTTCTTGAAGGAGAGGCGGGCATCCAGCTCGAAAGCCTCTCCGCCGAAATTGGGCGACACCCTCACCAAGTCGGACTTGCCGTAGTTGAGCATCCGGTCAAGGTCGCCCGACTTTTCAAGGTCGTCGCGCTTCACGCCCCATTTCTCCTCCAACTCCTTCCAGTTGATCTTGCTCTCGTCGATGGGTTGGTAGCCCCGGTTGCTCTGCGCCTGCTGTGGGCTTTTCTGATTCTGTTCGTTTTTCTGTTCCATTTCTTCCTGTTTTTTAGGTTCTTCATCTTGTTTCTGTTCCGGTTGTTCCTGCTTTTCGGCGGACTGCTCCTCCTGTACTTTCTTTTCGTAGCCGGAGGTGTCCACCTTGTGGGGCGCAAGCATCTCCTTGTTGCCCTCGGGGTCTTTCAGCAAGTCCTTGATAACTTCCAGCAGCTTGTCGGCTTGGTCCGCCGCGACACGGTAGAAACCGAAGCGGCTGGGTTCCTTGCACTGGCGGAAGAAGTTCTTGAAGAAGTTGTCCAGCACGTCGCCGTGCCGGTCGAATTGCAGGAAGCTCTGCGAGTTCTCCGCTTTCGCGGGGATACGCTTGGGGGAGCCGTCGGCGTTCAGCCCGGCTACCACGCTGATTTCGCCCGTCTTCTCGTCACGGACAACCAGCACGTCCTTTTCGTCTTTTTTCTTTGCCATCTGAAAAATGTTTTAATGGTTATTTTTGAAAGAAATTATGGATACGAGCCTTGTAGAAGGCTATATCTTCCTTGCGGAAGTCCTTTACATGTTCGGAGAGGAACGTCAGCACGTCCGCCTCGCTGTAATAGGTCTTTTTGCCGAGCGTCTTGTAGGGCAATGCGCCGATGCTGCGGTAGCGTTGCAGGGTGCGCTTGCTGATCTGGAGCAGCATGCACAGGTCTTGGTTGTCGAAAAGCCTGATCCCGTCCATCGGGTTCGGGGCTTTGCCGGACGGCTGCATGGAGAGCAGCATCTCGTCCTGACGGTCGAGCCGTTCCATAACTTTCTGCATCCAGTTCTCGAAATTGTTGCGGGTAAGCAGTTCCATGTCCTACGTCCTCCTTCCTTTGGGTTTGCCGCCCGTGCGCAGCGTGTGGTTGCGTTTCATCTGTTCCGGGGTCGCGGCATCACCCGTAATGGTGCTGTCTTCGAGCAGGCGGTCGATTTCCGACTGCCGGTAGCGGCACTTGCCGCGCAGCACGACATAGGCGATGCGCTGTTCGCTGCGCATGCGCTGGAGGGTGCGGCAACTCACGTTCAGCAGGTGCGCCGCCTCGCGGGTGGTGAGCAGCCTGTCGGGGGATTCTTCCTTCCTCCCGCCGGAAACGGCACGCACGTGTGCCGCTATCTCGGCTATCTGTTCCGTCAATGCGGTGAAGGCGGAACTTTCCATCGTTATCACTTTCATATTCAGTCTTTTCTTTTGGTTTCTGCGGCAAAATTCGGCAATAAACCAAAGGGGCTTTAACAGCTCACTACGTGGCTCACGTAAGATTTTTATGGATAATGGCTCCGTAACCCGGACAGACGGCGCAACAAGCTGCCTTTTAGCGGGAAACGGTGCGTGTTCATGGCGGCTTCGTTACCTTTGCGGCAAACTCTGAAATGTTTTGCTTATGGAAATAGTATCTATCGAGAAAAAGACCTTCGAGATGATGGTGGTGTCCTTCAACGCCCTCGCGGAGAAGGTAGCCACCCTTAGGCGCAGGAGCGACGGCGGGCGGATGGAAAGGTGGCTCACGGGCGAGGAGGTCTGCGGGCAGTTGAGGATCAGCCCGCGCACGTTGCAGACCTTGCGCGACAGGCGGCTTATCGGCTACTCGCAGATTAACCGCAGGTTCTATTACAAGCCGGAGGAGGTCAAAAGGCTCATTCCGCTTGTCGGCACGCTCTATCCCGGCGGAAAATGATTTTTATTATTCACAACCCACTGAATCCGAAATGATGATGAACGAGAACAATGAAGTGTTTACGATGGAGGACGAGCCGCTTGCCACCCTTGTGCAGAACATGCGCAAAGGCTCGAAATGGCTCTCCGCCTTTCTGGAAAGTTACCGCCCGCCGTTGGACGGGGAGCGTTACCTGACGGACAGGGAGGTGGCGGAACTGCTCCGTGTCAGCCGCCGCACCTTGCAGGAGTACCGCAACAACAGGGTGTTGCCCTTTATCCTTTTGGGAGGGAAGGTGCTTTACCCTGAATCGGGGTTGCGTGAATTGTTGGAGGCGAACTATCGCAAGCCGATGGAATAAGGCGGCTGCATGAAAAAAGGAAACGGACAACTCCTTCACGGGGCTGTCCGTTTCCTTTTTCTTATGAGGAGTTCTATAAATTAAAATATTGTAGTACAGTTGTTTATATGGTTCCAAGA
>OLPH01002639.1_pt1 | contig 14124 bp, 5 predicted proteins | sample 1672951 | NCBI WGS metagenome assembly OLPH01 (sample SAMEA3136740, study PRJEB25190) | human gut metagenome | reverse complement strand
GTAAGTGAGATGGAATATGAAGCTAAAGGTACCTTGGAAGGAGGAACAGCGAAGATGTATACCATCGAAGATAAGAGTAAGATTAACCATACTTTGCAGGTAGGGGATTATTTTTGTGCGGACGGAAAAATAGTTTCTGTAGATGCGGAGGCGGTGCCGGAGAATGTGATTGGTATTGTTTGTTATGTGGGTAATTCACAGCCCAGTGTAACACATCCCGAACTTTATTCTGCTGAGATTGATGCTTTGCGTCGTGACTTCCCCGCTTGTACGCATGGGATAGTATTATCTACAAAGAACTCATTGGTAAAAGATGATGAACAAAACGATATTGCCTTGCAAATGTTTCATTCTAGTAAGGCTGGTTATTACTCAGATTGGTTTAATTCAGATGAAGATTGGAAGGATAAGTTTGTAGGTTGTAACACCGAGAGGGATGTTAACAAAAATGATGCATCAAAGGTTTTTCCCGCATTGATGGGGTATAATAACACAAAAATACTTACTATGTGTTACGAAGGAATGGGTAGTACATCTACTTGTGATTATGTTTATGACTATATCATGGCTTATCGTAAAGCAGAAGCCGTTCCTTCTGGTGTAACTCCTTGGTATCTACCTTCTGTGATGTGCTGGGATCAGGTTGCCAAGAATATGAGTGGTATTAATAGTAGTCTTCAGAAAGTAAATGGTGATAAGATGGTTACTTCTGATCTACCTGTAAATAACAAGGCTGCTGGGCACTATTAGAGTAGTACACAGCGTTCTGCAGTCAATCAATGGACACATAGCATGGGAAATGGAAGCTTTCACGTCACTTGTGAACGTGCTTCATGCGCCGGCTATTTCCGTATGATGCTCGCATTCTAAAATAAACATGACGGTATATAAAGTCCGTCAACTATACTTATATCATGAACATATACATATATGAATAAGAAAAACTTTATAAAGGGGACAACCTTACCTGTCGCTCTGTTTTTCACTATAGCAACTTTTGCACCTGCATGGGGATTGCAAACAGCTTCGGCAGCCATCGAAGTTGTACAGCAGCAAAGTACTATAAAAGGAACAGTAGTAGATAGCCAAGGCGAACCGATAATTGGAGCAAGTGTACTTGCGGAAGGAACATCTAATGGTACAATTACCGATATTGACGGTGTATTTAGAATAAATGTACGTCCCGGTGCGAAATTGAAAGTATCTTTTATAGGTTATACCGATAAAAAAGTAGTAGCGAAAAATGACATGAAAGTCATTCTGGTAGAGGATGTGACAGCACTTGAAGAGGTGGAAATCGTAGCTTATGGTACGCAGAAGAAAGTGACCATGACAGGAGCTATCGCTAGTGTGAAGGGAGAAGAATTGACCCGTGTATCTGTAGGTTCGGTTTCCAATGTATTAGGAGGGCAGATGACAGGTTTGACTACCGTACAATATTCCGGTGAGCCGGGAGCGGATGCCGCTGAAATTTTTATTCGTGGTAAAGCTACTTGGGAAAATTCTTCACCGTTAATTCAGGTAGACGGTGTGGATCGTGAAAGTATGAGTGATATCGACCCGAATGAAATTGAATCCATTTCTATCTTGAAAGATGCTTCGGCAACAGCCGTATTTGGTATTCGTGGAGCAAATGGGGTCATTTTGATTACAACTAAACGAGGAAAGGAAGGAAAGGCGAAAATTTCGTTTACTACTTCTGCTTCTGTATTGATGCCTACAAAAATGGTAGAACAGGCAAGTTCCTATGACTATGCCCGTTTTCATAATCAAATGATGTCCGGTGATGGCAAATCTGCCTTATTTAGTGATGGCGTGATTCAAAAATTTGCAGATGGTTCCGATCCTATTCGTTTCCCAAATATACAATGGGCTGACTATATTATGAAAAGCTCTACGCTTCAGAGCCAGCATAATCTGAACATCTCGGGAGGAACAGATAAAGTACGTTATTTCATCTCTGCAGGTGCTTATACGCAAGGAGGACTTTTTAGTGAGTTTGATCTTCCTTATAATTTAAGCTATCAGTACCGTCGGTTTAACTATCGTACAAACTTGGATATGGATGTCACTAAAACGACTACTTTGTCATTCAATATTAGTGGTAATGTGAATAATTCAGATCAACCGCGTACGAGTCAGGGATCTTCCGGATTGATTAAAAATATGTATTATGCTACTCCTTTCTCCAGTCCGGGAATCATAGACGGAAAATTAGTAAATTCGAGCGATGAGACTTATTCAGACGGACTGAAATTACCATTTACAGGAGGTACAGGTATGGGATATTATGGAAATGGGTTCAGCCAGACCAGCAACAATTCGCTGAATGTGGATGTGATTCTGGATCAAAAAATGGACTTCTTGACTAAAGGACTTTCTTTTAAAGTGAAGGGATCTTATAACAGCTCGTTTACAGTTAATAAAGTCGGTTCTGGTGGGTCTGTAGCTACATACACCCCTGTATTGATGGATGACGGTAGTATTGCTTATCGTAAGTTTGGAGAGAATACAGATGTGAAGTATTCGTATACTACAGGCAAAGCACGTAATTGGTATATGGAAGCCAGCTTTAATTATAATCGTACTTTTGGTGATCATACGGTGACAGCCTTAGTTTTGTATAATCAACAGAAAGAGTATTATCCGAAATTATATTCGGACATTCCTCATGGATATGTCGGATTAGTCGGACGTGTCACTTATGATTGGAAGAGCCGCTATATGGCAGAGTTTAATGTGGGTTATAACGGTTCGGAAAACTTTGCGTCCGATTTGCGCTTTTCTTATTTCCCGGCTGGTTCTATAGGTTGGGTGATGAGTGAAGAGAAGTTTTTCCGTCCTTTGAAGTCGGTGGTTAGCTTCTTGAAATTACGTGCCAGTGTCGGTTTGGTAGGTAACGATAATATTGGAGGATCGCGGTTTATGTATATGGCTGATCCATATAATGTCGGTTTAGGTGACTTGGCAAATCGTGTAACGGCAAGTGGAGGAGCAACTAACGCCTGGGGATATGGATTCGGAACAGATAATGGTACTGTTAGTCTGGGTGCGCGTGAGGTAGCTAAGAATAACCCTGCTGTGACATGGGAAAAAGCTCTGAAACGGAACTATGGTGTTGATATTAACTTCCTTGATGACCGTCTGAAAACAACCTTTGAATATTATAAAGAACGTCGTAATGACATCCTTTTGCGTGACGGTACAGCTCCGGGAATGTTAGGGTTCATTACTCCCTATTCAAATTTAGGAAGTGTAGACAGTTGGGGCTGGGAACTTTCTTTAAAATGGAACGATAAGATTGGCGATAATTTCCGTTATTGGGCGGGTATTAACCTTTCTTATAATCAGAATGAGATTCTTGAAAAGAAGGAAGCACCGCAGAATAATTTATATCAATATCAGAAGGGACACCGTATCGGTTCGCGTAGTCAATATGTTTTCTGGCGCTTCTATGATGAGGATACACCTGCGCTATATGAGCAGACATTTAATCGTCCGTTCCCCACTCACGAGAGTATTCTTCAAAATGGAGATGCAGTATATGTTGACTTGAATGGTGACCGTAAGATTGATGCAAATGATGCAAGTTATGACTATGGCTTTACAGACGATCCTGAATATATGCTAGGTATTAATTTAGGATTCAGTTGGAAGAATCTGGAAATAAGTACTCAATGGACAGGGGCCTGGAATGTAAGTCGTATGATTTCGGATGTATTTCGTCAACCGTTTTATTCATCTTCCAATAGCGAGCAGGGAGGATTGTTGGCATACCATCTGGATCATACATGGACACCGGAAAATCCGTCACAATCTTCGGAGTATCCGAGAGCTACCATTGATAATGCAAAGAATAATTATGCTACTTCCACTTTATATGAGAAAGATGCCAAATACTTGCGTTTGAAAACTCTTCAGGTGGCATACAATTTTCACTTCCCATTAATGAAGAAACTTGGACTGAATACATGTCAGTTGGCTTTTGCAGGATATAATTTGTGGACGATTACACCTTATTTGTGGGGTGATCCGGAGGCAAGAGCTACTAATGCACCTTCTTATCCATTGTCCAAGACTTATACGTTGAGCTTGAAATTAGGATTCTAAAATTGATAAAGGAAAGATACAATGAAATTACAAAATAAATGGTTCATCGGTGCGATGTTGGGAGCGGCGGTTTGTTTGGTTTCCACTTCATGTGTGGACGAAATTAAATTCGGAAACTCTTTTTTGGATAAGGCACCGGGCGGAAATGCTACTATTGACACAGTGTTCAATAGTGCGGAATATACGCGCCAATTTTTGAATACCTGTTACAGTAGACAGTATTACGGATTACCTTATAATACGGACAGTAACGGTAATATTCCTGATTCTTCCAGTCCTTATTTAGGAAAGAAGGATGCGCTAACAGACTGCTGGTCACTTTATTTTAGTGACGCAACTGTATATCAGCAGTATTATTTGGGTTCTCTCAATGCCAACTATGGCACGCGTGGTAATATTTTCCCATATACACGGGAAATGGTATGGGAAGTAGTGCGCTGGTGCTGGTTGTTAATGGAAAATATAGATAGAGTGCCGGGCATGGATAGCACTGAAAAAACTCAGTTGGTGGCAGAAGCTAAATGCCTGATTGCGGCACGCTATTTTGATATGTTCCGTCATTATGGAGGTCTTCCATTGTTATATGCTTCATTCACCGGTACGGAGTCAGGTTATGAAATCCCCCGTGCTACGGTAGAGGAGACTGTTAACTACATGATAAAGATGTTGGATGATGCTATCAATTCCGGTGGATTGGTGTGGGCTTATGCTGATGCCGATCTTGCCAGCAAGGCCGGACACTGGACAAAGGCCGGTGCGATGGCATTGAAATGCAAAATCTGGCAATTTGCCGCTTCTCCGTTGTTTAACGATGTCAACGGATATGCAGGAGGAAACTCAGAGGCTGAACAGCAGCATCTGGTATGGTACGGCGGCTACCATGCGGAACTTTGGGATAACTGTTTGAAGGCTTGTGAAGCATTCTTTAAAGAGCTGGAGAGTCAAGGCGGATATAGCCTGAATAAGGCTTCGGAAGAAACACCGGAACAGTATCGGCAGGCATATCGTATGGGATATATTCGTCAGAACAGCAAGGAGGTCTTGCATTCTGTCCGCACGAATATGTCGGACGCTTTCAACTCAAGTTCTTATATGTGGCATTCCTGGGCTGTTCCGTCACTTTGTCGTACCGAATATCCGCCTACACAGGAATATGTGGAGATGTTCCCATGGGCCGACGGTACTCCGTTTGACTGGAAAAAGACGGAAACAGAAGGTAAGTTGGATGCAATGTTCCTGACCGGAACATTCAAAAATGGAGAACAACTATTGTCGGAAATCGTATTAACTCGTGACCCTCGTCTGTATGAGCATTGCATGGTGAATGGACTACCGAAGATGTTAGACTGGAGTGCCGGAACGATGTCCGGTTTACCTTATGAATTGTGGGTCGGAGGATACGATGAAGGACAAAATGCTGCACTTGAATCAGGTAACTATGCGACTGGTTATAAAAATATGAAATATTATTTGGGAACAGAGTACCAACGTCAGTATACGCATTGGGTATATCTTCGTTTATCTGACATTTATTTAACTTATGCAGAGGCCTTGCTTCAAGCCAAGAATGATCACCGGGGTGCTATTGACCAAATGAATATAGTACGTGCCCGCGTAGGATTGAAGAAAGATTTGGCGGAGTGTGTTACAGATAAGAATTTACTTTCTGACAAAGCAGCCTTATTGGAAGAATTGCTGTGCGAGCGTGTTCGGGAATTGGGGCTTGAAGATAGCCGTTACTTTGATCTTGTCCGTTACAAGCGTGCCGATCGTTTCGAGAAGCGCCTGCACGGGTTGCTCGCCTATCGTTTGGATGATACCGGTAATCGTATAACGGGAAATGCTAAATGGAATGAAGGAGATAAGAACAAGGGGGCATTGCAGCCTACTCGTTTTGAATATGAAAGGTTTGAGTTATCCAAGCCGGTCCGTCGGTGGTGGACATACGGATTTGATCCCAAATGGTATCTTTCTCCATTCCCGCAAACGGAAATTAACAAAGGATATGGATTGATTCAGAATCCGGGTTGGTAATGTGAGACAGCGAAATAGATTAAAACAATATTGAATATTGATTTATATGAGAAAAAATAAGATTCTGATACTGGCTTTACTGGTTTGTTTGAGCATTCCGGTCAGAGCACAGAATACAGACAACAACATTATAGGTATTGTTGTTGATAAATCGGGAAACCCAGTCTATGGAGCGTCCGTTAATGTGGAAGGTGGCGCAGTGGAGACCCGGGTTGAAACTGATAAAGATGGTAAATTCGAGATTGCGGTCGAGAAAGGACAACGTTTGAGTGTCGTTTCTGTCGACAAAGGCTCTACCACAGTTGTGGCAAAGACTGATGGTCCGATGACTATTGTGATGGGATATGCAGCTCAGACTATTGATGTGGGAGCTAACCGGACATTCAGTCGTCATGAATCAACAGCAGCTGTTTCTACCACCTATAACGAAGAGTTTAATAAGCGGTCTTCCCGGAATATATCCAATTCTTTATATGGATATGGATTGGGCCTTACTACTTTGCAGAATGCGGCCAGTACCGGGTTAATGGCAGATCCTACCTTTTATGTACGTGGTTTGCAGAGCTTGTCAAGTAGTACACCGCTTGTGCTGGTTGACGGTTTGGAACGAGACATGAGCTTGGTGAGCCCAGAAGAAGTAGAATCCGTTTCCATCCTGAAAGATGCCGCGGCTGTGGCATTGTACGGATACAAAGGGGTGAACGGTGCGATCTTGATTACTACAAAGCGTGGTAAGTACAAAACAAAAGAGATAACTTTTACGTATGATCATATCATTAACACTCAGTCTCGACGTCCGGAATTTGTAGATGCGGCTACGTATGCTTCTGCAGTGAATGAAGCGCGTGGATATGAAGGTTTGGGAGCTCGGTATACTCCGGAAGAAGTCGATGCTTTCCGTAATGGAGTAGGTAGTGGAGGGGCTTCCCGTATGTACCCTTATCTCTATCCTAATGTGAACTGGATTGATGAAACCTTTAAAGACAGAGGAGTTTCTAATAAATACACGATTGAATTCCGTGGAGGAGGAACAAAGTTCCGCTACTATACTATGGCGAATTTATTAACAGACAAAGGGTTTATCAAAACCCCGAATGCAAATGACGGATATTCTACACAGAATATGTATTCACGTGCTAATTTGCGTACAAATCTGGATATTGATTTAACCGCCACTACCAAATTGAAGTTGAATCTTCTCGGTACCTTGTCCGAATCTCGGATTCCGGGGGCTTCGGTTAACTTATGGGATATGATTTATTCGATTCCTTCTGCAGCTTTTCCGGTTCGTACGGAAGATGGCAGTTGGGGAGGAAGTACCACTTGGGCGGGCACGTCGAATCCTGTCGCACAATCGCAGGGAGCTGCTTATTCTAAAGGACACTCTCGCAGTTTGTTTGCCGACCTTACCTTGTCACAAGATTTATCTGGTTTGCTGAAAGGATTGGGAGCAAACTTTCGTTTAGCTTATGACAACTATTCCAATATTCTGGAAGACCATAGCAAGACTTATACGTATGCCGGTTATGCAACAAGCTGGACAACTAACGGTCCGTTTTATACTGCCATTTCAGGTGGCGAATCCAGTGAAATGGGTTCGGGTGCGGGTATTGACAATTGGGCGCGTCAATTTAATTTTGCAGGTAGTGTAGATTATAATCGTTCATTCCAAAAGTGGGATGTGTATTCTCAATTCAAATGGGATTATGAGTATCGTGATTCATACGGATTGAACACTACTATTTATCGGCAAAATGTATCCTGGTATAATCATGTAGGTTTCTCTAATCGCTATTATTTGGATCTGGCATTGGTTGGCTCGGTCTCCAGTTTATTGGCACCGGGGCATAAATGGGCTTTCTCGCCTACCATTTCTGCTGCTTGGGTGCTTTCGGAAGAAAAATGGTTGAAAGATGTGTCTTGGGTGAACTTCCTGAAATTGCGCGCTTCGTTTGGAGTGATCAATGTTGATTATCTGCCTAAAGACGGAAGTACTACCGTATATGACTATTGGGATCAGATTTATACGACTACCGGTACGCAATATAAGTTTAACAGTAGTTACGACTCTGAATTCGGAAGTACTATTATCGGGCGCCTGGCAACTGCTAATTCGACACATGAGAAAGCGTATAAATACAATGTTGGTGTTGATGCCGTGTTGTTCAATGGACTGGACGTGACGGCAGAAGGCTATTACCAACGGAGAAAAGATATTTGGGTCTCTTCCGAAGGAAAATATACCGATGTGTTGGGCGTAGATGCTCCGTTCGAGAATGCCGGAATCGTTGATAGCTATGGCGTGGAACTAGGACTTAACTATACGAAACGGTTAGGAGATGTAGTGTTCAACCTTGGCGGTAATTTTGCTTGGAATAAGAATGAAATTAAGGAACAACTGGAAGAACCGCGTTTGTATAAGAATCTTGTGCAAACAGGAAATCGGTTGGGCCAAGTATATGGAATGGTAGCTGAAGGTTTCTTCAAAGATAAAGAAGATATAGCAAACAGCCTTACACAAAACTTTACTACGGTAGTGCCGGGAGACATAAAATATAAAGATGTGAATGGAGACGGAATCATTGATGCTAATGACAAAACTGCTATTGGTTATAGTACGACAGCCCCGGAAATTTATTATTCTTTCCATTTGGGAGCCGAATGGAAAGGGATTGGAGTAGATGTAATGTTTCAGGGAACAGGTAACTATTCTGCTGTCTTGAATACGAAGAGTATGTTTTGGCCGTTGATAAATAATACGACACTTTCTACTCATTATTATGAGAATCGTTGGACACCGGAAAATCAAAATGCCAAATATCCTCGTTTGAGTTCACAGAGTAATGCCAATAACTATCAGGCTAATACGGTTTGGTTGGCAGACCGGTCATTCTTGAAGTTGCGTAATGCGGAGGTGTATTACAGATTCCCGAAAGAATTGATGAAGAAGACTAAGATATTGGGGAGTGCCAAGTTATATGTCAGAGGAACAGACTTGTTCTGTTCAGATCATATTGATGTGACAGATCCGGAATGTTATGGTGTAGCGACTCCGCTGAATAAGAGTGTAGTAGTCGGTGTTACGATTGGTTTTTAATCATAAAAACAAAGCGAAAGAATGAAACTGAAAAACATTATCTACGGAATGATGTGTGTAGCCGCACTCGGTTCCTGCTCAGATAAGATGGAATATCATGAGTACAATAATTATGATGAGGATTTTGTGAAGCTCAACTTCGGTAATGTGGGAGGGCTGATAACAAATATCTATTTGTCCATGGATGTGGACTTTGGAAACTATAGCGGGGCAATTCTTGGTTCTGCTACCGATGAGTCCGAATATGCTTATTCGGGAAATCAGATTGAAGACTTTTACAATGGTTCTTGGAGTCCGTCGAATGCTAAAAGTAGCATGTGGACGTCCTGTTATGAAGGGATAGCCAATTGTAATTTATATCTGGAGAAGTTTACCGGACTGACATTTCCCGAGTTGGCTTTGAACAGTGATTATGCACAACAGATGTTCCGCTATACCAATTACCAGTATGAGGTACGTTTCCTTCGTGCATATTTCTACTTTAACTTGGTACGGCAATATGGAGATGTGCCGTTTAGCGACCATATATTAACAGCCGAAGAATCGAATACATTGTCGCGCAGGCCGGCACAGGAGATTTTTGATTATATCATAGCCGAATGTGATGATATAAAGGATAAGATTATTGTCGATTACAGTAAACTGGGAGATATGGCATTGCCTAGTAGTCCGGCGGAAACAGGACGTGCCAACCGTAAAACGGTATTGGCCTTGAAAGCTCGTGCAGCATTGTATGCGGCAAGTCCTTTATTTAATCCGACTGATAATAGAGAACTGTGGTATCGTGCAGCTAAAGCCAATAAGGAAATTTTAGATGACAGTAATGGATTTGCTGAAAAGGCAAAACTCTTAGTGGAGGATTATTCATCACTTTGGAGCAAGGACAATTACAATGACGCTACTAATGAATTGATTTTTCTCCGTCGTGCCACTACTACCACTAATTCTTTTGAGGGATATAACTTCCCGGTAGGGTTGGAAAATTGTAAAGGTGGAAACTGTCCCACACAGACACTGGTGGATGCGTATGAGATGAAGGATACAGGGTTGCGTCCGGACGAGTTGGATAACTATGATCCTGCTAATCCTTATTATACCAACCGCGACCCTCGTTTCTATCTGACTATTGCCAAGAATGGGGACGAAAAGTGGCCTAACTGGAATACTGTTCCTCTGCAAACCTATCAGGGCGGACTAAATGCGGAGCCTTTGAGTGGCGGAACTCCGACTGGCTATTATCTGAAGAAGTATTGTCAGACGGCAGTAGACTTACGTGCCGGTACAGCTTCAAAGACCTATCATTCATGGATTACATTCCGTTTTGGAGAGTTCTATTTGAATTATGCGGAAGCTGTATATAAGTATCTGGGTAGTCCGTATGCAACGGATAATGAATTTACAACTTCGGCTGTGGATGCTATCAAAGTAGTTCGTATGCGTGCCGAGATGCCCGGATTCCCTCAAGGGATGACCAATGATGCTTTCTGGAAGAAATATCAGAATGAACGTATGGTAGAATTGGCCTTTGAAGGACATCGTTTTTGGGATGTACGTCGTTGGAAGGAGGGTGACAAACATTTCAAGAACATTGTTGAAATGAAAATTACGAAAAATGGGGATGATATTTATACGTATGAGCGTAAGGTAAAAGAAAGAAGTTGGGATGATAAGATGTATTTCTTCCCGATTCCGCAGAGTGAAAAATCTAAGAATCCTAATTTGGAGCAGAATCCGGGGTGGTAACCCACAACCGGAATGCTGATGAATAGTGATAGGATATTCTTGCATAGAACGGATGTTTATAGAATAAAAAACGAAAGAAATGAAGATACATTATATAATATTGGGGCTGTTTTATTTGCTGGCTATAGTTGCTTGCTCAGATAATGACCCCGTCGTTGAAGTGAACAATGGCAATCAAACAGAAGAATTGCCTCCTCTGCCGACCGAAGTCATAACGGGTAGCCGCGCCATGTGGGTGAGTTATGATCCTATTTCGGCTTCTGATCCCAATAACGCATCAGGGATTGCATCCGCATTGATTAGCTGGAGATTATTGAAGACCGATCCGTCTAATGTTGCTTTTGATATTTATAAGTCGGTAGACGGCGAGACGGAAGTGAAATTGAATGAGAAACCTATTTCGAATACTACTTCTTGGGTGGATGCGGATATTGATGTATCAAAAACGAATGTATACCGGGTCACTCTTGCCAATCAGGCTGAAACGCTTTGCGATTATACCTTTACCTCTGAAATGGCAGAAAAGTTTTATCATGAGATTAGATTAAACATGAATGTACCCGATGCGTCGATTACATATTCTCCTGATGATATTCAGCTAGGTGACTTGGACGGTGACGGTGAATTGGAGATTGTGGTGAAGAGAGAACCGTATGATGGTGCCAACCAGGGGGGATGGAATAATGGTTCGACCTTGTTGGAAGCTTATAAGATGGATGGTACTTTTTTGTGGCAAATTGATTTGGGAATCAATATTCGTTCCGGTTCACATTATACTTCATATATTTTATACGATTTTGATGGAGATGGTTTATGTGAAATAGCTTTCCGCTCTTCAGAAGGTACAAAGTTTGGGGATGGTAAGGTCATTACCGATGCTTATGGTAATGTGAACGATTATCGAATTCGTCAGACTGACGCTGTGGGCTGGTATTCGGGAGCAAGTATTAATACAATTTGCGGTTTGATAATGGAAGGTCCCGAATATATCTCTATTTGCAGGGGATATGACGGACGTGAAATAACTCGTATAGATAATATTCCACGTGGAGGAGAAGGATCGAAAGTATCACGTGCCAAGTATTGGAGTGAATATTGGGGAGATGATTACGGAAACCGCATGGACCGTTTCTTTATCGGGGTGGCTTATCTGGATGGTATACCTGACGAAGCGACCGGAGTGAGAACAAGCAACCCCAGTCTGATCATCAGTAGAGGTATTTATCATAATTGGCAAGTATGGGCACTCGATTTGAAAGGGAATAAACTGGAAACCCGTTGGAAGTTTGATACAGCCGAACATTCTTCAAAATGGTTGTCCATGTGTTCGCATAGTTTTCGTGTAGCGGACTTGGACGATGATGGAAAAGATGAAATCTTGTATGGTTCTGCGGCTATAGATGATGATGGAAGCGAATTGTGGTGTACCGGAAACGGTCATGGTGACTGTTTATGTGTTGGCAAATTTATAAAAGACCGTTCAGGATTGCAAATTGTTGCTTCATTTGAAGAACCGGGCAATTATAATGGACAAGGACACGGTTATGGATGTCAAGTGATTGATGCAAGAGATGGTGGCTTGATTACCGGCCATGGAGCGGGTTCGACTACTGATGTCGGTCGTTGTATTGTGGCAGATATCGATCCGGATAGCCCGAATTTTGAGTACTGGTCTTCTTTGCAGGAAGGGGTATTCAGTTGTAGTGGCAGTGGATTGGTATCCAGTACATATCCTACAGGTATTGGTGGTGGAGTTTTGTATAATGTAGCCATTTATTGGAGCGGGCAGCCGACAAGAGAAATGCTGGACCGTGCTTGTGTCGTGAGCTATAAAGAGAACCCTGATGTAAACAAGACGAATAAGACTCGTTTGGTATATTTTGGAACTTACGGTAGCAATGACGGTAACCATAGCACCAAATACAATCCTTGTTACTATGGTGATTTTCTCGGTGACTATCGTGAAGAAGTAATAATGGGTTCAAGTGACATGAAATCTATTTATATATTCTCCACGAATCATCCTACCGAATTCCGTCTTCCTCACTTGATGACCGATCATAATTATGATATGTCTCAAGCGATGCAGAATATGGGATATAACCAGGGAACTAACTTAGGTTACTATGTAGGTGCTGAAACTTTGAAAAAAGCAGAATAAAAAGGTTTTTGAATAAGAAATCTCTTATTTGATATGAGTTTGTTGAAAAAGAACAATCCGGCTAACTGTCGGGTTGTTCTTTTTTTCATAGTTGAACGAATCGCCATATATATGGATAATATTCTATTTCTTAATTGATCGGCTCTCCCTACCTTTGTAAGGTGAGATAGCAAATATACATATGAAAAAACTCTTTATCCTTTTGTTCCTCTTCATCACTTTAGGAACAAACGCACAAAACAATAAAGTTTCCGGCCTCAACGCCCGCCAGTTTCATAAATATTGGAAGGTAGAGTCGGAATCTCCGGATTATAAAGTGACATTTCAGGGTGATACCGCTGAAATACTGTCTCCTAAAGGCCTTACCTTATGGAGGAAAGAAAAGATGAGCGGACGGGTAACCATTGAATATGATGCATGTGTAGTTGTAGAAAAAGAAGGAGACCGTTTGAGTGACCTGAATTGCTTTTGGATGGCTTCGGACCCCAAACATCCTGATAATATATGGAAACGTGAGAAGTGGCGTAGCGGAATCTTTCTGAATTGTTATTCTTTGCAACTCTATTACATGGGATATGGTGGAAATTATAACTCTACTACACGCTTCCGTCGTTATGACGGCAATGAAGCAGGAATCACAGATCCCAAAGTACGTCCTGCCATATTGAAAGAATATACAGATACCGAACATTTGCTAAAAGCGAATCACTGGTATCACATTAAGATAACAAATGAAAATAATAGGGTTAGTTATTACATAGACGGCAAGCGACTGGTGGACTTCCGCGATGCCGAACCTCTGACAGAAGGATGGTTCGGCTTTCGTACCACCTTATCCCGTACCCGCATTACAAACTTCCGCTATGAATGTTTGCCACCCCAAACGTCTACTGTTCCTTTACATTGGATCGGCAATACTCCTGAACAAGACAAAGCTGTAAGCTTCGGAGTTCCTTTTGATGAAGGCTACCTATTTCCA
>OLPH01002624.1_pt1 | contig 14193 bp, 12 predicted proteins | sample 1672951 | NCBI WGS metagenome assembly OLPH01 (sample SAMEA3136740, study PRJEB25190) | human gut metagenome | reverse complement strand
TAACTAGGTTAAACTCTTTACAGAACGAGCAAAGATTCTTACATTAAAGACAACCGTACAGCGTACAATAGCCTCATATCCCCGAGGTACCTTTTTTAATTCAACTTTTTAATGACTTACGATCTGTCAACAAAGCAATCGGCGACAGAATCAATACAATCACCGCGCCTACTAAGTAGGTATGACTGAAGGCCTGGCTGATTTGTTGGTTCTTAGTATACTTAATTTTTCTCAAAGCTGTCGTTAAAGCTTCTTTTTGTGCCAATTGTTTGAGACCTACTAACAATTTTTTCTGACCCTGGCTTATTTTCTGATTACCCAAATTAATTCTTTGAGAAGCTACTGACAGTTTAGATATAGCGGTATTTTGATTTTCTAACTTGGTTAAGGTAAGTGCTAGTTGCTGGTTACCCGCTTTTAAGTTGTCAGTAGCTAGTGCTAACTTCTTCTGGGCTTGGTAGACCTGGTAAAGATCGGTTCCCTTTTGGGGCTGTGGTAAATCAACTCGAGATTTGGCCGCCTGTTTAAGGGCACGTCTTAGGTTCGTCTGTTCATTTTTAGTTGTTAATTGGGCTGATCCAGTAGTGGAAAATAGGCTATTCAATTGTTGATGAGCCACTTTGTTTACTTTGGGTGATAATTGCTGTCGATCAACGATTTGAATGGCATCTTGATGTATATGCTGCTTAGCTGTATTGACATTATTATCAAGGACCGTCACTAGAATTGCAATTCCTAAACAGGTGCCAATTTGACGCGCTGCGTTAACAATTCCCGAACCAATCCCACTTTTATTTTTTGGCAAATGTTTAACCGAGGCCACTAACGAAACCGAAGAGAACCCAAAACCAACACCGTTAATCACCAGAAAAGTAATGATAACAGCTTTAGGCGTTGTGGTGGTGATAAATGACAAGAGGAGTAAACTAGCTGCCATGACTAAGAGACCAATCAAAGTAACCGGAACTGCGCCAACTTGATCAAATAACTTAGTTCCCAAAGGCATCGCTACCATGATTGTTAAGGAAACTGGAACAATAATTAGGGCTGCATGTAACGCTGTATCATTCAGAACGTCTTGTAAAAAATAATTTAAAATCAGGGTGGGACTAACTAACGCAAAGCCAGTTAAAAAGTAAACTAAACTAGAAGCAGTTAAGGTTTTTTCACGGAACAAATCTAATTCAAGTAGCGGGTGTTTGACTTTGCTTTCGATAAAAATGAACAATCCAATAGCTAATACGCCGCCAATGAGTGTTCCTAAGATGATGCCCGATTGCCAACCATATTGGCGGCCTTCTAGTAGGCCAAAGGTTAAACCACCCAAGCCTAGTGTTAAAAGAATCGTTCCTGGTAAATCAATTCTCCCCGCCAAGGATTCGTCACATGATTCCCTTACCCCCATAGCTATAATTAGAAAGGCTACAATGGTTAAGGGGACATTAATGCCGAATACCCAGCGCCAAGAAGCATATTTAATAATCACGCCACCAATCGGTGGCCCCCCGGCAGCGGCTAAAGCCGTTACCGCGCCCACAACGCTAGCAATTTTGGACATATACGCTTTGCCAAATATTTCGATTCCCATTGGTAAGACAATCGGGGTGATAATGGCACCGCCTAATCCTTGAAAAAATCGAAAAGCAATCAATTCTGGTAACGACGTTGCCAGCATACAAGCCGCTGAAAAGCCGCCAAATAAGGCTAATCCTAATAACATAATTTTTTTACGACCATAACGATCAGCAATCTTTGAACCCGTGATCATAAACACGGCTAAGGCTAACGTATAGATGGTGGCAACCCAACTTGTATCAGTTAGACTGGCATCGAAATGGGTCATAATTTGGGGTAAAGCAATGTTGACGATGGTACTGTCTAAGGTACCCATAAACATCGCAATGGTTAGCCCGATGAAACTGATAATTTTAGTAACTTTTGACATCTATCAAGCGCTCCTTTCGGTAACAGATGAATATAAAGGAAACATTTGTTACCTTTATTTGCAGTCTTTAGTATAATTAGTCCTAAGCATTAAAACAATCCTTATTGGCTAAGTGCTACAGATTGCTATAATTTGTTACCGATAATAGAGGAGATGTTAATAAAATGAACGGCAAGCAGCGAATGGCGGAGCAGTCTAAGCAATGGTTATGTGACGCCCTTATAAATTTAATGACGAAAGAGAACTTTCAGGATATTTCTATTACTGAAATTGCCCAAACCGCTGAATTATCGCGAAAAACATTCTATCATTCTTTTAAAAATAAAGAAGCGGTCATTAATTACCTGTGTGATCAGTTGTTCGATCAGTACTTTGAACAATTACTCCAGCAGAAACCGCAGGTAGGGGAACTGATGTTAAAAACTACTTTTGATATTTTTTTAAATTTTTGGTGGCGAAAACGGGATTTAATTCAATTATTGATCCGCCAAGGCTTATTTGATCACATGAATGAAATTTGGCAGCAAAAAGCAATCCCTCGTTATCAACAGTTTGCAGCTCCTTGGCATGTTCATGGCACTCCTACCCAAGTGAATTATGTGATGGCTTTTCAACTAGGTGGTTTAACTAATATTCTACGTGTCTGGTTAGGACAAGATCAGCCTGAGCCACCAGAACAAATTAAGGATCTAATGTTGTTGGCTGCTCAGCAATTAGCTGATAGTTTAAATACAAATTAGATTAGTTAGACAGAAACAATCAGGACTCTATAAGTATCAGGCCGAAAGTGAACGTAAACGAATCATTGAGCGCCAGCAGCAAGGAATTGCCTTAGCTAAGCGACAGGGTAAATATCATGGGCGCAAACCCCAATACACCCAAGATGATCCCCGCCTGCAACATGCTTTTAAGCTTTACCAGGCAGGCATGAGTGACATTGATGTGACTCGAAATACCGGGATTAAACGGACGACCTTTATCAGATATCGCAAAAAGTTTAATATAAAAAGATGAGACTTATATGTCAGTGACGTGTACCCCCAAAATTAAAAACCGTTTTTATAAGCAGCAAAACTATTTTGAGAAAATGATGGGAATCATGTTAGAGTGGTATCATTTATTAATCGGAATGCAAACAACTGTGCTCAACATAGTTCTGGAAGTGTTTGTTGTTCCATTCTTCGATTGCATGCTTAGTAGCTTTCGATTCATCGTACACGTTTTTATTTTCAAGATTGTATTTGAAAATAAAATGTTACCTTTTACCCTAGAAAGGTAACGCCAAAAGAAAAATTCCCAATGCATTTAGCAAAGGGAATTTTTTGTAATTAATTCGTGGTTTTTTTGATAATCATTTGAAAGTGAATTATCGAATTGTGGCCCCTAATACGTTTTTAAAATGATTCATCGCCCATTCAGCACCAGCTGGTGAGAACGTGGCCACGGCTGCTTGTGGAATCACAATGTGGTAATCCAGGTTGTAGGCACTGATTGCGGTGTGGAGGACACAAATATCAGTGCAGACACCAGCAATCCAGACTTCATCAATCCACCGTTCCCGCAGGTAATTATCCAAATTGGTGTTTTGGAAGGAGGAGTAACGGTTCTTATTGAATTTGTAGACATGGGAATCGTCATGATGTTGATCAAACCAGCTGCCGACTTGGCCGTATAGTTTCTGACCGGTCGTCCCAATAATATTATGGGCCGGATATAGTTTGGTTTCTGGATTGAATGGGTCATTAAGCCGGTGACCATCAGTGGGAAAGATCACATAATCATGCTGACTTAAGAATTGATCGGCTAACCGCATAATTTCTGGGGCCAACGTCTGCGCTGGCTTGCCAACCGTTAGTGATCCCTTATCAGCCACAAAGTCGTTTGTATAGTCAATAATTAAGAGCGCTTTAGCCATCTTAATATTCCTCCGTAAATTGAGCTTTAGTAATTAACTGTTCTTGCAATTCAGCCAATGTAGCTGTTAAGTAAACTGGGTACCGATCGGGGTTAACTAACCGTTTTGTGGCTTCTGGTAATTCTGCTACTTGATCCATTGAGAATTGCTGAATCTTAAAGAGATCATTTTTGATTGGGGAAGCATTGGAACCCAGATATTCTTGCATCAATGGCTTAGCATTAAAGTTAGTCAGAACTTGGCTGGCGTGCGTGACTGCCGAATTAGCATTAACCACTTTCAATGGAGCCGTGATGTGCTCATCAGCCAGGGCAATCACATCGGCAATCGCTTGATGAAGGTTATCTTGCCGGTAAATCCGGTAAACTTGCTTATTACCAGGTAGGGTGATCTTTTCTCTGCTATCACTAACCTTAATTTTTGGGATCCATTGATCATTAATCTTTTCTTCGGCGAGCTTATAAACGCCACTTAATACCGGACTGGAGGAACTGGTAATTAAACGTTCCCCAATCCCAAAGTTATCAATTGGAGCTCCTTCATCCAACAACGATTTAACTACATGCGCATCAAGGGCATTTGAAGCTGTAATCTTTGCCTTGGGGAAGCCAGCATCATCGAGCATCTTCCGGGCTTTGATGGCTAATTGCGAAATGTCACCGGAATCGATCCGGATCCCGACTGGTTGGTGCCCTTGAGCGCTAACTTGCTTGAAGACCCGAATCGCGTTCGGCACTCCTGACTTCAAGACATCATAAGTATCAACGAGCAAGGAAACTTTGTCAGGATAAACCTTGGCCCAAGCTTGAAAGGCACTTAATTCATCAGAGAAGCTTTCGACCCAGGCATGTGCCATTGTGCCGGCCGCGGGAATATTAAATTGACTGGCTGCTTGTAAGTTCGACGTGCTGGTACAACCGCCGATCACCGCGGCTCGCGCCCCATATGTGGCGGCATCAGGGCCTTGCGCCCGCCGCGCGCCAAATTCCATAATTGGTCGACCTTGAGCGGCATGGTTGATTTGCCAAGACTTCGTCGCAATTAATGATTGATGGTTAATGATGTTTAGAATAAAGGTTTCTAACAGCTGGGCTTCAATCAACGGTCCACTAATTGAAATAATTGGTTCCCGTGGGAAAACAGGGGTTCCTTCTGGTAAAGCCTTAATCGAGCAGTGATTTTTAATCTTGCTCAGGTAATCCAAAAACTCGGGAGTAAATTCATTCAGGGAGGTCAGGTATTCAATATTCTCCTTAGTGAAATGCCAATTTTGAACTTGTTCTACCACCTGCTGGAGACCAGCGACAATGACAAAACTACCGTTGTCGGGAACCCGGCGGTAAAAGACGTCGAAGCGAGCTTGTCGATCATGGGGTAGGGTAGCGTAGTACCCATTGGCCATGGAAAATTCATATAAGTCGGTTAATAGTTGTAGATTCATCTTAAATGCTTCCTTTTAAGTAAAAATTACTTTAATTTGGCTAAAAATAAAAGTATGGTTAACTTTTATTTACGTCTAGTATAAATACTTTGCAGCAAAATGCAAATGATGCCCTTTAGTTAAGTTGGTAGAGCTTTGGTGGCCGCCCAGAATGGTTCAAAGTGGCGGCCCCGACTTCTTTGAAGAGGTGGTTGTGAGTTTTCTTAAAGTTGGAATTATCAATCTTGTCAATTGTCGTACCTAAGAAAGCCGCGAAGACTTCGCGCGCTTGGCGCAGGGTAAAGGTATTACCTAAGATCCGAAGAATTTGGGGTTGATAGTCCAGCTTGTTTTTAATCCGATTAATGGCGGTAGTAATGATTTGAATATGATCAAAGACCAGGTGACCGGCGGGACTTAGGATAATCTCCTGTTGGTCATGGGTGATCACATAGTTGCTCTGATCTTTATCAAGCACGAACCATTGGGCATCTGTGGCCCCATATCCTGGATGCAATTTTGGGGTTGATGGTAAATAGGTCATATAGGCGAGTGCCAGTGCCCGAGTTCCCGTAACCCGCTTGGGATCTGTAAAGGTGGCCAGTTGTTCGGTTGAATTCATCGGAACTTTCAGGCCAATTTTATCGTCAATTAGACGAATGCAGGCCGCGTCGGCACTCTCTTTACTCCGCAAGAGGGTTTCGGGGAGGGCCCAATGTCCCTTTAGAGGTTCATCTGCCCGCTTAATCAATAGTAATTGTGGTCGGTGTAATTCAGTATTAAAACTCCAAATGACGTTGGTGATGGTCACCAATGGTCGGGCAATAATTTCACTATCCAATTGACGCTCCTCCCTTCATAATTGTTAACTCAACTCTATTTTAGCATTTCTCGGCCACTAGTGATTGCCCAGTTGCTTTGAATCATGTTTGACGAGGATTGCTAAATTTTGAATGGTGATCGACGTCGGCTGGGCTAACCATAAGCAAAAAGTATTCCAGAAAATACCGACGGCAATGCGGGTCATATATTCAACTTTGGTATCGTTAGTGACATTGGGTGTATATTAGAAATAATAGGAGGGATTGTATAATGAAAAATAAGAGGTATTTAAATAAAATCTTATTAACCGCAATACTTGTATTATTTGGGAGTTGCATTTCTGTTAAAGCGGATATAAATTCAAATGAATTAAATGCTAAATTAAACTCAGAAATAACAACACAAAAAGCGCAACTTGCAAATGGTCAGTTACCTAAAGCAAATACGCATCAGTCTGATGGAAAGACGATAGTAAGTAGTGGAACTATGGTTTTGACTAATCAAGATCAAAACAAGAATCGTAATTATTTACCATGGATGAGCTTTGCCGCTACGCCAGAAACAGTAACTACCCTTAAATATCATATAGGGGAAGATTATTATGATGGTAACTTTCGTTTCACATTTTATTTGGATTCAATAGAAGGACCAGCTCCTTATGCGGTTGATGCAGCAATTGTTCTATACACGGAGCCATCACTACAAGGACCAGTTTCCATAAATAAGACGAATTTGATTAGTAAAGTAGGCAACATAACAACAGGAGCAATCGGTTCTGTGGAAGTTCCCGCAAAGACAACATTTTGGGCAGCTGGGGGAGAATATGGTGCAGAGTCTACTTCGGGGAATGTTGCTTTTTATCCCATAACTCAAGGACCTATTGAATTACAAAATAAATTAGCCCAGAATTTCCCAGAATATGTTGATCCAGTCTCGCATAAAGATGCAGAGTCTCCGCTTAGAACAGATTGGACTCGGCTAGGTCAGTCTCCTAGTTGGAATGGACGCCAAGCTTTTATTAATCGATTTAATGCTACTTATGGTACTCAATCTGCTGATTGGTGGTCTGCTCGACAAATTCATCATATTCGTCCAAGAATTTATGGTGGTACAGATGATTTTAATAATTTACTCCCTGTTCCCAATGCAAATCATTATTTAATAACAAGTTGGTTTAGAAACTATTAAGGTGCTAAATATATGGAAATAGATTCAATTGTAAATTCTCTCAAAACAATGTCTCAAGTTAGTAACTATAAAATTTATGTTTCTGGATCTTTACCAATGAATGTTGGTTTTCGATTAAAAGCTAAAGCAACTCAGGCTGATTTAAAAAAGTTTGATAAAATTAATTACTCTCTTCCCAACGATTATTTAGCCTTTATAAGTCAAATAAATGGTGCAGAGTTATTTACTGATGGAAAGTATATCCAAAAATGTAAAATCTATTCGATTCAAGAAGTATTACATTGGCGAGAATTTTTAAGAAGCTCAGGATTTTACCCGGAGTGGGATAAACTTCTCCCAATTCTAGAACTACAAGATATCGGTCAACTAATACTTAATTTGGAACGATATGAAAACCAAGAAGATTATTTATTATATCCTGATGAATCAAATAAATATTTCCACATTGGCTTTACTGAATGGTTGAATAATTATTTACTAACAAACGGTAGCGAATTTTGGTATATGAACTCATAAGAAATGAAATAAGTAGCAAGCCCTCTCGTACAATACCCCTTAGGGTTGGTTATGTCCGTATAATTGGTGTAAATTCTAAATAGGACTTTGTGAAATCTGAAAGGAACTTCATTATGCCAAAGGTTGAATTAAATTTAGAAGATGACGAATTAAAGGAACTATTACTAGGTGATCGGGATAAGGCCATGCAATCAATTATGGCCAAGATCCTTGACGAAATTCTTAAGTCCGAAGCGACTGAGCAGATTAAAGCTAAGGCTTATGAACGTTCGGATGAACGAACCAATTCACGGAATGGTTATCGGGTTCGTCAGCTTACCACCCGCGTAGGGTCTCTAGAACTACACGTTCCTAAACTCCGTCATGGCAATTTTTCAACACAGCTGTTCAAACGCTACCAGCGTAGTGAGCAGGCCTTTGATTTGGCATTAATGGAAATGGTAATCCAAGGTGTTTCAACACGTAAAGTAGCTGAGATTACTAAGAAGTTATGTGGGACAACCTTTTCTAAAAGTACGGTCTCGGCTTTATGCAGTAATTTGGACGACCAAGTGCTGGATTTTAACCGACGTCCCCTTACGCAAAAGTATGCTTTTGTGTATGCCGATGCAATTTTATTTAAGGTACACCGTGGTCACGTTGTGACAAGTAATAGCTTACTCGTTGCGATTGGAATCGACCCTAGCGGTCGTCGAGAAGTGCTCGGTTTTGATATCGGTGATAGTGAATCAAAAGCTGCATGGATGGACTTCTTTAGTGAACTTAAACAGCGGGGCCTTACCAACGTTGATATGTTTGTTTCAGACGCTCATTGTGGCTTAAAGGATGCAATCACTACGCAATTTCAGGGTAGCCTTTGGCAGAGATGTCAATTTCATTTTAGTAATGACTGTACAAGTATTCTGGCACTCAAGGATCGTAAAGAAGTTGCTAACCGACTCAAAGATTTATTTAATGCTCCAACGTACGACCAAGCGGTTGAACGGCGTGACCAATTGGTTAAAGATTGGCAGACCGAGTTCCCTAAGGTGGTGAAGAAATTAGAAAATAGTTTTGACGAATTAATGGTGATTTACCAGCTCCCAGAGGAGCTAAGGAAGCGTCTCCGGACGAATAATACAATTGAGCGGGTTAATCAAGAAATCCGTCGTCGTGACCGTGTAATCCGGATATTCCCGAATGATCTAAGCGTCTTGCGACTAATGGGAGCACTACTGATTGAACAGAATGAAAAATGGGCTGCTGGTCCACGGTACTTAAACATGACCGTTTACCACGGGATTGAAAAAGATGACAATTCAGAAGAAGCCGGTATGCTTAAGCTTGTGAAATGATAAATTCGCGGAATTTAATTTACACCAACATTTTGGACTTGACCGGAAAGCCTTCCCCGTATGATTGAAATCGCTAAAAACCAATCAGAATACGGAGGCTTTCCCCATGAACCAGTTTAACAAAGATATTATCGCAGCGCTATCTTCCGACAAAGATATTACCCTGAATGAAGTCTTACGTCGTCAAATTGAAGTGGCCGCTAATCAGTTCCTTCAAAATGAACTGACTGCGGTGCTAGGCTACGAACCACATACTCGGATCGACCGATCAAAAGACGACGTTAACTACCGGAACGGGACGTACACCCGCACTATCGACACTGAGTACGGTGAAATTAATCTGACGATCCCACGGGACCGGTTAAACAAGTTTCAAAACGCCCTCTTCCCTCCTTACGTGCGTCGGACTGATGGACTGGAGGAAATGGTCATCAAGATGTACTCCAAGGGCGTCACAACTCGTGAAATCGCTGATATGGTTGAGAGAATGTACGGCCACTACTACTCACCAACCACGGTTTCAAACATCACTAAGCGGACGGAACACCTGGTTGAAGAGTTCCACGAGCGCAAATTCAAGTACTCACAGTACGTCTGTGTGTTCCTCGATGCTACTTACATTCCGTTACGCCGTGGTACCGTTGAACGAGAAGCCGTTAACGTAGCGATCGGAATTCGAAGTGACGGCGGTAAGGAAGTTCTTGACTACAGTATCGCACCGACCGAAAACGGAGCCGCTTGGTCTGAACTACTCCAGGGATTACGCGCACGGGGGATTAAAGATATTCAGTTGTTCATCGCCGACGGTTTAGTTGGACTTCAATCTGCGATTGAGGCTAACTACCCGCAGGCAAAGTTTCAACGGTGCTGGGTCCACGCAGAGCGCAACCTTTTAGGGTACGTTCGCAAAAACGATCGCAGGGAGATTATCACCGACTTTAAGGCTATTCGGCAAGCAGAGAACCTACAAGCCGCCAAAGAACGATTGGCGGCTTTCAGTGCTAAGTGGGAGTCCAGTTATAAGCGTCGAATCAAGAATCTAGTCCAAATGGAGGAGCTATTCACGTTCTTCAGTTTTCCAACTGCGATCCGTCAGACCATCTACTCGACGAACCTAATTGAGTCGTTCAATAAGAGCCTGAAGAAGATGGTCCGACGTAAAGAGCAGTTCCCAAACGAAGGAGCCCTCGATCGCTTTATCATGACGCAAGTGATGGAGTACAACGATAAATTTGAGAATCGAGCACATCGGGGATTCAAGGACTGTCACGACACGCTTGATTCGATGTTTTAGAATTGCCAATTCATGCGGACGAAGTTTCCTTTTTTACACAACATTCTTGACACTCTCTCTAATTTTGATAACATACAAGTAAATACTGCGCAATTAGTTCTTTGATTACGTGTTTAGTTAATACACTAAGTTTTAAAATTAATCCGAATTTTTTTGAAAAAGAAAAGATTAGCTACTTAAAATGGTATTTGTTGCAAACCCACTTTTTTAAACAGCTAATCTTTTCCCTCTTAATAACCTATTTGAAACGAACAAAAATGGAAACTCGTTGTTGTATAAAACTATTGCAGCCGGACATTGCATGTTAATCAAACTGTTCATCGCCAACTATTAACATGAATTAGTATGCTGCCAGCCATATAGAACTGTGGTTTCACTCCAAGTTGGCGAACATAAGTATTTCCTTCCTTGTTCAACCCACTATTAACTTTGTCAGTAACCAAGCTAACATTAAACCGCGCTTTAGTTTTCTTACATGTACCCAGCCGCTTTACTAGCCTTTGGCGTAACAGTTAAGTTATGTCTTTTGAACTTGGAGTGAGAATGTAGTCAAGTGCTAGGTGTGGAGATTTTTTTGTGGACTTCAAAAAATACTACCCGTTCTTGACGGAATGAAACGACACACTGAAACGGCTGAAAGCCAAAGTTAGTTACACTAACTTTGCTTTCCTGCCACACGGCGAGTGGGCGAGTGAGTTTGAGCGGGGGGAAACTCCTCTCATTATTGCGGTCAAGCTGGTTCAGCTTGTGGGTGTGGGTAAAACCCACGGTTTGTCTTGAATTAAAAACAGGAAGTTACTTTTTATAAGCAAAATTGTAGACAGCTGACATCTATCGTGCTATTTTGTAAAAGAAATATGTTGCTGACAAAAAGTAAGTAGTGAGGATTTGGATTAGGAGTCTAAGTATGAGACATTTTAAGAATATTATTATTGGTTTTGGTAAAGCTGGTAAGACTTTGGCAGGGAGCCTGACAAGTCATGGCGAAGAAGTGCTTTTGATTGAAAAAGATCCAATGATGTACGGCGGAACATGTATCAACATCGCATGTTTGCCAACTAAGAACTTGGTAATTAACTCTCAAAGAGGAGTTAAGTATGAAGAAGCTTTCGAAACTAAGGAAGCTATGACAGCAAAACTACGCAACAAGAACTACCACAAGGTAGCAGACCAAGACTTGGCAACTGTGCTTGATGCAAGTGCTGAATTTATTGATGATAAGATAATCAAGGTAACTGATGAATCAGGTACAGAAGAATTAACATTCGACCGTCTTTTCATTAATACTGGTGCCGAAAGTAATGTACCAAATATTGATGGCCTAAAGATTGACGATAAGATATTTACTTCAACTGAAATGCTTGCTAAAAAAGAACTTGCTAAGAATCTGGTTATTTTAGGTGGTGGACCAATCGGCCTTGAATTTGCTTCAATGTACGCTGGCTTTGGCAGTAAAGTAACTGTAATTGAACCAATGCCAAGTATCTTGGGCCGGTTTGAACCAGAAATTGCTCAGGCAGCTAAGGCTGATATGGAAGCAGATGGCGTTACCTTCATGCTTAAGTCTTCTTTAACCAAGGTTGAAGAAACTGAAGCTGGTCTTAACTTAACTGTTGAAACCGAAGATGGTGTTAAGGACTTGCAAGCAGACGTGATGCTTGTGTCAGTTGGCCGCCACCCAGCCACTGCCGCCCTTCACCTAGAAAAAACCAGTCTTGAAGTTGGCCAAAGAGGCGAAATTGTCGTTAACGATAAGCTTGAAACCAGTGTTCCTAATATCTACGCTATGGGTGATGTTGCCGGTAGCTTGCAATTTACCTACATTTCGCTTGATGACTGGCGGATTGTGGACAATCAACTCTTTGGTGACAAGACTAGAACTAAGAAGAATCGTCCAGTTTTTGCTAACTCAATCTTCATTAAGCCAGCAATTTCTTCAGCTGGACTAACTGAAAGCGAGTTAAAGGCCCAAGGTAAAGCTTACAAGGTTTTAACAATGCCTGCAGCTGGTGTACCAAAGGCCCAAGTCATCGGCAACCCAAGAGGCGCATACAAGGCTTTGATTGACCCAGAAACCCACGAAATCTTAGGTGCTACTATTTACGCTGAAGAAGCTTACGAAACTATCAATGTCATCACTTTAGCAATGCAGAACCACTTAAAGGCTGAAGACTTGCGTGACCAAATTTATGCTCACCCAACTATGACCGAAGCTCTTAATGACTTATTCAAATTCTAAAAACTAAAAAAACTGACTTATCTCATAACTTGAGTAAGTCAGTTTTTTATCGCCTATTTTCTTTTCTATTAGATTGCCTTTACCAGCTCCCAACACCACCTATCGTTAATTCTAATTCATTTTTCATCGAACATTGACATTTATAATTGTGTGTGCTATCCCTAATTACCAATAGGGGAATCACTTTATTCCCCCTATTCTTCGTGGGTTGCATCCGAAATACTTCAGCTCGAAGTAACGCCACGTTAAAAACAAAAGGAGGTAACTTTTATGTTACAGAAGATTGCGAAGTCGAAGAGTTTTGATTTACTTGGGGTTCTGATTGTCGTTGCCATCTCAATTGCTTCTGGTTACCTAACCGAAACCCTTGCTGACGTCACGCATTGGGGCCACTGGACGGTCTTCGTTCCCTTTGGAATCATCTCGATTATCAATTCGATTCTCTCGATCTATTCAACCCGGCTGACCGGCCGAATGAATAACCTGGGGAACGTGGTTGGGATCGCGAACGTGGTGCTTTCCGGGACGATTGATTACATTCTGGGAAACCAGGCAGCCGTCATCACTTACCCAGTGACCTTCATCATCTACACGGTGGCGATCGAACACTGGAAGCGGACTGAGAAGTACAAGAGCTCCAAGCCAATGACGGGCGCTAAAGGGGTGCTCACCATCATCGGCATGTTCATCCTATCCTTGCTCTTCTCGTTTGGAACCAACTACATTGGCTGGACGAACGGCCTTACTGATCCCCTCTTCTGGATCACCGTTATCGCCTTTGGCTTGAGCCTGGGTGCTAACGTCCTCAACGCCATGAAGTTTGAAATGCAGTGGAAGTTCTGGGTCCTTTACGACTTTATTCAGTTAGCGAAGGCCGGAATTCAGGGCAACTTCGCTAACATTGGTAAGTATGTTTACTACATCATCAACGCCATCGCGGCCCTTGCCTTCTGGCGGGACCCGCTCGAAGTCACCCCTGCCTCCAAGGTGAGCCAGAAGGTTGACCGTGCCTAACTAAAAAGCAAGCACCCAACTATATCTTCAAGCTTAACGGTCCACACGCAACGTATTCGCTAGACATTATGGTTTTACCATGGGCCAGGCATGTACCGTATTTAGTAGAGAAATAAAAGCGGACGGTTAACGCAGATACTGCGTAAGTCGCCCGCTGTTTTCGTCTTAACCACGGATTCTGGGGACCCTCAGTGGTTAAGAATCAATCCGATTCGTAAATTTTGTTCTTGATTTCTTAGTGCTGTTATCCTCTTGACTGGTGGAAAAAGTTGTCTGGAAGGTTGGTTTGATTATACCCTAATGGTCGTTTTTTGCTTCAAAGGATTTGTTTTATAAGCGTTATTTTTGTCTTTTACTAAACTTGGTTACCCGCTGATTTTCTCGTATAATAGATCAAGCAAGAAGTTTTAAGGGCGGTGGCTGTCTTTTCCCTTGTGAGGTGAGGCCCATAGGAACATGGAATAATCTTCAGGAAGGTTTCACAGTCAATGAGCGTCTTCCAGACA
>OLPH01002621.1_pt1 | contig 14199 bp, 8 predicted proteins | sample 1672951 | NCBI WGS metagenome assembly OLPH01 (sample SAMEA3136740, study PRJEB25190) | human gut metagenome | reverse complement strand
GGCTCTTGCGGCCCTTGATGTCCACCACAGCGCCGATGCCGCAGGCATCGTGCTCAAACTGTGGATCGTACAGGCCAAGGGTGTGCGTTTGCTCTGTAAAGTTTTGCATAGTCTTTCCCATCCTTTTGACACTCCAGATTGTGCTCTGCCGGGCGCGGCACCCTCCGCACCCCGGAAAACGAAAAAAAGCGCCCCGCAAGGGCAGACGATGCCCCTGCGGAACGCCTTTGTTCCGATAGCTTTATTATACCCTGCACTGAAAAATGTTCAAGTGACAGCTGCACCAAATCTGCTACCGGGTTTGCCCGGCTTTCTGTGCGAAACGCCGCGAACCCCCGCAGCTGTGCGCGGCACACAACCAAAACCGCCGCACCCGGCGGCCTTTTGCAAGGCACAGGATGCGGCGGTTCTTATGCGTCAGTGCGGAGATTCCTGCGGTTCAGGGGTGCTCAGTGCTTGGGGGAAACCTGTTTGCGGGTGAAGAACCATCCGCAGGCCAGCAGCAGGGAGCCCAGGCTTGCCAGCACACCGGCCATCCAGCTGGTGGTGCCGGTCTGGGGCAGGGCGGCGGCGTCCGGGGCAGCGTCCTGCACGGCGGGGTTCTGGGGGTTCTCCGGGGTCACAGGGGTCTCATCCGGGTCAGCGTCCTGCACCGAGGGATTGTCCGGGTTGGCGGGGTCCACGGGGATATCCGGATCAACGGGCGGCACGGGGTCCGGATCCGGCGTGGGTTCCGGATCGGGGTCAGGTACCACGGTGGCCGTGTTCATGAAGTTGATGGGCAGGGTCTTGCCGCCGAGGATGGAGCCGAGCCAGCTGGACTCGGTCACCTTGCTGGTGGCGCCGGTGGCGGGGTTGGTCACCTCGGTGCCCTCCAGCTCCTTGTAGGACTCCTCATCGCAGATGACGTAGATCTCCGGGTCGGTGTCGTAGCCGTCGGGGGCGATGGCTTCCTGCAGGTAGTACACCACGTTTTCCAGCAGGGCATAGTCGATGTTCAGCTTGCCGTTGGTGGTGGTGACGGTGTAGGTCAGCTTATCCTTGGAGGGGTCGTACTTGACCCAGCAGTAGAAGCCGTCCTTCTCCAGCACCTGTTCGCCATCCTCATTGGTGGTGTAGGTGGGCTCCACATAGGTGCAGTACATGGTGTCCTTTTCACCGGTTTCCTTGTCGGTCTCGTACTTCCACAGGTAGAAGCTGGTCTGGCCCTCGCCCTCGTCGTCACCGATGATCTCGCCGGTTTTCTTGTCGGTCTTGGTCAGGTCCAGCGTGCCGTCTGCCTGATGCAGCACCATGGAGGCGTACCAGTTCCAGGCGGTGTTCTGGTAGTCATTGCCAGCGTTCTGGAAGTCGATGTTGGTGGCCATGGCAAATGCTGCCCAGGTGGCTTCCTCAGAGGTCAGGCCGCTGGCCAGCAGGGTGTTGAAGTAGGCGTTGGCTTTGTCCCATGCACCGGGGGTCTCGTTCAGTTTGTCGGCCATGTAATCGCCGATGGTTTCCTGAGTGCCGTCGGCAGCCCACTGGCCGTGGCTGTGGTTGTGGTCAACATTGCCGCCTGCCTCAGAATCCACAGTATCCTGATTGCCGACCTTGAAGCTGAGAACGTTTTTGTAGAAGTTGTCGTAAAGGGTGGAGGGGTCCATCTTAACAGTGTTGTTTCCGGTATTGGGGTCGTTGGGCATAGAAGAACCGGAACGGCTCAGCTCCTTCAGAGCCTTGGGATCGTTTTTCAGCAGGTCGCTTACCCTATCATACTTGGAGCCATCGGGTTTCCGGTAGTAGTCCAGAATGTAGTCATCGTAGGTCTTATAACCCTTGGCAGGCATATACTGCTCCAGAGCATCCTGGATATCTTGGTTCATCAGGGCACTGCTGGAGTGGGTAAAGGGACCATTGTAATAATCCTTTTCAACCTTCTTGCCGTTCTTGGTCTTTTTGTAGGCAAGGGTGTAAGTGTTTTTGTCGTTGATCAGAACAGTCTTTCCATCTTCGGTGGTCTGAACATCGCTCTTGTAGAAGCCGCCGTAGTAATGATCGCCGGATTTTACATAATATTTACCGTCGATCAGTTCCACCTCGGTACCAGCAGGTACATTGGTTTTAGTGCTTTGAGTGGTCAGGTTGCCCTCCGAATCAAGGAACTGGTTCTGATCATGGTTGCCGCCGTACTCCTTCAGCGCAGCATCCACCAAGTCCTCCATGCAGCCGGACGCAGCGTTTTTATCGTACTTCAGCTCAAGGTTCGTATTGCCAGCATATTCCTTCGGCAGCTCCTGTCCGTCAAAGCCGGTGACGCCAGTTTTGTCGGTATTGCTCACGTCAGGGGTGGCAACAGTCAGGCTGTTGTCCTTGTACACATAAGTATGCTTGGAGCCGTTGGACAGGGAAATATCAAACATGGTCGTGCAACCGGGCTCGTTGGTGAAAGCAACACGCTGGCAGACCGAATCCGTTTTCTCATCGTAGTAGACATAGAGCGTGTAAGATGCACCGTTAAAATCAACGGTCTTTTTGCTGGACTCGCCGTACTGTGCGTACCACCGGGCGTCATCCATCCACTTGGCACCCGTATCAGTCTGAAGCCACTCGTCGAACTGCTTCTCGCCGTATTTCTCCACGACCTCCTGCACCTTGCTCAGCTCAATGGTCTGGTCCCCCTCAGCGTCCTCTTTGATATTGAAGGTGACCTTGAAGTGGCCGGTGTCCTCATCGTAGGCAACGGAATAGTCCAGATCTTCCTCAGGCTTCTCCTCAGGTTTCACCTCGGTGTCGGTGCCTTCGCCCTCAGCAGGGGTCTCGCCCTTTTCCTCCGTGTCGCCGGTGTCAGTATCGCCGGTGCCGGAGGTCTCCTCGCCGGAATCGCCCTTATCTTCGGTGTCGTCCTTGTCCTCGCCCTTGATGTGGTCCTTGTTGTCCTCGGCGGTGCCGGGCAGGGTCTCGACGGTCTCGGACTGCTCCGGGCGCTCAATGGTGGGTTTATCGTCAGAAGAGGTATTGTCACCGTCGCCCTCGCCGTCGGTGGGCTGGTCGGTGTTGTCACCGGTGGAAGCGACAGGCTGTTTTTCGGTCTTAGTGTCATCCGCAGGGGTGTCGGTGTCCGCATTGCTGTCGGCCAGCGGGACAACGGTCACCTGCAGGCCGGAGTCATCCGTGTCGGGCAGGGCTTCGGCTGCGGAGGCACCGCACATGCCAACCGAGCTGCTGAGCACCGAAAGGGCCAGCGTCATCGCAACGATCTGCTTCTTCTTGGACTTTTTTCTCATAATCGTCATCCTCACTTCACTAGAGACTGTGTTCCTCGCGCAACTTTTCAGAAACTACAGCACAAAATAGACGCCCGCTGGGCAGTCCTTATAATCCTATATTATATACGTTTTCCAAAAATTTCAAGGGGGCAAATTGCACGAAAAAAAGCCTGCACGGAAATTTCGGCTGATTGACGGACAGACCGGCCCCAAAATGGCAAAATTGCACGAAAAAATGAACGATTTTCGCAGTTTTTGAATTGCACATTTGTTGCGGACGGGAACGTTTTTGTTGCACTGCAAACACAAAAAAGCGGACAAATGGCCCGCCGCAGTTTCCCACCCCGGAACTATGGGGAGCACTGGGGCCGCCGCCCGTTCTGCGCGCAGAAGCCGTTTTGCCTGCCGCAGCAACGGCGCTCCCCTCCGGCAAAAAATAAACCCGGCAAGGCCGCAGCCCTGCCGGATTTGCAGATTTAAAACGATCCTTCCGTGCTCACTTGGTCCCCTGCTCCGGGTCGGCGGCAGGGTCCCCGCCGTCTGCGGGGGTCTCCGGGTCAGCCGGGGTCGTGGTGGGTTCGGTGGCTGCCGGTTCCTCGGGCGGGGTGGTGATCTCCACGCTGGGGTCCGCCGCGATATACACGGTGATCACCGTGCCCACGTCCACCTGTGCGCCTGCCGGTTCACTGGCCGACACCACGCATCCGGCGGCATAGGAGCCGTCGTTCACCACCATAAAGCAGCTGGCCAGCAGGCCGCGGCTCTGCAGCGTCTGCACGGCGGCGTCCTGGCTGAAACCGATGATGCTGGGCATTTCCACCTTCTGCGGGCCCTTGCTGACCACCAGACGAATGGTCTCCCCTGCCTTGAGCACCGTGTCCGCCGCCGGTTCCTGGGTCATGATCTGCCCGGCCGGGACGGTGTCGCTGTACTCCTCGGTGACGTAGAACAGGTACATGCCGGTGTACTCCCGGTTGTTCTGCACCTGGGCGTAATCCATGCCGATGAAGCTGGGCACCAGATTCTGGGGCTCCAGCACCTCGCTGCTGGCCGGTTCCGGCTCCACCGATCCCGATGACGCCGAGGGCAGGCGGTGGCTCACCATGGTCCACACCATGAGCACCAGCAGAATGGCCAGCAGGATCAGGATGCCCGCCAGCAGGCCCTTGATGCTGAGCAGATGGGCCTTTTCTTCCGGTTGGCCCACCGGGGTCTCGGGCTTCATGGTGCGGCCCAGCTCCTCGGTGTACTCTTTGGAGGAGAGCGCCTGCACCAGCTGCGGCACGGTCTGGATGCGCTCCATGGGCTTGAGCCGCAGGCCCATCTGCAGCACGTCCGACACATAGCCCGGCACGGCGCTGTTCACGGTGCGGGCGCGGGGGTTGGAGTCCGACACCATACGCTGGGCGGCCGGCACCGGGGCCTGCCCGCACACCATGCGGTAGAACACCGCTGCAAGGCCGTATTCGTCGGTATAGCGGCCCTCAAACTCGGCGGTGGAATACTGCTCCGGGGCCGAATACCCCTCGTACAGCTGCTCGCGCAGGCCGCTTCCGGCGGTGCGCAGGCCCACCGTGGCGTAACCCGCCAGACGGCACCGGCCGTCGGCCATCACCCGGAGGTTCTCCGGGCAGATGCCCCGGTGCACCAGCCCGATCTTGTGCATGGCGGCCACGCCCTCAAACACCGGCTGCAGCATGGCACAGGCGTCGTCCGGGCGCAGCGGCGCGCCCTGCGCTTCCAGCCACTGGTCCAGCGGGGTGCCGCCCAGATTCTCCATCACCGCATACACGGTGTTGTTGGCCTCCACCACGTCCAGCACGGCTTCCAGCCCGGTGGCCGGGGTGATGCGCTCCAGCGCCCGGTACAGGTCGGCAAAGTCCATGCGGGTGGTCTTGAACAGCACCTCGCTGCCGGTCTTGGGCTGCAGGATGCAGTCCGCGCCCCGCTCGGCAGACAGGGTCACCGGCAGATATTCCTTAATGGTCACCCGGAAGCAGCCCAGGTTCTCCACGCCCCGGTACAGGATGCCCTCCCCGTCCAGGCTCCGCATCTCGCCCACGGTGTAGCGCCCGGCCAGCACCGTGCCCACGGGCAGGCAGCCGGCGGGGTTGCGCCCCGCAAACACCTTGCCGCAGTGCACACAGCTGTCGGCGGCGTGGGGCAGCTCCCCCATGCAGTACGGACACAGGCGTTTTTGCTCCATTCTTCTCTCCCCTTTGTGCTTTGATCATCTTTTATTGTATCATAGCCCACCGGGGTGTGCAAGACGTCCGTTTTTCGGTCCTGCACGCAAAAAGGCCCCCCGCCTGCCGTTTCCGGTAAGCGGGGTGCCTGTGATTTACGGTTCAGCTCACGCTGTACGCCGCACCGGGGCGATTAGCCCTCGATGTAGCCGTACTGCAGGTACCAGTAGCCGTAGGGGCTGTGCCAGGTGCCCTTCAGAGCGGGGCTCTGCAGCCAGAAGTCGTTGTAGTAAGCAACGGGGATGCAGCCCATATCCTCCATCAGGACGTCCTCAGCCTTATGCAGCTGAGCAAAGTGCTCGGCAGCATCAGCAACCTTGGAAGCCTCGATTGCAGCATCGAAGTCGGGGTTGGAGTACTTACCATCGTTGTTGCCGTTGTCGGTGCAGAACAGCTCGACCATGTTGGAAGGATCGTTGTAGTCCATGACCCAGCCGTTACGGGCAACATCGTACTCGCCGGCACGGCGAGCAGCGGTGAAGGCAGACCACTCCATCTTGCTGATGGTCAAAGTGATGCCCAAATCGCCCCAAGTCTGCTGCAGGTACTCTGCCAGAGGCACATGGTAGCCGGAATCGTTGGTGCTGTACTCGATGGTGGGGAAGCCCTCGCCATTGGGGTAGCCAGCCTCTTCCAGCAGCTTCTTAGCCTCGGCCAGATTTGCCTCGTAGTCATCCGCAATGTAGGGAGAGCCGCCGTTTGCGTTGTCGTAGAAGTAACCGTTCTCGTCCACGATGCCAGGGCCGACAATGTTGGAAGCAGCGGAGTAGGTGCCCTGCATGATGGTGTTGGCAACGTAGTCACGGTCGATGGACAGAGCCAGAGCCTTGCGGACCTTGGCATCCTGGAAGGCATCGCGCTGCAGGTTCATGCTGACGTAGTAGGTGCCCAGAATGGTGTCAACATAGAAGTCGCCGCCATCCTCTGCCTTGGTCAGGCTGGGGATCTCGTCGGTGGGCACGTCCTTGATCAGGACAGCCTCGCCGCTGTTGTAAGCAGCGAAGGAAGCGGAAGAGTCCTCCAGCAGCAGCAGGGTAATGCTGTCGGAAACGATCTTGGAGCTATCCCAGCCGCCAACGTAGTTGGGGTTCTTGGTCAGCACGATGCGCTCGGACGGGGTCCAGTCGGTGATCATGTAGGGGCCGTTGGACACGAAGGTGTCGGCGGAGGTGCACCAGCTGTCGCCGTTTGCCTCAACAGTTGCCTGCTGGACAGGGCTCATAGCTGCGAATGCGGCCATCTTGTCGAAGTAGGAGCAGGGATAAGCCAGAACGATGGTCAGGGTCTTGCCGTCGTCGCTTGCCTTGACGTTCAGAGCATCGGTATCACCGGCCTGTGCTGCGTCAAAACCATCGATCATGCCCAGGCAGGTTGCTGCGTAGGGAGCTGCGGTATCAGGGTTTGCCATACGCTTGAAGCTGTACTCGAAGTCCTTCGCAGTCAGGTCGGTGCCGTCGCTCCACTTCAGGCCGTCACGCATGGTGAAGGTCCAGGTCAGGCCGTCCTCGCTTGCTTCCCAGCTCTCAGCCTGGCCGCCAATCACTTCGTTGTTCTCGTTGATCAGCAGCAGGGGCTCGAAGATGGTGATGATGGTGTTAGAGGCATCAATAGCGGAGTTCAGAGCCGGATCCAGGGTCTCGGGGTTGGGGCCGTACTGGACGGTGAAGCCAGCGGTGTTGACACTGCCGGTAGAAGAACCAGCAGCAGAAGAAGCAGAACCGGAGGTTGCGGTAGAACCGGACTTGCTGCCGCCACAGGCTGCCAGACCCAGAGCAGCGGCACCCACGCCAGCAACCTTGAGGAAATTACGACGAGAAATGCGTTTCATAATAATTATCCTTCCCTTAAATCAAATTGAGTGTGCCAGGTTCCCCCAGCCTCCTCTATATTCGATCCGGAGCACGGTCTGCCAAAACAGCCTGTCCTCCGGAGGAACACGAATAGTATAATGCGTTCTCGCACCGGTTACAAGCCCCAACGGGTGTCTGTAACCATTTCGTTACAATATTTCAGCCGAAAGATGAGATGTATTCATCTTTCAGGAGAATGAAGTGTTTTTACTTCACCTTGTCCAGATGATGGCAGGCTGCCCAGTGGCCGGAGGTGACCTCCTTGAACTCCGGCACCTCGGCGGCGCACCGCTCGTCTGCGTAGGGGCAGCGGGTGCGGAAGCGGCAGCCGGACGGCGGGTTCAGGGGGCTGGGCACATCGCCCTGCAGCACGATACGCTTGGACTGGCGGGCCGTAATGGGATCTGCCACCGGAATTGCAGAGATCAGGCTACGGGTGTAGGGGTGGATGCTGTGAGTGATCAGCTCGTAGCTGTCGGCCAGCTCCACCATCTTGCCCAGATACATGACGCCGATGCGGTTGGAGATGTGCTTGACAACGCTCAGGTCATGGGCGATGAACAGGTAGGTCAGACCCATCTCCTGCTGCAGATCCTCGAACATATTGACGACCTGAGCCTGAATGGAAACGTCCAGTGCGGAAACAGGCTCGTCACAAACGATGAACTCGGGGTTCACGGCCAGTGCACGGGCAATGCCCACGCGCTGACGCTGACCGCCGGAGAACTCGTGGCAGTAGCGGTTTGCGTGCTCGCTGTTCAGGCCCACGCGCTCCAGCAGGGCGATGATCTTATCGTGGCGATCCTTGTCGTTCTCGGCCAGGTGATGGATGTCGATGCCTTCACCCACGATGTCACCGATGGTCATGCGGGGGTCCAGGCTTGCGTAGGGGTCCTGGAACACGATCTGCATCCGGCGGCGGTAGGGCAGCATATCCACTGCGATATTCTTTTCCTTATCAAACAGCAGGTTGCCATCATAGTAGATCTTACCGCCGGTGGGCTCGTACAGGCGCAGCAGGGTGCGGCCGGTGGTGGTCTTGCCACAGCCGGACTCGCCCACCAGACCCAGGGTCTCGCCCTTGCGGATGGCAAAGCTCACGTCATCCACGGCCTGAACGTACTTGCGGTTCTTGCCCACACCGCCGGCGGGGAAATACTGCTGCAGGTGCTGGACTTCAACCAGCGTCTTGTGTTCACTCATTCTGCCTTTTCCCCTTTCTCAAATTCAGCCTTCTGCTGCAGCCAGCAGTAGGTATAGTGGGTGTCGCTGAGCTCGGTGCGCGGAGGCATCTTGCTCAGACAGATCTTCATGCAGTTCTTGCAGCGGGGCGCAAAGGGGCAGCCGGCCGGCGGATTCAGCAGGTCCACAGGGGTACCCTCGATGGGCACAAGGCGCTCGTGCTCTGCGGTGTTCAGCTTGGGGATGGAGTTGATCAGGCCCTTGGTGTACTCGTGGCCCGGCTGGTAGAAGATCTCGTCGGTGGTGCCGTACTCCACGATGTGGCCGGCGTACATGACGGCGATCTTTTCGCACATGGAAGCCACGACGCCCAGGTCGTGGGTGATCATGATGATGCTCATGCCCAGCTTCTTGCGCAGCTCCTGCATCAGCTCCAGGATCTGTGCCTGGATGGTCACGTCCAGTGCGGTGGTGGGCTCGTCTGCGATCAGCAGCTTCGGCTCACAGGCCAGGGCGATGGCGATCATCACGCGCTGGCGCATACCGCCGGACAGCTCGTGGGGGTACTGCTTCAGGCGCTTTTCCGGCTCGTTGATGCCGACCAGCTCCAGCAGCTCCTCGGCGCGTGCCCAGGCTTCCTGCTTGTTCTTTTTGGTGTGCAGGCGGATGACCTCCACGATCTGGTTGCCGATGGTGTACACCGGGTTCAGGCTGGTCATGGGGTCCTGGAAGATGATGGAGACTTCGTTGCCGCGGATCTTGCGGAAGTCCTTCTCCTTCATCTTCTCGATCTCGTGGCCGTTGAACCACACGGTGCCGCCCACCAGCTTGCCGGGGTAGGCGGTCAGGCCCATGACCGAGTAAGCGGTAACGGACTTGCCGGAACCGGACTCGCCCACGATGCCCAGCACGTCGCCCTGGTTCATCGCAAAGGAAACGCCGTTCAGTGCCTTGACCTCACCGGCAGGGGTGAAGAAGGAAAGGCGCTCTTCCTTGATATCAAGAATTTTTTCGCTCATCTTCGTTCACCTCATCAATTCTTCAGCTTCGGGTCAAAGGCATCGCGCAGGCCGTCGCCAAACAGGTTGAACACCAGGATCATCACACTGATCATCACTGCAGGGGCGATCAGCAGGTGGGGGTAGGTGTTCATGCCCTTGACGGCATCGGTGGCCAGAGAACCCAGAGACGGCAGCGGGGCTGCAACACCCAGACCGATGAAGCTCAGGTAGCTCTCGGTGAAGATGGAAGCCGGGATCTGCAGGGTGGTGGTCACGATCAGGGTGCCGATGCAGTTGGTCAGCAGGTGCTTCTTGATGATACGGCCGCTGGAAGCGCCCAGTGCGCGGGCAGCGGTGACGTACTCGCTCTCCTTCAGGATCAGGATCTGGCTGCGCACGATACGCGCCATGCCCACCCAGTACAGCAGAGCGAAGATGATGAAGATGGAGATCATGTTGGGGCCCAGGGTCTGCATCCACTTGAAGCCGGGCTTGGTGGCCAGACTTTCCAGGGGCTCCTTCAGGGCCATGCCCAGCAGGATGATCAGCAGGATATCCGGGATGGTGTACAGGATATCCGTGATACGCATCATGATGTTGTCCACCCAGCCGCCGGCAAAGGCCGACACAGCACCGTAGGTGGCACCGATGATCAGCACCAGCACCGAGGCGATCAGGCCGACGGACAGGGACACGCGGGTGCCCATCATGATACGCACTGCAAAGTCACGACCCATACGGTCGGTACCCAGAATGTGCGGGAATACCTTTTCGCCGGCGTCGATGCGGGCCTGCTCAGAGGCAGAGTACTCGAACGGTGCCAGATTGTTGCTGCCCTTCACCTGCTCGGCGTAGCTGTAGGGCCACACGGCAGGCAGCAGGTAGGCAAAAATAGCAATGGCGATGATGAACACAAAGCTGACCATGGCGATCTTGTTCTTCTTCAGGCGGCGCAGACCGTCCTTCCAGAAGTTGACGCTCTCGCGCATGATCACAAGGCTCTGCTTTTCCTCGTTGCTGGCAGGCAGAAAGTCGTCAGCGTTCAGCTGCAGGCTGAGAGGATTCTTTTTGATGTTTTCCATAACGCGTTCCTCCTTTTTTACTGCAGCTTGATGCGCGGGTCGATGATCTTGTACAGGATATCCACGATCACGTTGGCCACGATGACCATGCTGGACAGCAGGATGGTGGTGCCCATGATCAGGGTATAGTCACGGTTGGTGATGGCAGACACGAAGTCGCGGCCCAGACCGGGCACGGAGAAGATCTTCTCCACCACGAAGGAGCCCGTCATCAGGCTGGCCAGCATGGGGCCGACGTAGGTGATGACCGGCAGGATGGCATTGCGCAGCGCATGCTTGAACAGGATCATGAACTGGGACACGCCCTTGGCACGGGCGGTGCGCATGTAGTCCTGACCCATGACGTCCAGCAGGCTGGAACGCATCAGGCGGGTGATGTATGCAGAGGGGTAGATCGCCAGTGCGGTGACCGGCATGATATACGCTGCAGCGCTGTTCAGGCCCACGGTGGGCAACAGCTTGAGGTTCATACCGAACTCATACAGCAGCAGCACGCTGGAAATAAAGCTCGGGATCGCAATGCCGCAGGTTGCGAACACGATGATGGTGTTGTCCAGCCACTTGCCGCGGTTGTAAGCCGAGATACAGCCCAGCGGGATGCCGATGCACAGGGCCACCAGCACCGCCACGCCTGCCAGGCGGCAGGACACCGGCAGCTTGCTGGCGATGATCTCGTTGACCGTGCGGCCACGCTGACGCAGGCTCAGGCCCAGGTCGCCGTGCAGCAGGCTCTTCATGTAATTGACGTACTGCACACCCAGCGGCTTGTCCAGGCCGTATTTCTCGGCCAGTGCCTGCTGAGCAGCCGCACTGATGGACTTTTCTGCCACGAACGGGCCGCCGGGGACCAAGTTCATGACAAAAAAGGTAACCGTGGCCACAATGAAGATGCTGAAGATGCCCATTGCGACACGCTTGATGATGTACTTTGCCATCGTTTGATGCCACTCCATTCCTATCAATGAAATACTATTTTGGCGTTCCCGGTCTGAGCCAGGCACTTTCCCGCATCTGCGTCTCACAGTGCAGACGTCTGTCCTTGGCACACGGACAGAAAAAGCGAATAGAAAAACGATGGCATCTTGCGGCTGCATAAACACCATCGTCCATAACCGAGAAACACTTTTTTAATTATAGTAATCAGGTTGAAATTTGTCAATTTAGATGAAAATCATTCACCCTACTATGGCAAAGCATGAGTAGAATAGAATACTTTTGTCGGATTTCTTCGTCCTTTGTCCGTGCAGGCCGGTCAGCTTTCCGGTTTCCGGGCGGCATCGGCCTGGCTGTAGTAGCGCTTCTTTTCCCTGTACATGTTCTCATCGGCCAGGCGCAGCAGGTCCTCCAGGTTCTCGGTGCTGGCCTGCCATACCCCGCCGATGGACGCATCCACGCTGTTTTCCTGCATCTGGCGGCGCAGCTGCTCGGTCTTGCGGGCAAAATCCTCGCGGCTCACATCCAGCAGGATCACCACGAACTCGTCACCGCCCACCCGGTAGGCGTCCTCGGCAAAAATGCCCGCAATGGTGCCCGCCGCCCGCACGATCAGCTCGTCACCGGCGCGGTGGCCCTGCTCGTCATTCACCTTTTTCAGGCCGTTCAGGTCGATGTAGATGGCACCGATCTGCTGATCCTGCACCTGCTTGTAGGCTTCCAGCCGCTCGATGTATCGGTTGCGGTTGTACAGGCCGGTGAGCATGTCGCGGTAGCTGAGCTTTTCCAGATAGGCCTGCTGCTTTTTGCGGTCCAGACTGTTGGTCACAAAGAACTGGATGGACGCCAGCAGGGTCGCGTCATCGTAGTGCGCGCGGGGGTTGTCCACCCCCAGAAAGCCCACCATGGCTCCGCCTTTCATCAACGGTACGGCCAGCAGGCGCCACACCTGCTGCGCCTTCAGCATCTCGTAGCTGGGCTGGCCCCGCTCCTGCTCCAAATCGGACATATAATAGGAACGGCCCTGCCGGAAGTTCTGCATCCAGACCTCGATGACCGAAACAGGCACCTCCTGCAGATTGTCCATCTGGGCACTTACCTCCTGCCCGCAGATGTACTCAAAGGTGTTGATGAGCACGTCCCGGTCCGGGTCGATCTCAAACACATAGGTGCGGTCGGCCTGAAAATAGTCGTTCACAGTGGCCAGCAGGTTGTTGATGCCCACGTCGATGTCGGTGTCGGAGTTCAGCTTGCCCACGCAGCTGTTCAGCACGGTGGCGATCTCCAGACGCTGGCGGATCTGCTCCTTGGTCCGCTCTGAGACGGCCAGCTCCCGGTTCTGGGCGCTGGTGGCCACCACGAACAGCAGGATCATGGATGCCCCCACCGACAGGCTGATGAGGGAAATGTCGTCCTGGAACACCTGACACGCTGCCACCGACAGCGGCAGGACCACGCAGCCGAACATGGCGATACGGCGTCCCATCGTGAGTTTCTGGTAAAACTGGGCCATCATGGTGGTCTCTGTGCCCATGCCGATGAGCAGCAGCACCATGGACAGTGGGAAGGCATCGCTGCGGTGGTAGATGTTCTGGGCGTCGATGTAGTAGAGCAGTGGGCTGAACTGGGACACGAACACCAGCCCGATGCCCACGGCGCAGGTAATGTCCACCGTCCGGCTGCGTTTCGGAGCGCAAAGACGGCCGTCCTCCCGCAGGTAGCAGCCCACATAGTGGTTGAAGAGGAACAGCACCAGATACAGCCCCGCATACACCACAAAGTTGGTGGCGACCATGATGAGGTGGCTTGCTTCCCCCGGCGTGCCCTGCACGAACCAGGCGGCCGCATCGCAGCACAGCAGCGCAGCCGCCGAAAGCTCCATCCAGAGCATCCAGTTACGTTTTTCCCGGTTGTGGTCATTTCCCATGGACAGGCAGAACGCCGCCGTCAGGCAGAAACAGCCGCCCCACAGCAGGGCAACGTTCATGATCCGCTCCTGTTCACTCATCCGCACTTCCTCCACGCTTGTCCTTTTCCTGGTTCCTCTCTCCTGAAGTATACCACAGGCCCCCGCAAAAGGATATGGTTTTCCCACAAATTCAACGCCTGAAAATGCGTCACGTCCGGTGTTTTTTCATGAAAGTTTCTGGAAACGCCGCTGCGCCGCCCCAGAACAAAGCACCATTCAATTCAATCACCGGCACTGCAAACAAAAAAGCTGCCCTTCCCGTGCAGTACACGCAAAAAGCAGCTTTTTTCGTTCTTATTCCGAAGCGCTCCCGGTTATTCCGGCAGGTCCTCTTCGTTCTCCAGGCTGTGCCAGACGTTCTGCACGTCGTCGTTCTCTTCCAGAGCGTCCAGCAGCTTGCCCATGGCCTTCAGCTGGTCGGGGTCGGTCAGACGAGTGGTGGTCATGGGCACCATGGCCAGGTCGTCGGACAGGATCTCGTAGCCCTTCTCCTCCAGAGCCTTGACCACAGGGGAGTAGTTCTCGGGATCGGTGGTGATCTCGGCAGCGTCCTCGCTGGCGTCAAAGTCCTCGGCACCGGCGTCCAGAGCATCCATCATGGCCTCGTCGGCGTCCTTGTCCTCCAGAGAGATGTCGATGACACCCTTCTGGCTGAACAGGAAGGCCACACAGCCCATAGCGCCCAGGTTGC
>OLPH01002608.1_pt1 | contig 14239 bp, 10 predicted proteins | sample 1672951 | NCBI WGS metagenome assembly OLPH01 (sample SAMEA3136740, study PRJEB25190) | human gut metagenome | reverse complement strand
TGGGGATAGCTGTTCATAGCCTTTTCCGGGTCTGTGATGCCAACGGCTGTGAGAAGCTCCAGCACCCGGGCCTTTGCTTCTTTTTTGTTCATATTGGTATGGCGCCGGATCAGCTCTACCATCTTATTACCAACAGTGTAAACCGGATTCAGTGCGGAAAGAGAATCCTGAAAGATCATGGCGATCTCACCACCGCGGATCTCACGGAGCTCTGCTTCATTTTTCTTCAGGATATCTTCTCCCCGGAACAGGATCTCACCACCCATGATCTTACAGTTGGATGGTCCGAGACGGAGAATGGATTTGGTGGTTACGCTCTTTCCGCTTCCGGACTCTCCTACCACTCCCAGGATCTCTCCCCTGTTCAGTTCCAGATTTATATCCTGTACAACGTTTTCTCCATTATAGCAGATCGTTACATGTTCAAATTTCAACAATGGTTCCATCTTAACTCCTCGTTTTTTCCCGACAGATACCGCAGACATTTATATTACATTCTGCTGTACATTTATCTTCGTTTGGGCTCACATTCTTCTGTCCCTGTCATTATTTCACTTCCAGATCCGCCGTGATCTCATAATAATCGCAGGGATGCGCAGCCAGCCCTGACACATTTGCCTTCGATACAAGCCCCATATTCAGATGGGAAACAAAGAAATACGCATCATCATCCAGGATCGTCTGCTGTGCTTCAATGGCAAGTTTACTTCTCTCATCAGTATCAAAAGTCTCATGCATCTTCGTTACGATATCATCCAGCGCAGCATTGCTGTATTTACCATAATTCTTGGCAGCGTCAGATACAACCGTACTTGTGAAAAAATATTCCGGATCACCGGTAGGTGCAGTTGTAAGCGAGCTTACATATACATCAAATTCTCCGTTCTTCGCATACGTCGCATGATCTGCTGTATTGTTAACATTGACCTCAATTCCGATGTCCTTTAAAGTGGACTGTGCATATTCTGCAAGCTTAGGCTGTTCCAGACGGGTTGGATAGGTCAGCCATGTGATGGACAGCTTCTTTCCGTCCTTATCTGCATAGCCATCTCCATCCGTATCTGTCCATCCGGATTCTTCCAGAAGCTTTTTCGCCTCTTCCGGATCATAGGACGGTGCCTTTACTGCATCGTTTCCATAGGAAAAGCTGCTTGGGAAGGCGCCCACTGCCGGAACACCTCGTCCCTCCATGATCACACTGCAGAAGCCGTCCTTATCGATTCCCATCTCAATGGCTTTTCTCACATTCTGATCCTGCATCAGCTCGGATTCCATATTAAATTGTCCGAAGAAACAGCGGCTTGTTGCTACAGAACTGATCTGATAGTCCGGATTTCCGTCAAAAAGCGCATAGTTATCATACTGAAGTCCATAGGTTCCCTGTATATCGCCTGTCTGTAATGCTGCTGTCAGGGCACTTCCGTCTGAGAAGGATTTTACGATAACGTTGTCTACCTTTACATCTCCGCCCCAGTAATCCTCATTTTTTACCAGCTTGATCTCTGTTGGGGATACCTCTGTTGCAACATAGGGGCCTGTTCCTGCCACATTTGCAGAGCCGCCCTCTCCCTGTACGCCATAATCCATATCAATGATAGCACCATACGGATCACCGAGGTAATTGATCAGTGCCGGACATGGTTCGGAAGTATGGATCGTTACTGTCATTCCATCTGCTTCGATCTTATCGATCTTCATATCGTAAGGTGCACGGTCATGGTTTGCGATCAGATCATCCAGGCATTCCTTTACCGCTTCTCCATCCATGGTTCTTCCGCTGGAAAATTTCACACCGTCACGAAGGGTGATCTTTACTGTATTATCGTCTGTAAATTCATAGTCTGTAGCAAGCCATGGCTCTACCTCCATGTTGTCATTGTACTTAAACAATGTTTCTCCTACACCATAACGCAGACAGCTCCATCCGGAATAATTGTCGTGAGGGTTTAATCCTGCATCTCCCATTTCTTCACTGTATCCGGTAGTTCCGTAAACAAAGGTAGTTCCTTCACTCTTTTCTTTGCTTTTTGCTGCTGCCGGAACTCCCGTCATGCTCATGACCATTGACGCAGCAAGCATTGCTGCCAGAATCTTTTTCTTCATAATCTCCGCTCTCACTTTCTGTGTTATGCTTATTTATAAGTGCCTGTTATCCTCTTCTCCTGTTTCGTTCCTTCGGATCCATATAATCCCGGATCGTATCTCCCAGAAGATTAAAGATCATTACCGTAATAAAAATCGCCATTCCCGGCGCAAGTACCATCCACGGTGAAATCTGCAGCATACTTCTTCCATCGTTGATCATACTTCCCCATTCTGCCATTGGAGGCTTTACACCAAGTCCGAGAAAGGAAAGTCCTGCCAGCTCCATCATCATGGTTCCAATATCAAGAACTGACGTAACAAGTATGGGGCCTGCAATATTTGGAAGGATATGTTTGAGCAGAAGCTTTCCTGTACTGCTTCCGGAAAGCTTCGCCGCCATAAGATATGCAGAGTCCTTCTGAGTCAGGGTAAGCCCTCTGGCAAGTCTTGCAAACTTCGGCCAGCTGATCACCGCCAGAGCAATAATGGCATTTTGGATACCGCCTCCCAGAACACCTGCTACTGCCAGGGCAAATACCAGTCCCGGAAAAGCCAGGAACAGATCGGAGATACGCATCAGAACGGTATCGGCTTTGCCGCCCTTCCAGCCACAGAAAATACCAATAGCCGTTCCCACCACCGTGATCACCGCAACCAGGAGCAGTGTTGCATAAATACTGGTCGTACTTCCTATGATCACACGGGAAAGCATATCTCTTCCATAACGGTCTGTCCCGAGCAGATGCTCCGGTCCCGGCGGTTTCTGAGCAAGTGCCAGATCCTGGGCATAAGGATCATAAGGGCAGAGATATTTTGCAAATGCCGCTACAAACAGAAGCAATGCTGTAAGCACAAGAAAAAAGACAAGTTTTGCTTTTGTATGAGTTTTCCGGATCTTCTGTTTCCGGACTGTGATATTATTTTTTCCGCTCATGCTCTGTCACCTCCAAGTCGTACTCTCGGATCCAGATAGTGGTAAATAATATCTGTCACCAGATTTACCAGAACATAAATAACCGCCATCCATGCCACATAAGCCTGGATGATCGGATAGTCACGCATGGTGATCGCATCTACCGCCAGTTTTCCGACACCATCCCACATAAAGATATTTTCCACAATGGCAGTTCCTCCCAGAAGATTGCCGATGGACAGAGCCAGCAGTGTGATAATCGTCAGCATGGAAGCCTTCATTACATTCTTCCAGATGATCACACGACTGCGGATCCCTCTTGCCCGGGCTCCGGTCACATAATCCTTATTCAGTTCTTCCAGAACCGTAGCACGCACCTGTCTGGTATATTTTGCAGCCATGGAGATCGCCAGTGTCAGTGTCGGCAGAATAATACTCTGTCCAAGATCTGTATTTGTAACTACCGGTAAAACGCCCAGCCTGATGGACAGAAAATACATCAGGACCATGGCAGCAAAAAAATTCGGCATGGAATTGCCGATAAAGCTTAAAAATCTTATCAGATAATCTACCCATTTGTTGTGCTTTACTGCTGACAGGATTCCCAACGGGATCGCAAGAACAATTGTAAGAAGGATCGATGACAGAGTCAGCATCATCGTTGCCGGAAGCTTTGAAATAAAGGTTTCATAGACATCTTTGTGAGACACATAGCTCTCTCCCATATCTCCGGTTACCATTCCCGCAAACCAGGCAGCATATTGTACAAGAAATGGTTTATCAAGGCCATATTCTGCCTTCGCATTATCAATGACCTCCTGGGATACTGCAGAGCCTGCATTTTCATACATATAAGTTACTGCATCTCCGCCGGCAAGCCTCATCATGGCAAAAGAAAGAAATGTGATCCCGATCAGGACCGGGATCAGCTGCAGCAACCGTTTTATTATATATTTTCCCATATTTTCCTCTCCGCACTTTGTTTCTCAGTATTTCGAATAACAAAAGTTTAACAACACGGCTGTTCTGCCACAACCCCGGCGGGGGGATTTTACATATTCCATTTTGTCATGCATATGTATTCCATCATGTTCTTATATTCTCACACAGTGACATGCGGATAATTCTTTCCAGCCCTCTCCAAGAGACTGTGGCTCTTCATGCTCGATCAGCCTCCGTTTTCTCTCTTCCAGCGGATCCGGGATATGGATCGCAGAAAGCAGGGACTGTGTATAAGGATGCTGCGGATTTTCAAAAAGCTCTTTTGTAGGTGCCATTTCTACCAGCTTTCCGTTTTTCATCACACCGGTTGTATCACTTAAAAAACGTACCATTGACAGATCATGGGCAATAAAAAGAAACGAAAATCTTTTTTCCTGCTGAAGTTTTTTAAAAAGCATGACGATCTGTGCCTGGATAGAAATGTCCAACGATGCGATCGGTTCATCTGCAATGATAAGATGTGGTTCCATGAGAAGGCTTCTTCCTATGGCAACTCTCTGTCTCTGTCCGCCGGAAAGCTCTCCCGGCTTTTTCGACAGAATGCTTTCATCCAGTCCTGTCTCCTTCAGGATTTCCCGAAGCCTGTTCTCCAGCATTTCTCTGTCACGGATCCTGCGGCTGATCTTTACAGGCTCCAGCATGATCTGCCGTATGCTCATTCGGGGATTCAGTGCAGCGCCCGAATCCTGAAAGATCATCTGGATCTCCGTCTGCATTTTCTTCCGCATTCCGAAAGGATCCTTTTTATCCGGCACTCTTTCTCCCTGATAAAAGATCTCCCCGCCTGTGGGCCGGTAGATTCCTGCAAGCGTTCTGGCTGTCGTGGATTTTCCGCAGCCGGTCTCTCCCACCAGTGCCATGATCTCACCTTCCCGGATACGGAAGGAAACATCATCCACTGCATGGATCGTATAATCGGAACGGATACGGAAATGCTGCTTCAGATTTCTGGCTTCGATCAGTACAGGCGCCTGTTTCTGTTCTGTTTTCTGTAAAAATGACGCTTCCTTTTTATCCGGTTTCTGTTTACGGCCGCTGTTTTCCTGTAATCTGTCCTTCAAAATGGCGGGCTTTTCTATTTTCGGAGCTCTTTCATCCAGAAGCCATGTGGCTGCATAATGCGTATCACTGACTTTAAACATCGGCGGAGTCTGTTCATAATCGATTGCCAGCGCCTGGGGATTTCGAACGGCAAATGCATCTCCCGGCGGAGGATTCAAAAGAGAGGGCGGCATTCCGGGGATCGGATTCAGCTCCCCTTTTTCACCTGCAAATACAGGCAGTGAAGACAGAAGTCCCCAGGTATAAGGATGCCGGGGATCATAATAAACCTCTTCCGCTGTCCCGATCTCAATGATCTTTCCTGCATACATAACTGCAACTCTGTCTGCGATCCTTGCAACAGCTCCCAGATCATGAGATATGAACACAATACTGATCCCTGTTTTTTCTCTCAGCTCAAGAAGCAGATCCAGAATCTTTGCTTCCACGGTTGCATCCAGTGCTGTAGTCGCCTCATCGGCAAATAATATTTCCGGATCACAGGCCAGTGCAATAGCCAGCACACAACGCTGACGCATTCCTCCGGAAAAAAAATGAGGTTGCAGTCCATATCGCTGTTCTGCATCCGGAATCCCTACCAGCTTCAGCATTTCCACAGCTCTTTTTTTCGCCTCATCCCTGGATACTTTCTGATTTTTGATAATAGCCTCTGTGATCTGTTTGCCAACAGGGATCGTCGGATTCAGCGTCAGCATAGGGTCCTGGAACACCATGCTTACCTTGCTTCCGCACAGCTTTTCCATTTTTTTTCTTTTATAGGCTGTGATATTCTCTCCGCAGAGACTGATCTCTCCGCTTTTTACATGTGCATTCGGTGGCAGAAGCTTCATCACACTACGGCACATAACGGTTTTTCCACATCCGGACTCACCTACGATACAAAGTATCTCTCCTTTTTTTACCGTGAGATCAACATTCCGGACGGCCTGTACCTCGCCGTCCGGTGTGTCAAAGCTTACCGAATAGTTTTTTAATTCCAAAACGGTTTCCTGCATGATCTTTTCCTTATTTTGTAATGGTCCAGTCTTCAATATTCCACATAACACCTACGGAATGATGTCCCAGAACACGTGTGGTATCCAGTCCGTCAAGTCCGGAAACGCCTACATAATCTCCCTGAAGATAAGCAACCAGAAGGATCCCAGGTGCCTCGGCATATGCCTTTTCGAATTCACTATATGCTTCTTTTCTGGCTTCCTCAGTCTCACCGTGACGGCCTTCCTCAAGATATTTATCCACATCTGCATTGGAATAATGCATGTTGTTTCCACTTGCGTCGGTTACAAAGTTTACATATGCCATATCCGGGTCAAACTGTGTTGCATAGCCGGCAAGAAATCCATTGTATCCTGCATCCCAGTCAAATTTGGTAACAAGCTTTACTTCCATTTCCACACCAGCCTGCTTCAGCATATCAGACATGACATTGGCAATATCCACACGCTCTTCTTCGTAATCACGTACCTGGATGGTAAAGTGGAATTTCTGTCCGTTTCTCTCATAGATCCCATCATCACCTTTTTTCCATCCCAGCTCTTCCATCTTCTTTGCAAAGGTATCCAGATTATAGGAGTAGATATTGGCTTCCTTATCTGTTCCGAGAGGGTTTCTCTGGATCGGGCTGTATGCCGGCTCTCCCTGTCCTGCAAGAACACCTGTAATAATGGAATCCTTATCCAGCGCATAATTCAGAACGCCGATGGAATCTCCGTTTTCCTTCCAGAAATCTGTGCTCATATCCATGGCCGCTCCACGGTAATCTGCTGTGGTGAACTCCCAGTAATTATATCCGTCCTTATCCTTGAACTGAGAAGCGTAGTTGGAATTCAGCCATGCAAGATCCGCCTCGCCGGACTGGAGCATGGTTGCCTTTGTAGTCTCATCCGATACTGTACGGTATACAACGGTTTCAATATTCGGAACCTTTCCGTAATAATCTTCATTTCGTTTCAGTGTGATCATTCCGCCGGTAGCATCCCAGTCTTCAAATTTATAACGGCCTGTTCCCACCGGATTCTGGTTAAAGGATGTGGTATTCACGTCCTCTCCTTCCAGAAGATGCTCAGGAAGGATTCCCATGGTAAAGTAATCCAGCATGGCAGCATCATATTGATCCAGTGTAAAGATCACCGTCTGATCATCCGGTGCCTCAATGCTTGTAATGTCCTGATAGTTGCTGGTGATACTGGCTCCCAGGGTTTCATCCTCTGTAAGCTCCTTATAGGTGTATACAACATCCTCTGCATTGAAATCTTCTCCATCATGCCACTTAACACCATCTCGAAGCTTAAAAGTATAGGTATTGGTATCCTTGTCAAAGGTATAGCTCTCTGCAAGATCCTCTACCGGCTTTCCATTGGCATCATATTTCATCAATCCTGAAAAAATAAGATCCGGAAGTTCATCATGGTTATTCAGAAGGGGATTGATCGTACTTTCTGACTCACCCGCATATACCAGGGTTTTGTTTTCTTCTGCTGCAGCTACGGTTACCGCACTGCCTGCCGATGCTCCTGTGCATGCTGCGGTCACTGCTGCCAGTGTTATCGCCGCATATTTTCTTCCATAGTTGATTCCTGTTCTCTTTTTCATTCTGTTTTCCTCATCTTTCCTTATTTTCAAACCGGTTATCTACACCTCGAAATGTTTTATCACGGTTTGCGTCCAAATATTTTTTCTGACTGCATCAGAGATTGCTGTAATGATTATTTACCTCACTTCTCACAAAGCTTCCCATACTGGTAATGCACATTAAAGTAATGACCAGAAAAACTCCCGGGATTACAATCACCCACCAGGTATTCATGATCAATGCTTTATTTGCCAGTGAGAGCATACTTCCCCAGGAGACTACATTTGCCGGAAGCCCGAGGCCAAGAAAACTTAATGTAGATTCCATGGTAATACAGCTGCTTATCGAAGAGATCACCACAAACATGATCGCCGAAACAAAATTCGGGATCAGATGGTGATACATCACATATCCAAAACTTCCTCCGCAAAGTCTTGCATACATCACATAATCACTGTTCCTTATCTGCCGCACTTCACTTCTTACAATACGGGCCAGTGCAAACCATCCGGTAATACCGATGATCACAGATATGCTGATCACATCATCGGCCTGAAGGACTGCTGACAGGATCAGGATCAGCAGAAGCGTCGGAATACTTCCGCACATTTCCGTAAACCGCATCAGAACCGAATCCACCTTTGGACCTGCTGTTCCGCTGATACATCCGTAGGTAACACCGATCACAGTAATGATCGCAGCTCCCAGAAGCCCGATCACCAGAGAAACCCGTCCGCCATACCAGATCAGTGAATAAATATCTCTTCCAAGCGAATCCGTTCCAAAGATAAATTCCTTTCCCGGTGGTGTATTCAGATTCTGGAGATAAAAACCTGAGGGATCATGATTTGCAACAACATTTGCAAATACACAGCCCAAAACGATCAGAAAAAGCAGGAACATGGAAAATACCGGTTTCCCCTTCAGCTTTTCCTGAAATGTTTTTTTTCGTTTTTCAGATTCATGCTGCGTCCACCCGGCACCAACTACCTGAAAAAGCTCAGCTTCTGAAAGCTTCCGGTCAGCTACCATACCCTCACCTCCGAATCCTTCATTCTTGGATCGATCTCTTCATTGACAGTCTGTGCAACAAAGCTGCTTAAAAATACGATAAATCCCGTGATCAGCACATCGATCATCAACAGGTTATAATCATGATATTTTGCAGATTCCACTGCAAGATTTCCAATTCCCGCATAATTGAAAACAGCTTCCACAGTTACAGTCCCACCGGTTACATGGGGTACCGAAACTGCCATGATACTCACGATCGTCGGCAATACATTTCGAAGACAATGCTTCCACAGGATCTTTCTTTTGGAAAGTCCCTTGGATCTGGCAAGAAGTACATAATCCTTCCGCACCTCATCCAGGAATTTGTTACGTATCATATATGCGTAATACCAAAGATGGCTGAAGATCATTACTACCAGTGGAAGGATCATATGCTTCATACGATTGCCGATACTATCTGCCATTCCTACATCATAGGCACCGCTGCTTGGGAACCATCCAAGATTTACACTGAAGATCAGGATCAGTACCACACCAAGCCAGAAAGCCGGCACATAATAGGCTGCTGTTCCGATCTTGCAGATCAGCCGGTCGATCCACTGATCCTCATGGAGCGTACAGAATATGGCGATCAGAACTGCCAGTATAAAGATCACAATATAAGCAATTCCTCCCAGCACCAGAGTATTTCCGATCAGCGGTTTGATCACATTCATAACCGGCTGCCTGTATTTCAGCGACAATCCGAAATCACCATGGACTACATTGGTAAACCACCTTACATACTGTACCCCGATCCCCTGATCCAGTCCTAGTCTCGTTCTGGCCGCAGCCACCTCATCGCTGGTCATCATTTCCAGGGAATCTCCGTAAAAGGACTGCAGGGGATCTCCCGGTGCCAGTCTCGCCAGCCAGAACACCACCACAGACAGCAGAAACATAACCACTGCAAGCAGAAGGATCCGCTTCAGGATCCGAATGACGAGTTTATTTTCTTTGTTCATAATTTTCCTTTCCCACTGCCCTTTACAGTTCAGACAGACATTCGCATTCCGCTCTGCTGCATGCTCATGAACACAAATCGTGGAGCGATTTGTGTTCATATTTCAAAAGCAGTTATGGCATCCAAAACCATAACTGCTTTTGAAAGGGTCGTGTTATTATTCGACAAAACATTTGTATGCACAAATAGGAGTGCGCGGAGGTTATGTGCATCACAGTGTTTTTATGTTCAGCACGCGGAGTGTGCTGCTGATATTATTTTATCATTTAACAGCTTTCGGACAACCCCGGTACGGGGATATTGGACAGTCGGGTTTGGCATGGATGTATATTCCATATAAAAAACGGGACTTTTCTGTATCAGGAACCTGTGTCCCGTGCAGAAAAATCCCGTCTGGTCTTTTGCTTTATTCTTTTATCACTTCCCGGAAATCTGAAGTCTTTCCTTCACGAATCCCAGAAAATCCTTTCCCTGTTCACTAAGCTCTTCACCTCTCCGGCAAATGCACCCGTAAACAAGTTTCTGGCCTTCTCCCGGAAATGTATATTTCACGGAGGAATATCCCGGATCACGACCGGAGAGATCCGCACCACTGATATTACACAACTCTCCGGACCCAAGAAGACGTTCCACGATATAATCACTGTTTGTTACGACTACGGTCTCTGCCTCCACTGCGGAATGACCGTTTTCCTCTACAAGGTTCCGGTAATTATCCGGGGAAAACTCATCGGGAAATCTCTGGATCAGCCTGAGCTGGGACATTTTAAAATCTCCCTCATCTGCTTTCCCTTTCCCGGTATAAATATTTACCTCGGTTTCCGTCAGCAGCTCAAATTCCAGGTAATTTCGGGAAAGAAAATACTGGAACGCTGCCAGCTGATTCTGCATCACATAGGCGAATCCCATATCATCCTGTCTGCCTTTCACACGTTTTATGATCTCATGGGTATCTGCTGCGTAAACCTGATAATGAAGATCATCGCACTTATGTGCTTCATAATACGTTACGAAGGTATCCGCAAACCAGGAGCTGGGATGAAAGCATACACACAGGCTGCTTTTTGCAAGTGGCTGTGACTGCATTTCCAGTTCATCTATATTTTCCAGGATCCTCTGCACATGGATATATGCACGCTCTCCTTCCGGTGTCAGCTCTATGCCCTTTGCATGACGGACAAACAGCTGGGTACGCATATCGTCTTCCATGGAACGGATCACCTTGCTTACATTGGACTGGGTAGTAAAAAGCAGCTCTGCGGCCTGGCTGAAAGAACCTGTTTTTGCGCAGGCCGCAAAATACTGGATCTGTTTGATATTCAGCATAACCTTACCCCTGTTTCTTTGCAAAGATCAAAAACATCGGGGTCGGATTGTAAAACTCATCTTTTTCGATATAAATACGCTTACTGATTCCAAGGTCAAAGGAAAATTCTTCCACGCCCATGCGTCCCAGTGTTTCCAGATCCCAGGCCGGGCGCAGGAAAGAACTGATCGGAAGCTGACGCTTGATATCCTCGCACTCCTGCATCAGTTCATCCTGGATCTGATGATGGGCATGATTTTCCGGAAGATCTGCAGTGTCCGCAAAATCTGCTGCTCCATAGTTAGCGTCCAGGTTGATCATCACTCCGCCAGATTTCAGCACACGGAACCATTCCTGGTAAGCGTGTTCCGCATCCGGCAGTGTCCAGGTAAGGTTTCGGGATACGATCACATCAAATTCCTCATCCGGGAAATCCGGATTTTCCGCATCCATGACCGCAAACTGGCAGTCTGCTTTTTCTTCCTCTGCCAGCTCTTTTGCATGGGTGATCATATCCGGTGTCAGGTCGATACCGGTTACCTGATGGCCTTCTTTTGCAAGAAGAATGGTAAAAAATCCAGTCCCGCATCCAACATCCAGGATCCTGAGATTCTTTTTCTTTGGCAGGTGTTTCTTAAGCTCGGTCATCCATCTGCCTGCAAGTGCGCTGTGAAGTTCCGCTCTTCTCTGTTCCAGGAAGCTGTCGCTGCGCTTGGTCCAGTACTGGGCGATCCTTGTTTTCCGCTCGTCTTTTTCTCTTACGATATTTCCGTAGGTGATCACAGGACCTCCTTCCACAACCTGAAGGCTGGATACCTGATAGAGGATCACACCGTCCATGTCCGCACGGCAGATTTCCTGAACATTTCCCTCATAATCACGGATCTCTCCAAGATACTCGTCCCTGTGAATGATGTCTCCTGGCTTTTTCACCGGGTACCAGAGACCGTTGACACTGGCGCACTGATATCGAACATCATCCATTTTCAGCGGATAGTAGGTGCTGTGAGAACGGATTCCGTTGTAAGCTCCAATGCTGCAGAGAATGTTTCGCACATCGCGGCGCATGGAGTCTACTTCTTCACGCTCCCAGGTTCCCATGCAGCCACGTTCCAGAAGGACTGCCGGAATGTCACAGGTACTTGCCGCGTAATTGTAGGCACCGCCTGTGCTTACATTTGACTGTACCATATATGGGACATCTACCTGTTCTGCCATTTTCCGGGATGCTTCCACGATCTCCGGTTTTGCAACGCCTGCAAAATATACATACGGAGTCAGTTCCTCGTAATCGTCACCGCCGTGAAGGTCGATATAATAATCTGCTTTTTTGATCAGGGATTCTGTGATGGCTGCTGCCAGGCGCTCCATTCTTGTGCCATCTTTTTTGCCAGGGAAAACACGGTTCAGATTTTTTCCGTCTTCCCAGCTGATGCTGCCTGCTCGCTTCTCAAAGTCTTCCCGGTTCAGCACTTTTACCAGAACCAGCTGTCCGTTAACTTTTTCCGGATTCAGTTTTTTTGACAGCTCGATCAGGGTCTGGATCCCCACATATTCTCCTGCATGAAGTCCAGCTGTGACAAGGACGGTTTTTCCCGGATTTTTTCCACGGATAATGGTTGCCGGAAGAGTAAATTCTCCGTCTCCAATCTCCAGGAATCCTTCGGTTTTTTCTCCTTCCACAACCGGAAGATTCAGGAAATGATCCGGTTTTACGCCGGTTACCATAAACATTGGGGTGGACTGATAATTCAGTCTCTCCTCCTCACTCCAGACTGTTTTCCAGATTTCCGTATCAGTGTGGATTCCAAGAAGTCCTGCTTCCCGGAGAGTTTTTACATCCCACTCAGGCCGGCGGATTTTTGACAGCGGTACCTGAAGGGCGATCCGCTCCATACGCTCAATATCCGTACAGAGATAATGATCGTCCAGACTGTTGTTCTCCACATTTTTCCGGTCGTTTTCGTAGGCTTTCCGCTGCTCTTCCTCATAGAGATAGCCGTACCAGTTGGCGTCAAAATTCAGAAGTTTTCCGCCCACTTTCAGCACACGGACCCACTCCCTGTAGGCAACATCCGGATGCTCCAGATTCCAGGTAAGATTTCGGGAAATAACCACATCAAAGGTATTGTCTTCAAATTCCAGTTTCTGTGCATCCATCCGCTGGAAATGAATGTTCCGGCAAAGTTCTCCCGCATTTTCCTTTGCCTTTTCCAGCATTCCTTCGGTGTAATCCACAGCATCCACGTGATATCCGGCTTCTGCCAGGATCACTGGAAAAAATCCGGGGCCTGTTCCGATATCCAGGATACGGATCTCTTCCTTGGGTTTGTCCGGGAACTGGCTGGTCAGCACCTTAAGCCATGCGTTTTTCTGCGTTCCTGCAAGCTCTTTATGATTCACTTCGGAGTACCCTTCTGTACGGGTGCTCCAGTAAGATTCGATTTCGTCGAGAAGTTTTTCCACGTTGATTCCTCCGCACTTTTCTATTCACGTGAGGGAGCTCAGGTCCCTCACAGGTCACGTTTAATGTACCAAATTGTCAGGGTATTAACAAGCCCCTGGGGGGGATTCCCAAAATTGCTCTGCTGATAAAATGCCACACACTGCTTCCACCTTGTAATTCTCCGAATGCTGTGGTATCATCCTGGCTGTAGTAATTCAGTAATATAACCGAAATTGAAAGGATGGTTCATATACAAATGACAACACAGGAACTGGCCTATGAAGTTATCAGCCGTTTAAAAAAAGAATATCCGGATGCAGACTGTACACTGGATTATGATGATGCCTGGAAGCTTCTTGTAAGTGTCCGTCTGGCAGCCCAGTGTACAGATGCCAGAGTGAATGTAGTTGTAGAAGGCCTGTATGAAAAATATCCGGATGTAGAACTTGACGTCTACTTTATTCACAGTGCCTACACAGAAAAAGTTCTGTCTGAAGGAACCGCCGATGTAATTCTCGGTGCTAATTGCACAGCCCTTGCCAATACCCGTGCTGATCGAATCGGTGAGGAAGATATCGTTTTTCTTGCATCTCCGGATCTCCTAAAAGAACGAATTCCTGACTGGGATGAATCCAGAAAGACGCTGACACGCAAAGAGCTTTCTATGATTCCCCTGACAGCAAGTTCCAATATCAGTATCATGGCACAGAATCTGCATCGAACCATGTTGAAAGCTGGATTCGAGTCCAAGTATATTTTTAAGATCGAGGATAATAATGCCGAATAATTAAATTCTTTGCGAGTGAAAGTGAGTTGGCCATCGGCTGGTTAAACTG
>OLPH01002606.1_pt1 | contig 14241 bp, 19 predicted proteins | sample 1672951 | NCBI WGS metagenome assembly OLPH01 (sample SAMEA3136740, study PRJEB25190) | human gut metagenome | reverse complement strand
CATTTCACGGCGAAGCCGCCGCTGAAGAAATAGGTGTTCGTCCAATACCTGTTTGTGTTTTCTTTCCAAAAAAGATGCACACGGCCAAAAGAAAGACGAAAAGCCCAGGATTTCTGCGGTTTTTTCGCAATTTCAACTTTTGATTTTTACGACTTTCCAAAAAAGATGTGGAAAACTAGGTGGTCATTTTGAAGCGCGGTTTTAGAAAAATTTAGAGCTGCTGGTTCATCCCATACTCCGCTGCCACATTTTCTTCCACATCATCTGCGGTGCAGTCCATTTGGGGTTGCTGGGTGAGGACAAAGGTCATCAAAGTCTGAATGCGCTGGTTCACCGAAGTGATAATGGCTTCCACCCTTTCCTTGTCAATGAATTCTTCCGCGCCCTTGAATACCTCCCGGATATCCCGATCAATACCCTGGAGCTTGGACAGATCCAGCCAGTCAAAAGAGGTCACCAACCGCAGTTGGTCCTGATGGCTTCTTTTGAAAGGCTTGCAGGTGATATTCCGCCCGGAGCGGATCTGGGCTGTCACTTTGTCGTACCCCAAGGACGAACCGCTGTCGTAGATGGGAGCGGGACCTAACCATTCCAGAGTGTCCGGATTTCGAAGCAAACCGAAGTTGTTTAGGTGACGGTCCTCGTTGGCTATGAGATAGTCCAGTACGATCATCTGGTTCAGGGCGTGGGCTACGTTGGGGACGCCCAGTGCTTCACAGCAGTTTCGGTAGTGCTGGTAAACAGAGGTCTGATTCTCTTTCTTCTGAGTCTGCATCACCCGCCAGGCGGGGATCAATTCCGTGTCCGGAGTGACGAAATCCTCACACACACTGTAGGGAATCCCGTTTTCCCACATTACGGTATAGGGAATATGGCAGATTTCCAATCGGTCCGCAATCTTTGTGGCAATTACTTCATTAAAAGGCTGCTGCAGGAAGGGAGGACTGCCAGCTTTGATGAGGCAGCGTTTCCCATCTAGGATCTTCCAGCGTTTTTTGAGGAAGCCATCGGAGGTGTTGTCGGGAGAGCTAAAGTCGAACCCTTCCTTTTTTGGAGGGATTCCAAACAAGGCATCACCCACATCTTCGGAGAAGGGATTCTCAAAGAAGTTAACATTGTGCCAGGTCAGTTTGCTGTCCGCTGGTTTGATCCAGTAATGGTCGGACAAGCTCAGGCCATAGCAGCGGGTGAGAAGCAGCTTCGAGCTGGCCACCCCCAGGGTTTCCAGCGCTTCCCGCAGACCGGAACGGCTTGCAGGAATAGAACGGTCCTCCCACCACTCGTTGAGGGCAGCCCGGTCAGTTACACCGTGGCGGACAAGAACTCCCACAGGCAGATGCTCCTTATGAAAAAGCGCGTCAATCCGTTGGATGCTGCCAGTGGTTTCATCCAAGGTAAAGTTCGCAACAGGAATGTTTTTATGCATCAGGGTGTAGTTCATGGGAATCCCCTGCCTTTCTCTCATTTAGTAGTATACACGATGTGAGGGGCAAAATCAACGAAATTACCACCCCATACTGGGCTGATATGCCTGTTCTTCTTCCTCGTCCTGGGATTCCTCATCGGATGTTTCACTATCCCAGGATTCTTCATCTTCCTGAGCGTCACCCAATTCGTTATCTTCCTCAATATCGGTATCCTCTACTTCTTTATCTTCCTGTGTTTCTTCCTCTTGTTCCTCGGACCAGCCATCCTCCTGGGACACTTCCTCGGAACCGGCCTCAAAATCTCCCACGGGGGCGGTGTTCTCTTGGTCTGCGGGTTGTTCCTCCAACCCGGCATCGGGACCGTCCTGGGCCTCCTGGGCGGCCAACTGGTCCTGGGTTTCTTCCTCTGTTTCTTCGTCCTGGCTTTGCTCATCGGATTCTTCCTCATCCTCCTGTTCTTCGGGATGTTCTGCCTGATACTGAGCCTCGTCCTGTTCCAGCTCGCCCTCAATCAATCCGATGACAAACTGCTTCTGGGTCATGTGATTTCGTTCCAGGTAAGCTTTGACACGCTGGAATAGGGATTCCGGTACCTGAAAGGCCAAAGTTCTCATGTTTTCCATAGGTTGTTCCTCCTTGATCTGAATTTTGGGGTGTAATTCGTTGTCCACGGCCAAGGCAATAAACTCGCCTGTGGTCATTCCGTGAGCCTCGATATAGGCTTTGAGTTCGGCGTGAAGATCCGCTGGGATTTTCACAGTAATGCCCTTCATGTCAGGCATGGGGATCACGCTCCTTTATTTGATTTTGAATGACTTGGAGAAGCAGGTTCTCCAGGGAAACGTCCAGTTCCGCCGCCCTGTTCAGAAGGGCAGCATACTGTTCTGGGGTGAATAAGAAAGTGTAGGTGGTGTCGATACGATCACATCCCTTCATAAAAACAAGCGCGAAGGGGTACTTCACGCTTTGACTCACATGGTCATGGACGGTCTGTCTTGGGTTTCCTCCTGCTCAGGTTCCAGGTGTCGCTCCCATTGAGGAGAATCTGCGTGTTTCACGTAGTCCTCCAGGCACCGGAACGCCTGGAACAACTCCGCCCATTTGGGGTTGTTGGAGATCTCTGCGTACTCATATATGGGACTGCCATGGTGGCTTACATCTTCGCCCCGCATGAGCTTGCCCTCCCGCACACAGAGGAAAGTGCTGTAGGAATCCTCGAATCCCAGGCCGGACTTAAGGGCATGGAAGGCTTCTTCCATACTGATGTAGACCTCTTGGGTAGCAACACCTCGGACTTTCAGGTTGTTCTGTCTTGTGGATCGCATGGGTAAGTTCCTCCTGTCTTTGAATATAGCAAAGTCCCCCGCTGTTTTCGGCGGAGGACTATTGCGTTATATAAACTTTCTTGATCACGTACCATTTCAGCTATGAAAGAAGTTACATCCACATTCCTTCCTGTAGGATCTGGCATTCTTTCTCCGCCAGCTCCAGTCCATGAACAAGTTTCGGGTTGGCAGCCACATCCTCATAGGAGAGTCCCAATGCCTCTAAGGCATCCTCTGACGTGCCGGTGTAGCTGTACTCATGATTTTCCAGTTCACAGAGAAACATTTCCTTGATAAACCCTTCTCCGGTAGGATCAGCGTCTATGGCAGCCTGCAGTTCTTCCCGATGCCGGGAAAAAGTATCCCGGATAAGGGGGACATCCTTCTTCTGAACAAATCCCCCAAAAGGAAGACGGGCGATCTTGTCCAGATCCTTTTTAGGCCGAAGCCCCCACTCTTTCATCATCTCCTGGAATTGTTCCTGACTGAAGGCAAACCGCATAGGAAGAGCGTCCACCTCTTTTTGTTGGCGGCTTCGCATTGCTTGATACTGGTTGATAAACTCACCTCCCCTCTGAGATGGGAACCACTCTCCGATTCCCATCCTTGAACGTAATTTCCAGCTTTTCCGCTGACTCCATCCGCACCGTCTCCACCACCTTACGAACCAGGTGGTTATTGAAGGCCAGGCCGCTGTCCTTAAACTTTTAGAACAGCAACCTGGCCGTTTATCCGTGATTTATTCATTGCTAAAGGTAAAATGCGTGTGTTTGGAGTAAAGACACAGTAATAAAAAATGTTATTTGTAGAAAATTAATCAAAGAAACAGATGTTTAATTTGGAGATTCTCCATTGCTTTGTTGTTGATATTTAAACAATGCTAAAAAAATAGGACAAATGTCAAAATAATCAAAAAAACAATCAATTCGTGCAAAATAAATGTTTTTGTTTAAACGGCGTGGTAAGATGAATCCGTAAAGGGGGAGCGCCTTGACTAAGTCTCAAAAGCAAGGTGTGTATCCAATTAATTATACAAAAATGGAGGGAGAGATTTGGTATGAACTAGTGGAAATCTATCGTTGTTTAGTCTAGTAAGGGAAACATAAAAGGAGGAACATGAATAATGAAAATGAAGAAAAGAATATTATCCGTCTTTTTGGCAGCTGCAATGTTAATATCACTAGTATCGATTTCGGCAAGTGCAGAAACAATCATACCACCAGAGGATACCCGAGTGGTTGAAAGAAGGATTTCCTCAACAGGGGAACAGTATACCTTAGTCCAGGAACAAAGTTCGTTGTTACGGGCAACTACTCCGGTATGTACTTCTTCTGACTTGTGGACAAGCGGTGAAAATTCAGGTGCGAGAGCCACAGGATATACATACGTGAATTCGAAAGAAACAGGCACAGCTTTATACCATTCTACTACTGTAAGATGGGAAAGCGGTTCTCGAGTATATTCATCAGATAAACAGTGGGGGGTTGGTAAGGTACAGGCTACTGCACTTGTTAATTGGGAGATCTATAATCAGGATTGGCTTATCGAGCCTGTTCTGTATTGGAGTACTTGATTGCGTGTGGTATAGCAATACATCAATTAAACCCATTTAGTCAAGAGGGGAATAGTAACCATCTGCTTAAATGCAGATGGTTACTATTCCATATTGGTGAAACCATGAAGTTGAAATTATTTAATTTTACGGCAACTTTATTTCTATATTTGTTGATAACAACAATTCTAGTTTATTCACTCTATTCAAGTGCAATCAATCTAATAAGTTCTAATATGATAACTACTAATGCAATTAAGTTTTCTTGTTCTGCGAATAATTACCAAGAAATTGTAGATGTATACAGCTCAAAATTGCGAGAAGGCGCGTTATATGATGTATCACTTGAGGATTCTAAAATTCGAGTTATAAAGAGTGTCGATCAGAAACTAATTCCTAATATTATAAAAGGATCTTTTTTTTCTGATAATGATCTTACTTCCAAAGATTTAAAGGCAGTAATCGGAAAAAATTTAAATAATTTGGTATATGAGAGTAAAGGAAAAAAGAAAATAACTTGTTTTGGTATAGAATATGAAGTAATTGGAGTAATTGGCTATAAAGAAAACTACGAACTAAACAATTATATTTTTTTAAATCACAGAAAGATTAGTGATAATGAGACTCCTATATTTGTTGTTGATTCAAAAGAAAAAGATTTTGCAAGGATGGCTGTTGTAAAAATTGGGGCATATTTTGATGTTGATGTAATAAAAGAGAAAGTGAACAATATTGAAAGAATGCATCATTATTCTGCTTATAATGCTGTTCTAATTATATTTGTCCTTGGATTAATTATCACTGATTTGCTTTTTGTATTGTATTTGCAAAAGCAAATCTTTTTCTCGTCAATATCTGTCTTGCATATTTTGGGATGGGAAATATATGAAATTAGATCATATAACCGAAAAAAATACCTTAAAAACACAATATTTTGTGCTTTTATTGTATTGGTAATTTTTCTTCTTTTATCGAATATAAACAGAATTAATGAAGTATTAAACATTGGCGAAACTGTGGTAATTTATTTTGTAATTACGGGGATTTATATAATTGTTTGTGAAATATCACTCAGAGTTTTAAGTTCTACTTGGAGGAAAAGAAATGCTTCAATTATTACGTTACAACATTCGTAGACATAAAATTATTTTTTTAGTTGATGTAATCCTTATTGCTATTTTGCTAACTTGTTTAGCATGTTTGGCGTGGCTTGAAGGAACCTTTAACTCGTTTAAGGAGTCAGGCTTTATTGAGGAAGGTCTCCAAAGCAATCGGGTAGAATATGCGGGAGAGTATACACCAGATTTATCGAAATCATTGATTGACATGTACGACAAAATGAGCGATTCTGATAAATTTGAAATTTACGAAAAGTATCATCAACATATTGAATGGATAAATTAGAATTTAACTATCTAATCCTCAAAAACCATTGATTTTTCAAGGCTTCACGCCTGTTTTTCATTCAAACCTTATCTGTTTGCCCTTGTTTTTGCCCTTACGAGCCGAAACAAGGGCAACTTTTTATTCCCCGCCGACCACCTTATCCAGCAGCCTTGCGGAAGTGCGCTTCGCTTCCCTTGTAGAGTGAGCGTAGATGTTCATTGTGGTACTGACATCGGAGTGTCCGAGAAGTTCCTGCACATCTTTCGGCTTTGCGCCGCCGGAAAGCAGATTGCTTGTGTAGGTGTGACGGAGCGTGTGGAAATGGAAATCTTCAAGCCCTTTCACTTTCTTCTTTGCCGCCCTGCACATAATCCCTACCGTACTCGGCGCTTCATACGCCCCGTCTGCTCTCAGGCAGACAAAGGAGATTTCCTTGTAATCCTCCGGGACTTCCTCTGTCCTTTGCAGGCTGTAAACCTCATAATAGGTGCGCCCTTTTTCCTTTACTTCTTTGTAGTAGTTCAGGTGATAAAACTCCCCGTAGCGGAAACGGTTTTTGCGCTGTTCTGTTCTCGCCGCCCGCAGGATTGCCGCCAGCGTGTCGCAGAAATCAACGGTGCGGACTTTGCTCCGTTTTGTCGTTCCCACTTCGGTTGTGTGCCTTGTTCCGTTATAGCGCATGCTTCGGCGTACCGTGAGATATTGTTCCTCAAGGTTAATATCCTGCCAAGTCAAGCCGCATACTTCCCCGATACGAAGCCCCGTGTAGTACGCTATCTGCACAGGCAGCAAGGCGGGATTATCTTTTGCCTTGAGAAATTCCTCCAGCTTTTGGAACTGTTCATGGGTGATAGTAGGAATACTGGAAGTATCTTCCTCACTGTCCGAGAAAATATCCGTTTCCTGCTTCCTGCCCCTCAGCTTCACATACTGCATAGGGTTAAAGGTAATCAGTTTTTTCGGGAAAACCGCAAAGCGGAAGGAATTTTGCAACACCGCCGAGAACAGGAGCATATATCCTTTGCTCATGGGCTTTGAAGTTGTCCCGTCCGGGTTTGTCCCACCGTAGCTCAGAAAATCAATGAACGCCTGCAAATGGTCGGCGGTCACGGTTTTCAGCTTGCGTTTGCCAATGGGATATTGCTTGATACGGTTGACCGTTCCCTGATAGGACATGACCGTCCCGTTGCTTAAGTTGCCGGGTTTCAGTTCTTCCTCTACCCACATATCCAGCATATCGCCTACCGTGATGTTTTCCGCTTTCCCGACAAACTGCTTTTCCTCATAGTCCGCTATCGCTTTGCGGAGCATGGCTTCTGTTTCCGCCTTGCTCTCTGTGCCTGCAAACTCTTTCTGCACTTTTCTGCCGCTTTCATCTTCAATATAAAAGCGTCCGTACCACTTTTTGCCTTTCTTTCTTACAGAACCTTTTGCCATAGATAAAAAACTCCTTTCTATCCGTGGCAATCGGGACTGTGACATATGGTGTGCGTAAAGTAATTGTGTCACTTCCGCCAGTGAAAGTCAACTGGCGTCTTTACTTGTCAAGGTGCCACGGAATTTTCTTTTTCGGAAAGCCTTTCTTCGGCTTCCTCCACTATCCCGAAAAGTGCGCCCATCGACATTCTTGTGCGCCCCTCATCGTGGATATGTAAAATCCCGTCTAAAAACCGTTTCATATCCTCAATCGGTACTTCCATCTTCTTGCGGTATACCTGTTCCATGATTGCCCCGGACTCTATGGCGTACCGTCCAAGAGACTCTTTCAGCCCTTTGTCCTCCGCCACACGGTCAACTTCCTCCATAGCATCAGCAAAGTAGCAGGTCATAACCGTATACAGGTCAACCATCTTGCCGAGAAATGTCGTGAGAAGCTGCTGGTGCGGCTCGCCCTTTACTGTATAGGAAACTGTGTCCAGATACTTCTTGATGTGTTCCTCAATATCCCGCTGGCAGAGAGTATAGGTGTCATATTCCTTATCATCGGAAAGACCTGTCAGCCATTCGGGAGTTGTGAGCAACGCTTCCGCAAGACCGTTGATAACCATTGTGCGCTTCGGATCAACCCCGTCCGCTTCGTACCGCTGAATGGTGGATTTGTTCACGCCCACACGCCTGCCGAGTTCCGGCATGGTAATGTTTAACTCTGTGCGGCGTTCCTTAATCCGCCCACCGACCTGTTTTGCGGTGAATGTGGTTTCTTTTTTCAAGGTGTTCACCTCCTGACTGGTATCAGTATAACACGCCGATACTTATTTTGCAACCTTTATCTCAATGAAAGTTGTAAATAAACTATGAATGGTTGCGAAATAGATTGACAAGAGATGACAGAATAAGTATAATGATAAAACAGTAGTTGCAAAATGAGTATTCTAAAAAGGAGGTTGATAGAATGAACGCAGTCAAAATGGGACTTACCATAGAGGAAGCCGCAGAATGTACGGGTATCGGCAGGAACACCATGCGGAAGCTGGTGGAATGGGGAAAGCTGCCCGTCCTCAAAGTGGGGCGCAAGACCATTATCCGCAGGGACACGCTGGAACGGTTTCTGACGGTCAATCAGGGAAGAAATCTTCTGAAACCCGATGATGTCCGCAGAGTGGAATGACCATCCATTCTTTTTCGGGAAGTAACCCTAAGCCCTCGGCGTTTGAGAGCGAAATACACCCCTCGCACAAATCTTCGATTTGTACTCCGGGTATTTCGCCCTTGCAGGGGGCTTCCGTATCAACCGCCTGCGGCGTATGATACGGGGCTGTCACCGCTGCCGCAGCGACAGCCACAACCGTAAACGGTTGCAAAAAAAGGACGCACCTTGACAACAGAAAACGGAGATGATGTATGCCGAGACACAGTTTTATCCAGATGTCAAAACTGCCCAATGTCAAAGGGCGAATATCGTATATTACAAGCCATGCAAGGCAGGAAAATCTCTATGCCACCTACCGCACCGCCGACAGCACCTTTTGGAGCAACCTTGCAAGGGAAAGCCAGCAGGAGTTTCAGCGCAGCGGCACAGAGGGCAAATGTATCGAAGCAAGGGAACTGATTATCGCCTTGCCCGAAATCTATACGCAATACGAGCCGCAGCAGGTACTCACGGACTTTACAGAGGAGTTCCGCAGGCGGTACGGTGTGGAGTGCGTGTCCGCCCTCCACCACAACAAGCGCAAGACAAATTATCATATCCATCTGATTTTCAGCGAGAGGAGGTTGCTCCCCGAACCTGATGTAAAGGTTGCTTCCCGCAGCGTGTTCTTTGACGAGACTGGAAAGCGTGTCCGCACCAAAAAGGAAATCACGGGGGAGGACGGGCAGATACGGAAAGGCTGTACCGTCATCAAAAAAGGCGAGGTATACGAAAGCCATCTGTTTACTACCAAAGATACACGCTTTAAGGGAGAGCCTTTTCTCCGAGAGATAAAGGAAGTGTATACAGAACTTATTAACTGCCATATCTCCGATCCTGAGCAGCACTTAAAGGTATTTGATAAAAACAGCGTCTATCTTCCGGCCAAGAAAATCGGCAAAAATAATCCCAAAGAGGACGAAATCAAAGCCGATAATGCCGCAAGGCAGGAATGGAACAGGACAGCGGATATGGCGTTATTATCAGGTATCTCCGAAGCAAAGATTTTAGAAGTCAAGCAGACAGAGATACACGAAAAGGCGAGCCAGTCTATCAAAAGCAAGGGCTGGCTGCCGGGTCTGTTCCGCAGTATCGTAAACAAGGCTAAGGACTTCCTGCAAAACTTAATCCGTGAACACGATATGCCGCCGAAGCCTGTCCTTGAAATAGATATGGCAGAGTTCCGTACCATGCAAAAGCTGATGATAAAGGCGCAGGATAAGGCGAAAGAAATCCGGCATTTGCAGGATACGGTACTTCCGAAGCTGAAACAACAGCTTGCCGATACAAAAGGGATTTTCAAGGGTAAGGAGCGCAAGGCGCTCACAGAGCAGATACAGCGGACAGAAAAGGAAATCGCTGAAAAGCTGGATAAACTGCCCGATGTTCTGAAAGAGGACGGTTATCCCGATGTGCAGGCGTACATGGCAACCTACCGTAAGGCGGAGGCTGTTGTGGAGCAGTTCAATCGTGACCTTGCCGCATGGGAGCAACAGGTCAGGGAAAAACAGAAACCCGCCAAAAAAGAGCAGGCAAAGCCGCCTGAACGGGAGAGCGTACTGGAACGCCTGCGCCAGCTTCAGGTAGAGGGCAAGCAGAGAAACCAGCCGAGACAGAGAAAGAAATCCTTTGACAGAGACAGCCGATAGGCACGAAAAACCGCCGCTATGGTATCACCCATGCGGCGGCATACATAAAAATCTTATTTGTGTTCTGCAAGCGTGACTTTCATATCCTGAGCATTGATGCTTGTTTCCTTTTTGCACTTCGGACAGTAGAGAGGGAAGTTTCTTAATTCTGTATCTTCCCGTATCATTGTGCGAGTTTTATTGCCGCAGATAGGGCAATATATCCATTCTGTGGCTTTCATGTTACTTTTCTAATTTCAAGTCTTTTATTTTTTGAGATATTCTCTCAATGACCTGTATAAAACATTCATCACTTTTGCCCGTCGGATCGGGAAGTCCCCAATTATCATCAAACGCTCTACCGATATAGGGACAACCGACATCACACCCCATTGAAATCGCAATATCGGGCGTAGGGATTTTATCAATCGTCTTGCTATACTGGCTTTGCTCCATATCTATCCCATAAAGCTGTTTCATAAGCCGCACAGCGTCCTGATTGATTTGTGATTTTGTTTCTGTTCCGGCAGAATAGAAATCAAACTTATCTCCCGCCAAATGTTTTCCAAGTGCTTCTGCAATCTGACTGCGGCAGGAGTTATGCACACAAATAAAGGCTACCTTTTTCTTATCCATCGTTAAAACCCCAGCTTGTGCAGCAGAGCAACCACATCAGCAGCTTTCAAAACCTTACCCATAGCAACAACCTTTTCGTTGACAACAAGGGCAGGCATACTCATAACACCGTATTCCATTACTTTCTGCATATCGGTAATGTATTCGACCTCTACGGAAAGTCCCATATCCTTTACTGCCTGCTTTGTGTATTCAAATTGTTCGTGACAGGATTTACAACCTGCCAACACTTTGATACAGCAGATTTCTCCCTCTTTCAAATCAGGACAGCAATCGTTTGTAATGCTTTCTGCTTCGCTGGCAGCACAACCGCAGCTACAAGCGCAAGCAGGTGTTTTCTTTTCTTCTTCCTTTTTCTTTCCAAAGTTAAATAATGCCATAATAATAACCTCCTAAAATTAAACAATTAAATATTGTATTGCGTTGAAAAGATAGCCTACAATAATAATACCAGCAGCACATATTCCAATGAAAATACCAAGCAGTTTCGGTTTGACCGCCTTGCGAAGCATAATCATTGAAGGGAGCGAAAGCGTAGTAACGCCCATCATAAAGGAAAGGACAACGCCGAGCAAAGCACCTTTTGCAAGCAGGGCTTCTGCAATCGGAATTGTACCGAAAATATCCGCATACATCGGAATACCGACTATCGTAGCAAGAATTACGCCAAACGGATTATTTTCGCCAAGTGCTTTGACAATAAATTCTTCAGGAATCCAGTTGTGAATGAAAGCACCAATGCCCACGCCGATCAGAACATAAGGAGCAACCTTTTTAGCGGTTTCAACAACCTGTTCCCACGCAAATTTCATACGGTCTTTGAAATGCAGTTCCTCCTGCGGAACATCAATCGAGTGACCGTTTCGGATATATTCTTCCACTTGATTATCGAGGTGCAACTTTTCAATTAGCGTTCCGCCAGCCACAGCGATTACCAAACCGAATATTACATATAAAACAGCAACTTTCCAGCCGAAAATACTCATCAGTAAGACAAGGCTTCCGAGGTCAACCATCGGCGAAGAAATCAAAAAGGAGAATGTAACGCCAAGCGGCAAACCTGCGCTTGTAAACCCGATAAACAACGGAATGGAAGAACACGAGCAAAACGGTGTTACCGTACCGAGCAGAGCGGCGATGATATTCGCCCATATTCCGTGAAATCTGCCGAGTATCTTTTTAGCTCTTTCGGGCGGGAAATAACTTTGAATATACGAGATAATCAAAATCAAAACGCCGAGCAGTACCATAATTTTTACAGTATCATAGATGAAAAACTGAACACTTCCTCCTATTTTGCCCGTGGTATCTAAACCGCAAGCGTTCAAAAATGTTTCAATGAGGCGATTCAGCCAGTTCATACCAAGGACTTCATTTTGAAAAAAGTCCCAAATTGTTTTTAGTGTCTCCATAAAAAGCCCCTTTCATATAGTTATATTGAAATATGTCGATTTATCGTCCCGAATATAAGCCGTGCGGAAAAGCAATCAATAAACTTCCTCACTTTTCACAGCACGACTTGTTTTCGCTTTCAACATCAAGTGTTGTCAACTGCCGCAAACATTCTTTTGCCTGCTCCACACCTTTTTCTGAAATAGAATAGTGTGTCCATTTTCCCTCTTTGCGCCCGACAACTATTTCAGCGTCACAAAGAATTTTCATATGGTGGGAAAGCGTAGGCTGCGTGACATTGATTTCTTCTAGCAACTTGCAAGCACATTTTTCACCTGAACGCAGCAGTTTTATAATCCTAATGCGGTTTTCATCACAAAACGCTTTGAAAATTGCCGCAATTCTTTTTTCATCCATCTCTCTCAATCACCTCCTATAGATAAATGTCTATGTGTTATTATATGCAACACATAGAAAAATGTCAATATATTTTTTTGATTTAAGTGAAACAGCGGTAGGAAAACTAAATCCTACCGCTGTCTTCTTATGCAAAGATGATTTCTTTTTCCACAATCTCCTTTGCACACGCCCGTATGTTATTCATTCTCTGTGTCCATTCCAAAGCGTTTTCCGCCTTTAACTGCTCCGTAATACCCTGCACCCGTTTCATCTGCTCTGTGAGCCTTTCCATGCGTTCCTGCGCCTGCCTGTCGATGTCAGCAAGGTAATTGTTCAGTCTGCCGCTTGTGAACAAGGTTATGTAGGTGGCTCGGCGGTATTCTTTCAGATACCGCAAGTGCCGCTGTCCCCACAAACCAATAGGCTGTTCTTTTTCGGCTGGTAAGATAAGACATGGGATATAATAATCTCCTTGCAGTTCATACCACAGACCATTTTTATCATCGTAAATGTACTTGTCCATTGAAAAATCCTCCGTTATAATATATTCGCACATACATCACAGTTCTCCGATTGCCACACTTTGTTATATCTTGTTATGAGATTTTCTTGCCCTTGTATTTGCCCTTATGAGCAATGAGGGAAAGAGTAAACTTGTGTGTAACCGTATAAAGAGATAAGGCAGACACATTGCGATAAATCCTTTATTTTCAAGGCTTTTGGAGGATTTTATTAAAACACTGTAACCTCTGTTGAGAGGTCATAATTTACTGATATTCAAATTCCAATTTATAGAGATATTATACATTTATTTTTACCCTGTGTTTTATAAATTCTATATTCCGTTTATGCTTATTTTATTGATTTTAAATCATCAATATAAAGACTAACTTCACCACAATAAGGACATACTGCCGCTTTTATTTTTCCTAGATCTTCACTAAAAGTTCCTTGTCCTTTTGAAAGAATAACTGGTGCAACTCCTGCTAAAACAGCTGAAATTTTTAGCCCATATTCTTCTTTCATTTCACAATTACAACGAATACATTTTCTCATATACTATATATCCTCCATTATTTCATTAATTTTATTATACAGAAAAATCATGTTCCAAGGCATATTACTTGGTACAAAATAAATAATATTAGGCTTAACTTGCAATTTATTGACTTATATCTGTAACGAATATCATCGGCACGGAGCTCTAAATCAGAAGCATTATCTGTTAGAGCATATATAGGAGAATACGAAGCAGGAATTAATACAAAACTAAATACTGAAACAGCAATAAAAATAATTTTTTTCATAGTTATTCTACCTCTCTTAATGGAATACCCATGTTAATTAACTCATCAGGATCAGAAACGAGAGATTTCTTATTCTGGTATATAATATATGCCGTCTTCTTCACATAAGTAAGCTCCTTCTATTAACTCGGTTTCAGAAATTGTACCATCATTTTTATGAGGATATTCATACCAAGGTTCAAGAATAATGATATTTGATATGAATGGAAGTAGTATTACAATCAATAAAATTAGAGCATTTGATTTTCGCTTAAAGTCAGAGTTCAACAAATAATTTATTCTATATAATAAGACGTTTGGACTTTCCTGAAGGAAAAAATTTGAAGAAATAGATAATGATTTGCTTATGGCTGTAAAATCAAATCTATCTTCGATGTCAACTAAGGTATAAGCATATTTTAAAACATCAGCTTTCTCTAAGTACTTTGTGGCTTTGGCATCTGCTCGAATCTCTAAAGCTAAATTTATATTTTTGTTAAGCCAATAAATAGGTAAAAACCACCAGTAAATGATCATTAATATATTTGAGAATTGTTTGATATAAATATCGTGGTTCTTAA
>OLPH01002604.1_pt1 | contig 14245 bp, 10 predicted proteins | sample 1672951 | NCBI WGS metagenome assembly OLPH01 (sample SAMEA3136740, study PRJEB25190) | human gut metagenome | reverse complement strand
TGCAAGATGGTGTGCTGACGATCTTCATAACCGCTGATGTGTCGGTCATATTCTTTTGCCAAAAGAAATGCCCCCGCCATTGAGTGGGATATGTCTCGTTGCGTGTATCAAACAAGGCGCTGTGGGATGGTGGGCCAAAGTACCTTTGTTTGATGGCGGGCGCGCAGTCAGCTTTGTCGGAGCTGTCAACGCATTCCTCCATTTTTTGTCGATTTCGCCAAAGCTCCTGGGGACGGCGGAACGATTTTAGGCGGTCCCACAAATTTTCCGTCTGTGGGGATTCCGGGCCCCCAAGTGTCTTGACAACACCGCCTTAAAGTTCGTATAATAATAGCACTGAGAGCAAAGGCGCCCTTTGGCGGTATCCTTTGCTCTTTTTTCTTTTTAAAATTTTTCGCGGAGGGGCGCTCCGCGTCCATACACGGTCACCATCGGAAAGGAGTCAGGCTCATGCGTCACTACACCAAGGAGGACATCATCCGGCTGGTCCGGGAGGAGGATGCCCAGTTCATCCGTATGCAGTTCACAGACATTTTCGGCCAGCTGAAAAACGTAGCCATCACCGCCTCTCAGATCGGGCGGGCGCTGGACAACCAGATTATGATGGATGGCAGCTCCATCGCGGGATTCGTCCGCATTGAAGAATCAGACCAGTATCTCTGGCCGGACCTGGACACCTTTGCCATCCTGCCCTGGCGGCCCCAGTACGGCAAGGTGGCCCGGCTGATCTGCGACGTCCACAACCCCGATGGTACCGCCTTCGCCGGTGATCCCCGAGGTGTGCTGAAGCGGGTGCTCCGCCGTGCCGACGCCCTGGGCTTCACCTGCAATGTGGGAGCGGAACTGGAGTTCTTCCTGTTCCAGACCGATGAAGACGGTCAGCCCACCATCCGGACTTCCGACGAGGCCAGCTATTTTGACCTGGGCCCTCTGGACCATGGGGAGGGGACCCGCCGGGAGATCTGCCTGAATCTGGAGCAGATGGGCGTGGCGGTGGAGGCCAGCCACCACGAGGTGGCAGCCGGCCAGCACGAGATCGACCTCCAGTACACCGACGCCCTGCGGGCTGCGGACAACATCATGACCTTCAAGCTGGCGGTGAAGACTCTGGCCCAGAAGAACGGCCTCCACGCCACCTTCATGCCCAAGCCCGTCAGCGGCGCCGCCGGCAGCGGCATGCACGTAAATATGTCCCTGTTTCGGGATGGGAAAAATGCCTTCTATGACGAGGCGGATCCCCGGCACCTGTCCCCGCTGGCCTATCAGTTCATCGCGGGACTGCTGGGACACGTACGGGGATGCTGTGCCGTCACCAATCCACTGGTGAACAGCTACAAGCGGCTGGTGCCCGGCTACGAAGCCCCCTGCCATCTGGCCTGGTCCACCGGCAACCGCTCCGCCTTGGTCCGCATTCCAACACCGCGGGGAAACAGCACCCGGGTGGAGCTGCGGAGCCCTGATCCCGCCTGCAACCCCTATCTGGCCCTGGCGGCGTGCCTTGCCGCGGGACTGGACGGGATCGAGCAGCAGATGACGCCCCCCGCCCCCCTCACCGGCAACCTTTACGAGGTGGGAGACGCCTCCGGCATCCAGCGGCTCCCCGGCTCTCTGGAGGAGGCCGTCCGGGCCCTGGAGGCAGACAGCGTCATTACGGACGCGCTAGGTGCCCACGTGACGGAGCAGTATCTGGCCGGAAAGCGTCGGGAGTGCCGGTCGTACGCCGCCCAGGTGTCCCAGTGGGAGCTGGAACAGTATCTAGTGGCGTACTGACCTGCCGGCCCTTCTGACAGGGCCGCAGAGAGAGGAGGGGGGCAAATTCCATGGACAGGATCATATTGGCGTTTGCCTCTGAGAAAGCCCACGCCCAGATCACCCGCATTCTGGGCTCCGGCGGCCTCGCGCCGTCCATCTCCTGCTTCAGCGGCGCGGAAACCATCCGAGCCGCCCGGAAGCTGGGCGGAGCCGTCGTCATCTGCGGTTTCCGGCTGCGGGACATGACTGCGGAGATGCTGGCCGTGGACCTCACGGGCATCGCCCCGGTGCTGGTCATCTCCTCTCCCGGGAATCTGGAGCTGTGCGGGGACAGGAACCTCATCAAGTTGGCCGTCCCCTCCTCCCGGGCGGAGTTCTTCGCCTCGCTGGATCTGGCCCAGGGAGTCCTTGCAGGCGGCGCCCCGGCTTCCCGGCTTCATATCCAGCGAAGTGCCGAGGAGGAGCGGCTGATCTGCCGGGCCAAGGCGGTGCTGATGGAGGTAAACCTCATGAGCGAGGCGGAGGCCCACCGCTTTCTGCAGAAGTACAGCATGGACACGGGGCTGCGGCTTGCAGAGACCGCCCGGCTGATCCTGGAGCGGTACACAACAGGCTGAAGCCTGACGATGAAACGACAAGGGAGGCAGTCCCAATGAGTGGACCAGCGCAGAACATACACAATATCTATGATCCCCTGTGGGAGCACGACGCCTGCGGCATCGGCGCCGTGGTGAATTTGAAGGGCACGCCGTCCCACGCCACAGTGGACAGTGCCCTGAAGATCGTGGAAAAGCTGGAGCACCGGGCAGGTAAAGACGCCACCGGCGAGACCGGTGACGGCGTGGGGCTGATGATTCAGGTGCCACACAAGCTGATGGTGAAGGCGGCCTCCGCCGAGGGCATCGCCCTGGGCGGCCCCCGGGATTATGGCGTGGGCATGTTCTTCTTCCCCGCAGACGCGCTGAAGCGGGCCCAGGCCCAGAAGATGCTGGAGATCATCGCGTCCAAGGAGGGGCTGGACTTCCTGGGCTGGCGGGATGTGCCCACCCATCCGGAGGTGCTGGGCCGGAAGGCCCTGGACTGTATGCCCTGCATCTGCCAGTGCTTTGTGGCCCGGCCTGTAGACTGCGCCCGTGGCCTGGACTTTGACCGGAAGCTGTATGTGGTCCGCCGGGAGTTCGAGCAATCCAATGTGAACACCTACATTTGCTCCTTCTCCAGCCGGACCATCGTGTACAAGGGCATGTTCCTGGTGGGGCAGCTGCGGAAGTTCTACACGGACCTGACGGAGCCGGATTGTGAGAGCGCCATCGCCCTGGTCCACTCCCGGTTCTCCACCAACACCACCCCCAGCTGGGAGCGGGCCCATCCCAACCGCTATATCCTCCACAACGGCGAGATCAACACCATCCGCGGCAACGTGGATGCTGGCCAGGGAGGAGACTATGCACTCGGCCGTACTGGAGGCGGACATGGACAAGATCCTGCCGGTGGTAGACCAGAGCGGCTCCGACTCCGCCATGCTGGACAACACCCTGGAATTTCTGATGATGAACGACATCCCACTGCCCCAGGCGGTGATGATGTGCATCCCGGAACCCTGGGCCAACGACCGGAAAATGAGCCGGGAGAAGCGGGACTTCTACCACTACTATGCCACCATGATGGAGCCCTGGGACGGCCCGGCGGCCATCGTGTTCTCCGATGGGGACACGGTGGGCGCGGTGCTGGACCGGAACGGCCTGCGCCCCTGCCGGTGGTATCTCACTACCGACAAGCAGCTGATTCTCTCCTCCGAGGTGGGGGTGCTGGACATCCCGCCGGAGAAGATCGTGAAGAAGTCCCGGCTCCAGCCGGGGCGGATGCTGCTGGCAGACCTGACTGCCGGTCGACTGGTAGACGACGCCGAGGTCAAGGAGCGGTACGCCCGCCAGCAGCCCTACGGCGAGTGGCTCGATGCCCACTTGGTATACCTGCGGGATCTTCCCATCCCCAACCGGCGTGTGGAGCGGTCCTCCCAGGAGCGGCGGGACCGGCTGTACAAGGCCTTCGGCTACACCTATGAGGAGGTGAAGGACGCCATCCTCCCCATGGCCCGGGGTGGGGCGGAGCCCACCTCCGCCATGGGCGTGGACACACCGCTGGCGGTGCTGTCGGAAAAGCACCAGCCCCTGTTCAGCTACTTCAAGCAGCTCTTCGCCCAGGTGACCAACCCGCCCATGGACGCCATCCGCGAGGAGATCGTCACCGACACCACGGTGTATGTGGGCTCCGGCGGCAATCTGCTGGAGGAAAGAGCGGAGAACTGCACAGTCCTCCAGATCCACAACCCCATCCTCACCTCCGTGGATCTGATGAAGATCCGCTACATGGACCGGCCTGGCTTCCATGTGGAGACCATCTCCCTGCTGTACTACAAGGGCTCTCCCTTGGCCAATGCCCTGGACCGGCTGTTCGTCAACGTGGACCGGGCCTACAAGAATGGCACCAACATCCTGATCCTGTCAGACCGGGGGGTGGACGAGAACCATGTAGCCATCCCCTCCCTGCTGGCGGTGTCCGCCTTGGAGCAGTATCTGGTGCGGACGAAAAAGCGCACCGCAGTCTCCATGATCCTGGAGAGCGCCGAGCCCCGGGACGTCCACCACTTCGCCACCCTCCTGGGCTACGGCGCCCAGGCCATCAACCCCTATCTGGCCCAGGAGTGCGTAGAGGAGCTGGTGACCCTGGGGATGCTGGATAAGGATCCCACTGCGGCCGTCAACGACTACAACAGCGCCATCCTCCACGGCATCGTGAAGATCGCCTCCAAAATGGGCATCTCCACCATCCAGTCCTACCAGTCCGCCCAGATCTTCGAGTGCCTGGGCATCAACCGGGACGTGGTGGACAAGTACTTCACCAACACAGTCAGCCGGGTGGAGGGCATCGGCCTGGAGGAGATCGGCGAGGGCGTGGAGTGGAACCACAGCCAGGCCTTCGATCCCCTGGGCCTGGGCTACGACTCCACGCTGGACTCCACCGGCATTCACAAGCTGCGGTCCGGCCCGGACAAGGAGGACCACATGTACAACCCCCGGACCATCCTGCTGCTGCAGAAGGCCGTCCGGGAGGGCAGCTACGAGACCTTCAAGGAGTATTCCGCCCTGGTGGACGAGCCTGCCAAGCCCCATACCCTGCGGGGGCTGCTGGACTTCCAGTTCGATGAGAGCGGCGGCATCTCCATCGACGAGGTGGAGCCTGTGGCGTCCATTGTCAAGCGATTCAAAACCGGCGCCATGAGCTACGGCTCCATCTCCCAGGAGGCCCACGAGTGCCTGGCCATCGCCATGAACCGCATCGGCGGCAAGTCCAACTCCGGCGAGGGCGGCGAGGACGCGGCGCGCCTGCGCGATGAGCGGTGCTCCGCCATCAAGCAGGTAGCCTCCGGCCGGTTCGGCGTTACCAGCGCCTACCTCACCAGCGCCCAGGAGATCCAGATCAAGATGGCTCAGGGTGCCAAGCCCGGCGAGGGCGGCCATCTGCCCGGGAAAAAGGTCTATCCCTGGATTGCCAGGACCCGGTGCTCCACCCCCGGCGTGACACTGATCTCTCCGCCGCCTCACCACGACATCTACTCTATCGAGGACCTGGCCCAGCTGATCTATGACCTGAAAAACGCCAACCGCCGGGCCCGGATCAGCGTGAAGCTGGTCAGCGAGGCGGGGGTTGGCACCATCGCCGCCGGCGTGGCCAAGGCCGGTGCCCAGGTGGTGCTGATCTCCGGCCATGACGGCGGCACCGGCGCCGCGCCCCGCAGCTCCATCCACGGGGCGGGCCTGCCCTGGGAGCTGGGCGTGGCGGAGGCCCACCAAGCCCTGATCGCCAACGGTCTGCGGAGCCAGGTGGCCCTGGAGGCCGACGGCAAGCTGATGACCGGGCGGGATGTGGCCATCGCCTGTATGCTGGGGGCGGAGGAATTCGGCTTTGCCACCGCGCCCCTGGTGGCCCTAGGCTGCTGCATGATGCGGGTGTGCAACCTGGACACCTGCCCGGCGGGCATTGCCACCCAGAATCCCCAGCTCCGGTCCCGCTTCTCCGGCAAGCCGGAGTACGTGGTGAACTTCATGGAATTCGTGGCCCAGGAGCTGCGGGAGTATATGGCGGCCCTGGGCATCCGCACCGTGGATGAACTGGTGGGCCGCAGTGACCTACTGCGGGTCCGGGAGAAGCTGGTGACCCACCGGGCGGAGACCCTGGACCTCCGCAGCCTGCTGGAAAATCCCTGGAGCGGCGGGCCGTCCCACTTCAATCCCGGAGATGTTTACGACTTCCATCTGGAGCGGACCCTGGATGAGAGCGTGCTGCTGGCCAAACTGGGCAAGACGCTGAAGGGGAAGCGGACCGGCCGGTTGGAGCTCACCGTCTCCTCCACGGACCGGGCCTTCGGCACGCTGTTCGGCGCCGAGATCACCCGGCAGTGCGGGGACTCCCTGCCGGACGACAGCTATGTCATCACCTGCCATGGCGGCGGAGGCCAGTCCTTCGGCGCCTTCATCCCCAAAGGACTGACCCTGGAGCTGGAGGGCGACTGCAACGATGGGCTGGGCAAGGGCCTCTCCGGCGGCAAGCTGGTACTCTATCCACCCAAGGACAGCACCTTCGACCCCGGCGAGAACATCATCGTGGGCAACGTGGCTCTGTACGGCGCCACCTCCGGCCAGGCGTTCATCAACGGGATGGCCGGCGAGCGGTTCTGCGTCCGCAACTCCGGCGCCATCGCCGTGGTGGAGGGCGTGGGGGACCATGGCTGCGAGTACATGACCGGCGGCCGCTGCGTGATTCTTGGCCCCACGGGAAAGAACTTCGCAGCCGGGATGTCCGGCGGCATCGCCTATGTGCTGGACGAAAAGCACGACCTCTATATGCGCCTCAACAAGGACCAGGTGATGACGGACACCCTGACGGAGCCTCACGACATCGCCGAGCTCCGCTCCCTCATTGAGGCCCATGTGGCCGCCACCGGCTCCCCCCGGGGGAAGAAGATCCTGGCGGCCTTCCACTCCTACGTCCCCTGCTTCAAGAAGGTCATGCCCCGGGACTACGACCGGATGCTCCGGTCCATCGCCCAGTACGAGGAGAAAGGCATGACCCGTCAGCAGGCGGAGATCGAGGCGTTCTACGCCAATACCAGAGCTTGAGAGGAGGCTGGACAACATGGGAAAACCCACCGGCTTTTTGGAATATACCCGCCGGGAGGATGGCCGCCGGCCCGCGGCGGAGCGGGTCCGGGACTGGGAGGAGTTCCACCTTCCCCTGCCGGAGGAGATCCGGCGCCAGCAGGGCGCCCGGTGCATGAACTGCGGCGTCCCCTTCTGCCAGGCGGGGATGATATATGAGGGAAAGGCCTTTGGCTGTCCCCTGCACAACCTGATCCCCGAGTGGAACGACATGATCCTCTCCGGCAACTGGGGCCACGCCCTCAGCCGGCTGCTGAAAGCCAACAGCTTTCCGGAGTTCACCGGCCGCGTGTGCCCCGCCCCCTGCGAAAACGCCTGCATCTGCGGCATCTATGGGGACCCCATTACGGTCCGGGACAATGAGTTGAGCATCATCGAAGCGGCCTTTGGCGCCGGGAAGCTCCGCCCACGCCGGCCGCCCCAGTGGTCGGGGAAGAAGGTCTGCGTGGTAGGCTCGGGCCCGGCGGGCCTGGCGGCAGCGGACCAGCTGAACCGCCGGGGCCACATGGTCACCGTCATCGAGCGGGCGGAGCACCCCGGTGGTCTGCTGATGTACGGCATCCCCAATATGAAGCTGCCCAAATCTGTGGTCCGGCGGCGCATCGACCTGATGACCGAGGAGGGCGTCACCTTCGTCTGCGGTGTGGACGCCTCAGAGGGTGCCGTGGCAAAGCGGCTGCTGGCGGAGTACGACGCGGTGATCCTCTGCTGCGGGGCCGGAGCGCCCCGGCACTTGGGACTGGACACCACCGGCATCTCCGGCGTATGCTACGGCACCGAGTACCTGAAGGCTGCTGTGGAGCGGGCTCAGTTCGGCAAGGCGGAGGCGGCGGTTCCCTCCGCCTCCGGGCTGGATGTGGTTATCATCGGCACTGGCGATACCGCCAGCGACTGTGTGGCCACCGCCCTGCGGCAAGGCTGCCGCTCCGTGACCCAGCTGGTGCGCCGTCCCCGGACGGATTACCTGGACGCTGCGGGAAGCCTGCCGCTGGATTACGCCCACGAAGAGGCGCTGGCCGTTACGGGCCAGGATCCCCGGCGGTTCGGCGTCCAGGTCCAGAGCCTGGTGGCGGGGGAAAGCGGTTCCCTGACCGGTGTGGTCACCACGGAGGGGGATACCCTGCCCTGCCAGCTGTTGATCGGCGCCACCGGCTTTGCCGGGTGTGAGCGGGGCGTGTGCGAGGCCTTCGGTGTGGAGGCGGACAGGACGGTCCGCACAGCGCCGGGGAGCTATGCTGCCAATGCGGACAAGGTGTTCGCCGCTGGCGATATGCGCCGGGGCCAGTCCCTGGTGGTGTGGGCCATCGCCGAAGGGCGTTCCGCCGCTGCGGAGGTGGACCGGTATCTGACCGGCTACACGAATCTGGTACGCTCCATTGGGTAGTGGGACATCCCCCTGACACAAGGATGGAGAAATTTCAGGAAATTTTCAGCTGGGTTTTGGGATATTCCCACATTGACAGCGGATATCCCCAGTGGTAATCTTTAGACCATAATTTTAACATCAGCAAAGGCGTTGATGGAGAAAAGTACCGCGGATGTTCCGGGCCAGTGAGCGGGGGATGGTGAGAACCCCGTACCAAAGAGTCCGCGGGAAGAACACTCCGTAGCTGTGATCTGAACGCGGGAGACCGCCAGTAAGTGAAACGAGTCGTGACCGTTACCTCACGCGGGCTTGTTGGAGCCTAGTCAAAGAGGTCCCCGATCAGGGGGCAAGTCAGGTGGCACCGCGGATCGCAGCTATTCGTCCTGAAATTTCAGGACGGAGCTGCGATCTTTTTTATTTCGGAGGTGCTTCTATCTATGTGCGCAATTATGGGTTTTTCCAAAAAGACCTACACCAAGGAGGAACTGCTGCCCTTCTTCGACCGGACCCGGTCCCGGGGACCGGACATGTCTCAGATCCTCGAGACGCCGTCCGGCTGGCTGTGCTTTCACCGGCTGGCCATCATGGGCCTGACGGAGGCGGGGATGCAGCCCTTTGAGCTGGACGGGGACTATGTGGTCTGCAACGGCGAGATCTACGGCTTCCGCCCCCTGAAGCGGCAGCTGACGGAAAAAGGCTACTCCTTCCGCAGCGGCAGCGACTGTGAGATCCTGCTTTCTCTGTACCGGGAGTACGGCCTGGAGATGTTCGCCAAGCTGGACGCGGAGTTCGCCCTCATCATCTACGATTCCAAGCGGGATGAGCTCATCGCAGCCCGGGATCCCATCGGCATTCGGCCCCTGTACTACGGCTATGACCGCTCCGGCGCCATCGTCTTTGCCAGCGAACCGAAAAACCTGGTGGGGTTGTGTAAGGGGATCCGCCCCTTCCCGCCGGGACACTATTACGCGGACGGAAAATTTGTCCGCTATGCGGATCTCACCACCGTCACGCAGTACTCCCCCGATGACTTGGAGACCGTCTGCCGCAACATCCGCAACAAGCTGATCGCGGCGGTGGATAAACGGCTGGACGCGGACGCTCCCCTGGGCTTCCTGCTCTCCGGCGGGCTGGACTCCTCTCTGGTATGCGCCATCAGCTCCGTAATTCTGGGGAAGAAGATCCGTACCTTCGCCATCGGCATGGACACGGATGCCATCGACCTGAAGTACGCCCGGGAGGCGGCGGAGTTCATCGGCGCCGATCACACGGAGGTCTATATGACCCGGAAGGAGGTTCTGGCGGCCCTGCCCGTCGTCATCGCCGCCCTGGGCACCTGGGACATCACCACCATCCGGGCCAGCATGGGCATGTATCTCTGCTGCAAGGCCATCCACGAAAAGACGGACATCCGGGTGCTGCTGACCGGCGAGATCAGCGATGAGCTGTTCGGCTACAAGTACACAGACTTTGCCCCCAGCGCAGGAGCCTTCCAGCAGGAGTCCAAAAAGCGGGTGGATGAGCTGCACATGTACGATGTGCTGCGGGCGGACCGGTGCATCTCCGTCAACTCTCTGGAGGCCCGGGTCCCCTTCGGCGACCTGGACTTCGTGAAATACGTCATGGCGGTGGATCCGGCGCTGAAAATGAACACCTATGGCATGGGCAAGTACCTGCTGCGCCACGCGTTTGAAAAGGACCGCCTGCTGCCGGACAGCATCCTCTGGCGGCAGAAGGCCGCCTTCTCCGACGCAGTGGGCCACTCCATGGTGGACGACCTGAAGGCTTACGCGGAGGAGAAGTACACGGATTCTGAGTTTGAGACCCGACGCAAACAGTATGACTACTGTCCGCCCTTCACCAAGGAGAGCCTGCTGTACCGGGAGATCTTTGAGCAGTGTTACCCCGGCCAGGCCCGGATGATCCGGGACTTCTGGATGCCCAACCGGTCCTGGGAGGGCTGCGACGTGGACGATCCCTCCGCCCGGGTCCTCTCCAACTACGGTCAGAGCGGAATGTGAGAAAGCTCTCCGCATTCCTTTTTGATACAGAACGAATTTGAGACAGGAGGTTTTGTGTGATGTGTGAGACGAAGAAATTGCCGGAGCTGTTTGGGAGTCTGGTATTTAACGAAGGCACTATGAAGGAGCGTCTCTCCTCGGCGTCTTACAGCGCCTGGAAGAAGTGCGTGACGGAGGGGACGCCCCTGGACCTCTCCACCGCCAATGAGATCGCTGAGGCCATGAAGCAGTGGGCCGTGGAAAAAGGCGCCACCCATTTCACCCACTGGTTCCAGCCCATGACCGGCGTCACGGCGGAGAAGCACGACAGCTTCATTGCCCCTGCCGGCGGCGGCAAGATCCTCATGGAATTCTCCGGAAAAGAGCTGGTCCGGGGTGAACCGGATGCCTCCTCCTTCCCCTCCGGCGGTCTGCGGGCCACCTTTGAGGCCCGGGGCTACACCGCCTGGGATCCCACCTCCTTTGCCTTCATCAAGGAGGGCAGCCTGTGCATCCCCACCGTCTTCTGCTCCTACTCCGGCGAAGCCCTGGACAAGAAGACGCCTCTTCTGCGGTCCATGGACGAGGTCAGCCGCCAGGCGGTCCGCATCCTCCGGCTCTTCGGCGACACAGAGACGAAGCGGGTCACTGCCCAGGTAGGGCCGGAGCAGGAGTATTTTCTGATTGACAAGGCCCTCTATGAGAAGCGGGAGGACTTGCGAATGTGCGGCCGGACCCTGTTCGGCGCAAAGCCCCCCAGGGGGCAGGAGCTGGAGGACCATTACTTCGGTGCCATCCGCCCCAGAGTGGCCGCGTATATGAAGGATCTGGATGAGACGCTCTGGGCTCTCGGCGTCCTGTCTAAGACCAAGCACAACGAGGTAGCCCCTGCTCAGCATGAGATGGCGCCGGTGTTCTCCGATGCCAACTCCGCCTGCGACCAGAACCAGCTGGCCATGGAAATGATGAAGAAGGTGGCCGACCGCCACGGACTGGTGTGCCTGCTCCATGAGAAGCCCTTCGCGGGCGTCAACGGCTCCGGCAAGCACGACAACTGGTCCCTCTCCACCGACACGGGCAAGAACCTGTTCAAGCCCGGCTCCACCCCCCGGCAGAATGCCCAGTTCCTGCTGTTTTTGGCGGCCTTCGTCAAAGGTGTGGACGACTACCAGGACTTTCTCCGGGCCACGGTGGCCTTCCCCGGCAACGACCACCGGTTGGGCGCCCAGGAGGCACCGCCCGCCGTGCTCTCCATCTTCCTGGGAGACGAGCTCTCCGCTGTGGTGGACTCCATCATCAACGACACGGACTTCCAGAGCACCGGCAAGCGGACGCTGGAGATCGGCGTGGACGCCCTGCCTGCCATCCGCCAGGACAACACGGATCGGAACCGCACCTCCCCCATGGCCTTTACCGGCAACAAGTTCGAGTTCCGGATGCTAGGCTCCTCCCAGTCCATCTCCGGTCCAAACATCACCTTGAACACCATCATGGCCGAGGAACTGGAACAGTTTGCGGACGAGCTGGAGGCATCCCGGGACTTCCAGGCGGACCTGCCCAAGCTGATCCGCCGGGTATTCACCGAGCATCAGCGGATCATCTTCAACGGCAACGGCTATGACGAGGCCTGGCTGAAGGAGGCCCGGAAACGTGGCCTCTCCAACCTGACCTCCACCGCTGACGCTCTGCCCATGTACACCGCTCCCAAAAACGTGGATCTGTTTGTCAAGCACGGCATCTACACCAAGGAGGAGATCGAGGCCCGGGCGGAGATCCACATTGAGAACTACTCTACGGTCATCTGTATCGAGGCACGGACCATGACGGACATGATCCGCCGCCAAATCCTACCCGCCGTCTCCGCCTTTGCCGGGGACCTGTGCAGCCGGGCCGGTACCAAAAAGGACCTGGGTGCCTGCTGCCAGTATGAGGTCAGCACTGCCTGCCAGATCGGCAGCTTGACGGATGCCCTGATGGCCGCCTCCGACAAGCTGGAGATGGACCTGTCTGCAATTCCCGCGGACGCTGCGGAAGCTATGCGATACAGCCATGATGTGTTGATCCCCGATATGGATACCGCCCGGCGGGCTGCCGATCAGCTGGAGACCCTCACCAGCTCTGACCGCTGGCCTTTCCCCACCTACTCCGACCTGTTGTTCTCTGTCTGATCCGCAGCACAGTATTCGGCCCGGGGGCGGGAATTGCGGCGGCCTCCCCGGGTCGGCTGCCGGTGGCCGGGGTGAATGTCGCCCTCCAGAAGTCTGGCCCATGTCTGGCCCCGGCCTTGGGCACCAGGGCCCCCTGGCGGCACGGGGCAGTATTTGTCATCAGAGGCGGGCAACAACCGGCCCGGGCCTTTTATGCGTACATCGGGTTTCTGAATGGCAAAGCCCACCCGGCACCGGAAGCAGAACTGCCGGACCCGGACATCCAGCCCGATGTGGAGCCAATAGGCCCCTGCCCCTGTTCCTACCGTAGGCAGGCCCCCTTGTATTCCGGGAGTTCATTGCCGCGGCGGAGGCCAATCAAGAGACACAGCGACTTTTCAATTCTGAACCTGCCATTTCATGCACGGCACAGCCCTGTCCACCCAAATTGGTGGACAGGGCTGTGCTTTGAGGATAACCAATCGTTTATAGCAGCACCGCGCAGTCTGTGTCCGGCCCCTTGTTGGCAAAGTGATGTCGTGACCATCTCCAGAGAGGAACGCCTTCGGAGTCGCTCTGCCAAATCGGGCGGGCACTCCAATGCCCCCTTATGGAGAGGACTCAGTGCCAACACCTGGGCCAGAATGTTGCCGAAGACATCGAAGCGGCTCTCAGCATCCTTTTCCACCTCGCTGATCTCCTTGACCGGCTGCTTCATGCGCTTGGCTATCTCTTCTTCGATGTCCCGGCCATAATACTGAATAGACAGCAGGTCCGCCGCCTCGCGGGCAACGGCCCTGCCCAGACTGCCGAACCGCCGCCCAATGGTAATGACATAGTTATCCAAAGCCTTCGTCAACAGGATCAATTCAAATGGTTCAGGCGGATGATCTCCTCTGCGCTGCCCCTCCAAAAATCCATCGTATAAGCCACCGTGCTCCCCCTGCCCCATGTACGGCGGTCATCCCTACATGCACATGGGCATGCCCAGCACCATCACCCTGAACTATGAGACCAACATGGCCCTGCTGCACGACATCATCGCCAGTGCCTCCAATGTGGGCTACAACAAGTTCATCATGCTGGTGCCCACGGTACCGACTCCAGTTTCCTCCCTGCCATTCACAATCTGGGCATGGAGGGCTACTTCATTCTAGCTTCCACCTGGTATGACTTCCTGCGGGACAACAAGAATGTGCTGGAGGACTTCATATGGCACGCCGACGAGGCGGAGACCTCTGCAAACAAGTATGGCGAGGTCTGTGAGCAGCTCCTCCATCTGCTGCGGGAGGTGACCTGAGATGGCTACCTTCACCGCCATCAAGAACCGAGGTGGTGGTCGGGGCGCCCTGGGCGGCGTGCTGCGGTACACCCAGCAGGACGAAAAAACGCTGTGGGAAGGACAGCGGCTGGTGTCAGGCTGGAACTGCACCGCCCAGTCCGCCCGCTCTGAAATGCAACTCACAAAGGAGCGGTTCCGGAAAACAGATGGGCGGCAGTATTACCACTTCGTCCAGTCCTTCAGTGAGCAGGACGATCTGACGCCCCAGAAAGCCCGCACCATCGCTCTGGAGTTGGCTCAACGGGAGTTTCCGGACTTCGAGGCGCTGGTAGCAACCCACATCGACACCGACTTTCTGCACAGCCACCTGATCGTGAACAGCGTCAGCTTCCGGGACGGCCGCAAGCTCCACCAGAGTGCCACGGATCTGCAGGCCCACCGGCTGTCCAATGACGAAATCTGCGTCGCCCACCATCTGT
>OLPH01002584.1_pt1 | contig 14404 bp, 14 predicted proteins | sample 1672951 | NCBI WGS metagenome assembly OLPH01 (sample SAMEA3136740, study PRJEB25190) | human gut metagenome | reverse complement strand
TATAGGCATAGCCTTTTTGGAGCCACGGGCATAGCCCGTGGTTGCCGTTTTACAAAGCAGAGGAGCCGCCCCAATATGGGCGGCTCCTGACATCAAATTTGACATGATTTTATATGGGTAATTTTGATGCTGAATAATCATTCAACTAGGAAAAAATGGAGAAGCCTTACAGCCCGAGGGGGGAGGTGAAGTTGACAAACAGTTTCGAAGACGCACCTCAAGTCTGCACCTCAACCCAAATCGCGACCCAGCGTAAGCGGTTGCGGTCTGGAAAGGAAGAGCAAGGGGGCGGGCGGATGACGCTTTTTTGTGCGTGAGCATAAAAAAGCGCCGGAGCAAAGCGGACTTTGCTCCGACGTGTCATGTGTTGACAAAAAAGATGCAGGGGCCAGATAGGCAGTAGGACTAAGGAAGCCCGTTGGTACGTCCATACGCTCTTCTGGCCGGCGACGCCGTTGTCCCGTTAAGGGGGTTACCCCAGGTAAAAACCTGTGCAAGACTAACTCACTTCGGCTGAGCATTGGAATAACCAGTAGGTGGATCAACTTTTTGGGAGGGGGCATAACCCCCAAAGGTAACCATATGCGCTCAAGGATAATTAGATGTTTCATTATTGAATTATTCTTCTTCGAGTGCTATATCCTATGTGTTTCCTCTGCTTTTGATTTCAGCCCCGTAAGCCAAGATAGAAGAATAGGAATAATAATAACAGTAGAGACCAGTTCAAAAAATTTCAAGGTCGGTGAATCGCTCTCCAAGCAAATGAATAGAATGAAGTCTAACGATAATAGTTCCAGGACAGCTGTAATTAGGCAAAAACGAATACTATTAATTCTAATTCGAACTGGCTCCAAAAGATCATTGAACAGCTTTGTAACTTTGAGATTGAATAAAGACAATAGATATAATACTGCGCATCGCCTTCCATAAGCATATGTTTTGATGTGGATCGAGAGAAAGCGAAAGGCTAGCACTATCTTCTGGATGGGTCCGACTTGTTCTGCCTCATCATCGATATCTTTTGTCACTTGACGTAAAAGCGCATCTTGATCTTCTTCTTTCTTTTGTAACAAATCAATTTCTGCCTGAATTTTAACGATGTCTTGTTTGATGCCCCAAAATCCGATCAAGCAGTAGATATTTGAGAAATGGCAAAAAGTAACTGCGAGGAAATAACACAGTACTACAATTAACGCCAGCGTTAGAAAAATATCGCTTTCTGGATTGCAAATACTGTGGTAGACATACCCGACCCAATTCTCCTGAGTAATTAATATCTGAGTCATACAAATAATTGCAGGAACAAACACAGGATTTGATAACTCAGAAAAAATAGATTTCTGGAAGGTATATTTCACTTTAAGATATCCAGCCAAAATGTAGGTAACTGTACAAACCGCCCAGAGTACAGCAAGAATAGTTACCACACTTAACAATAGTTGTATTTCAGTAACAATATAAATATAATACAGGATAACAAGCGCAGGAATAAATAGGGAACTTACAATCATTCCATTATATGTAACAGAGACATCCTGACTATCGTCTTCCAAAACATCTTGGGCAAAATTTGGCGTCTTCCCCGATAGCAACAGATTAAATCGATCTATGACCAACAAATTTCCAACCTCGCCAACAATCGCACAAATCACCAATGCGTCCGTCCAAATGCGTACATTACGATTTGCTTCATCTGCAATTGTTGTTACCCCGTGATATAGAGAATAAATCTTTAGCGCCAGTATCCCTAAGAATGGAAGATACTTGATCGTTAATCCAGCTACTCTTCCGTAAGTCATTCGTTCCTCCCATTTAATAAACAATCAGAGCATAAGTTATTCTATATCACCTAAATCGAATAATTAGTTATATAGCAAATTCCTGCTTTTCTCAACAAAAGGCACACATAAGGCGACGGCGGTAATGATCAATTTGCCATACCACATATGACTACTCTTTGGTGAAATGAACATGAATTTCAAATTATTACGTTTCGTATGTTCTCATTACAGTTTTGTACAAATGCCAAGAATCATTTCCAGCATAGGCTGATGAACTCAATCAATCATCTCTGGTGCAATCGCAGAATCGCCAACCGCTCTTTCGGGTTGAGCCACAACCGAAAATCCGCCGCAATTTCCGGGTAAGCATTCACACCTCCACCTTTGCCCTGTTGACATGGAGCCCGGCAGCATGAGTCCTTCAGACCCACAAAGTCAGCGTAATGCTCAGCGAGGTGGTATGTCCTTGGCGGATCAGCTCCGCGCAGACCTGGTCATCGAATTCGGCATTCTGATCCAATTCCCACTGGCGGAAACTCTAATGTGTTCCGGCTGCGCATCCAGCTTTGGATCACATATCCTGGAGACTCATCGGAATACTGCCTTGCCAGCGCTGTCAGTGAAACCATGCCATCTTGGGCCAGCGTTCTCATATACAGACCGATGGATTCATGATAGTCCCTGATTTTTTGTGTGGCCAGTAGTCTTTCCTCATTCAGCGTATCATAGAATCTCTCTTTTGTTGCGCTGGCCGCTTCCATATCGACCAATCCTTTTGTCAGAAGTGCGTCAATGACAGACTCATATTGAAATGCCCGGCGTATGTAGCGCTCACGTAGTTCATTCTCGTTCATTGCCCACTCTCCTTTTTACCAGTATAACAAGAGAAATGGGTTCTGTATAGTCTCATTTCGTATCAAAAACGGGAGACTGATACCTGACTGCCTTGCGTGGATGCCCAGCCTTATTGCAGCGCTGGGCCCTCTCAAACTGTGCGTCCATATATACCCTAACACCAACCAATGGGATATATTTTTTGTTCGTCAGAAGTTTATCCACGGCGGCCCTGGTCCATTTTGTTTTTCCTGTCAGAGAAAGGATGCCTTTTGCGAAGAGCATATCAACGATTTTTCCTAAGCTGGCTCCGGCGAGATAAGCGTCAAAGATACTGCGAACCATATCCGCCTTTTCTTCATGTACTGCGATTTCTCCTTCGATCAAAATCATAGCCATATGGAAGTTTCATAGCTGCCTCACTTTCTTAAACATCAATAAAAGCAGGTTTGAGGAATCGTCTATCTCCTCAAACCTGCTTGTTTGTCTCATTGATATGTATGATATGTAATTGTGCCCAGTGATCAGACTGGGTTCCTGTCAGGTTTCAGCAGTAAAGGCGAAACCTGTGTATAACTATCGTTACACACAGGTTTTGTCTACTTTGGTGACCCAGCGGAGATTCGAACTCCGGACACCCTGCTTAAAAGGCAGGTGCTCTGCCGACTGAGCTACTGGGTCATGAAATCAATCAAACGAAAAACAGGACTGCCTCCGCAACTGCCGGACCAGAAAACACAGAAAAAAGTGGCAGGGATGGCTGGACTCGAACCAGCGAGTGAGGGAGTCAAAGTCCCTTGCCTTACCACTTGGCTACACCCCTGTGTGAAAAAAGATCAGGGACTGGGATCTCTCCCAATCCCTGATATTCAGTGGGGTGGGTAAAGGGACTCGAACCCTCGACACCCGGAACCACAATCCGGTGCTCTAACCAACTGAGCTACACCCACCAAATATGAACCGCAAGGGATGCTGACGATGCTCCTCCAGCAAAAGAGTGGCGCGCCAGAAGGGACTCGAACCCCTGGCCTACTGCTTAGAAGGCAGTTGCTCTATCCAACTGAGCTACTGGCGCAAATAAAGTCAGTGGAGCGGGTGACGGGAATCGAACCCGCATCCCCAGCTTGGAAGGCTGGTGCCCTGGCCATTGTGCTACACCCGCATGGGTCCTCCGCAAAATCGTCAGCTTTGATATGTTACCATGTTTCACGCCCTTTGTCAACGGGATAATCGGATTTTTTTGAAGTTTTTTCCGGCGGGAGGCGGCGGCAGAGAGGCTCTTGTGAAGAAAATAACGCTTGTAAAGGCTGGGGCGGTATGCTATCATTATCACGATATACTCCCCATGATGTGGGGTCGGAAACAAAAAGATAAGGAGAATTTCATCATGAAAGTACTTGTCATCAATGCGGGGAGCTCTTCCCTGAAGTATCAGCTCATGGATCCGGAAACCGGCAAGGTCTTTGCCAAGGGCCTGTGCGAGCGCATCGGTCTGGACGGCAAATTCACCTACAAGCCCCAGGTGGAGGGCAAGGAGACCATCAAGGCCGCCGATGTGGCCATGCCCACCCACTCCGAGGCCATCCAGACCGTGCTGAACGCTCTGGTGGATCCCCAGAACGGCGTCATCTCCTCCATGAAGGAGATCGATGCGGTGGGTCACCGTGTGGTCCACGGCGGCGAGACCTTCGCCTCCTCCGTGCTCATCAACGATGAGGTGCTGAAGGCCGTGGAAGACTGCACGCCTCTGGCTCCCCTGCACAACCCCGCCAATATCATCGGCATCGAGGCCTGCCGCAAGGTGCTGGGCGACGACGTGCCGCAGGTGGCTGTGTTCGACACCGCTTTCCACCAGACCATGCCGGAGCACGCCTATCTGTACAGCATCCCCTACAAGTACTATGAGAACGACAAGCTGCGCCGCTACGGCTTCCACGGCACCTCCCACCGCTATGTGACCCTGCGGGCCGCCGAGCTGCTGGGCAAGGATCCCAAGGATCTGAAGATCGTGTCCTGCCATCTGGGCAACGGTTCCTCTCTGGCCGCTGTGGACGGCGGCAAGAGCGTGGACACCTCCATGGGTCTGACGCCGCTGGCCGGTCTGCCCATGGGTACCCGTGCCGGTGACATGGACGTGGGCGTTATCGAGTATGTGGCCAACAAGTACGACCGCTCCATCTCCTCTGTGATGGAAGGTCTGAACAAGCGCTCCGGCATGATGGGCCTGTCCGGCGTGTCCTCCGACTTCCGTGATCTGGAGGCCGCTGCCGCCAAGGGCCATCACCGCTCCGCCATCGCCCTGCGGATCTTTGAGTACCGTGTACACAAGATGATCGCCGAGTACGCCGCCGCCATGAACGGCGTGGACGTGGTGATCTTTACCGCCGGTGTGGGTGAGAATGCCCCCTCCACCCGTGCTCACATTCTGGAGGGCCTGGAGTTCATGGGCATTACCTGCGACGAGGAGAAGAACAACACCCGTGGTGAGGAGCGCATTATCTCCAAGGATGGCGCCCCTGTCACTGTGATGGTCATCCCCACCAACGAGGAGTTGATGATCGCTCAGGACACCCTGTCCATCGTGGAGGAGAACAAGAACAAGTAAGCTTGTTTGACGCAAGGAGCCGACTGCTATGCAGTCGGCTCCTTATTTTGTTTGTTGGGGAGCCCGGAAATTTTTCCCTGTTGTCCGGTGGAGGGCAACAGGCGGTACAACTTTCCCGGCGGGGACGCCACAGGCAGAAGGGGGTGTGAGAACATGGAGACCATACGAGAGGAGGCGGCGGTATGGAGCTGCTGACGGTTCTGGCGGGCATCTCCTCCTGCGTCACCGGAATCGGTGCGGCGTTGATCCTGCTGCTGCGGCCGGTGCGGGAGGCGCTGACGGGGACGAAGCACCTGCGGGAGGGGCAGAAATGCCTGTTGCGGAGCAATATGCTTCATACATACTATAGTAACAAGGAACGATCTGCTATCCGGCAGTATGAGTATGAGAATTTTCTGCTGGAGTACCGGGCCTATAAGGCTCTGCGGGGCAATTCCTTCATCGACCGCATCTATCAGGAGGTCAAGACCTGGGACATTGTATCATAAGGAGGGCTTTTATGGAAAATCTGGGTATTGCCAGCGTGGCGGCCATCACCGTCATCACCTATCTCATGGGCATGGCCGTGCGGGCCAGCCGGATGGACAACAAGTGGATCCCCATTCTCTGCGGTCTGCTGGGCGGGCTGCTGGGGCTGGTGAGCTTCTATCTGCTGCCCATCCCCGACTATCCGGCGGGGGACCCTATCACCGCTGCGGCGGTGGGCATCGTCAGCGGTCTGGCGGCCACGGGGCTGCATCAGGCGGCCAAGCAGCTGAGCAAGGAGGCGGGCGGAGATGCCTAAGGTGTATCTATCCCCGGCGTATCACTACTGGAATCCCTGCGCCGTGGCGGGGTGCGACGAGACCACCCACAACAACCTCTATCTGGATGTGCTGGAGCCGTATCTGGCAGCCTGCGGCATCCAGTATAAGCGGGGGCCACGACGGACGCCCAAGTCCGGTGAGGACGGAGACGCCCTGATGCTGCAGGCGGTACGGGAATCCGATGCGTGGGGTGCCGACGTCCACTACGTCAGCCACACCAACGCCGCCAACGGCGGCGTCCGGGGCTACCGGCCCATGATCTATCCCGGCTCCGGCGGCGGGCGAAAGCTGGCGGCGTGTATCCTGAAGTATCGCCGGAAAATCTACGACCAGCCCATCCGACTGTCGGAGAGCAGCGTGTGGTATGAGCTGCGGGCTCCGGCGGCGGTGAGCTTCTATGAGGAGCACGTGTTCCACGACAACGCCGCCGACGCCCAGTGGTTCCACAGCCATATGGGCGCCATTGCAGAGGCTACCTGCCGGGGACTGTGCGAGTATTTCGGTATCCCGTACCGGGCGCCGGGGACGGCCAAGCCGTCTCCTGCGCCGACCATCAGGAAGGAGGAACAGGTGACCGTGGAGCTGCGTATGCTGAAGCGCGGCATGGAGGGCGGCGACGTCCGGAGCGCCATGCTGCTGATGAAGGACAAGGGGTACTACCCCTACGCCATCCCCGTCAGTGACAAGCTGTTCGGGGCCAAAATGGAGGCCGGTCTGCGGAAGATGCAGGCTGACCACGACCTCGGCGTGGACGGTATCTTGGGGGCCGCCAGTTGGGGCTATCTGCTGGGGCGATAAGGATAAAGTCAGAGCACACAGCGTAAGCTGTGTGCTCTGACTTGGATGTGTGAGATGCCGCCTTTTTCGTGCAGAGCAGCAGATTTTTGAGTAGAATCGCTGTGCTTGGACTTAGTCCTGCATGATGCGCTTCACGCTTTCACGAAGTTCTTCTATCGTATCGCACTGTCCAATCAGTTCAATAATTGCTCGCAGCAGTGCTTCCGTATAATTCATCTCCATTTTCTCCCTCCTCTCATTCCTTTGTCAGTTGGGTCAGGAAGGCCATGACTACACGGTTCAGATCCTTCATGGCGGCGGGGAAGTTGAAAGCGAAGTCGTGGTGCTCAAACAGGCAGTCCGACACGGACTTGATGGCCATGAACTTCACGCCGTTTCGCAGGCACACCTGCGCCACGGCGCAGCCCTCCATCTCGCACAGCAGCGGGTGGAAGGTGTCGGCGATCCAGTGGGAGCGGGGGGTATCGGTGGCGAACCAGTCGCCGGTGGCCACCCAGCCGGTACGGTAGGGAACGCCGGTGGCATCCATGGCGGCCTTAGCGGCAGGCAGGTCCGCCGTGGGGAACTGAATCTGGTTGACGGTGGACACCAGTCCCACGGGGTCGCCGATGGCAGTGGTATCCACATCGTGCTGCACGAAGCCCTCCGCCAGAACGATGGTGCCGATGGGGACATTCTCGAAGCAGCCGGCCACACCGGCGTTCAGCACCAGATCCGGGTGGTAGAGGCTGATGAGCAGCTGGGCGCCCATGGCGGCGTTGACCTTGCTGATGCCGCAGCAGCAGGCGATGATATGGGGGCGGATCTGATAAAAGGACACGCCCGCCTCCGTGCGGATGGGGGTGCGGGTCTCGTCTGTCAGCAGCGTCTCTATTTCGCCGGGCATGGCGTATACCAGACCAATGGTCATGATGGAGTTCCTCCTTAAAGTGCATATTTTTCTCCATTGTAACGGGATGGGGGACGTGTGTCAAGGGAAAGCGCCTGCGGGAGGGAAAAAGTCCCTCCGGAACCTCCGGAGGGACTTTGGGTGCTTACTCCCGGCGCAGGGCCTCGATGGGGTTCAGGCGGGAGGCCTTGACGGCAGGTACCAAACCGAACACGATGCCGATAACCATGGAGAAGGCCACCGCCACGATGCAGGCCGGGGCGCTGATGGCCACTGCCGTACCCATGACGTGGCTCAGCATCTCCGCCAGACCGATACCGCACAGGGCGCCCAGCAGGCCGCCCAAGCTGGTAAGCACTGCCGCCTCCGTCAGAAACTGCCAGAGGATGCGGCTCTTCCGGGCGCCGATGGCGATTTTCAGGCCGATCTCACGGGTGCGCTCGGTGACGGAAACCAGCATGATGTTCATGACGCCGATGCCGCCCACCACCAGTGAGATGGCGGCGATCCAAATCAGCTGGCGGTTGGTGGTTTCCGACAGGCTTTGCAGCTCGGAGGCCTGCTTCAGCAGGTCCTGTGCCTGATAGGTCAGCTGGCGGTTGGTGACCACCTGACTGTTCAGGTAATCTGCCACGCCGCTTCCGGCCTTGGTCATATCGTTGGTGGAGGAGGCCCGCACGGCTACGTTCATGGGTTCGTCGTAGCGGAAGGCGATGGGCCAGCAGCTCTCCGGGATCATAACGGTGCCGGAGGTGGTGCGGGCGTACATCTGATAATCCTCTACACTGTTGATGACCGGCTGGGAGATGGCCCTCTGGCTCACCACGCCCACCACGGTGAAGGGTTCGCCCTGCATCTCGATGACGCCGCCGATGGGGTTCTGTCCGGGGAACAGGCTCTGGGCCGCCGTCGTATCGATGACGGCCACCTTGCGGCGGGAGGAGAAATCCTCCGGCAGGAAGGCACGACCGTAATTCACCTGATAGCCCGCCACGGAGAGATAGTGGTCGTCCACGCCGTTGAGGGTGCCGGTGAAGGACTGGTTGCCGGCATAGATGCCGTCGGCCCACGTACGCTGACGGTACATGGCCACGGCGGAGACGCCGGGCAGGGCGTCCATCTCGTCCCGCATGGCAGACGTGATGGCGGCGATGCCCTCCGGCAGCTCCCCGTAGGAGAAGTCCACGGTGCTGCCGTCCTGCGTCAGCTGCACCTGCACCATGTCGTTGCCGGCACCGATGAGATTCTGCTTGATCTGCTCGTTGGTACCACGGATGGTGGAGACGATGGTGATGATGGCGGCAATGCCGATGATGATGCCCAGCATGGTCAGAAACGACCGCAGCTTATGGCTCCACACGCCTTGCAGCGCCAGATTGATATTTTCCAACATAGTTACCGCCTCCTTACCAGCTGTACAGGGCATCCACGGTGGCTTCCTCCGTTTTGGCTCCGGACACCACGTCCCGGCCATAGGGGAAGGCCACATAGTCCTCCTGCGTCAGGCCGCCACGGATCTGGGTGTAGCTGTCCCACACCACCTTACCGGTCTGAACCCAGCGCTGCTCCAGCTTGCCGTCCTCCCCACGGGCCATGACGTAACTCTTGCCGTTTTCCGTGCGGACGTACATATTCTCCAGATACAGGCTGCTGCCGTCGCTGTCGGATACCGCCTGATAGCTGATGCTGACGTTCTCCCCCTCCTGCAGCTGCTGATCCTCGCTGACGAACACCTTGAAGGGGTAATAGGATACATTGGGGTTCCCATCACCCCCATGGGAATCGCCGTCGGTGGGATGGGTACTGATCTCCACCACCTCGCCGGTGCAGGCAGTCCCGGTCATCCATGAGCGGATATTCACCGTCTGGCCCACCTTCACGGTGTCCAGCCGCAGCTCGCTGACGGTGCCGGTGACGTAATAGCCGCCGCCGGCAGAGACCTCCACCACCGCCTCGTTATTGGCGGCGGCATCCGTGGGGGTGCGGACGGCCTTGACCACGCCGTCCAGCTGGCTGTACACACTGCTGTCGGAGGCCTCTGCCTGTTTCCGGCGCAGATCCAACTCCGCCATTTTGATGGAGGTATCCGCCTCCTGAATCTCCCGGAGCTTGTCATTCTGCATCCGCAGCAGTTCCTCCTTGGTGTAGGACCGGCTCAACAGGTTCTGCACCCGCTCCAGCTCCTTGCGAAGCTGGCGAATCTCGTCGGTGGTGCCGTCCACAGAGATATCCTCTGCCGCCGGGAGGTCCGCCAGAGACACGGCGATGGTGCCGTCCTCCCCACGGGTCAGGTGCAGCCCCCAGCTGCCGATGATGGCCCCCAGCGTCTCGTCGCCCCGGTGGGTCACCAGCACCACATACAGTTCTTTCTCCCCTTCCGGCAGCAGCACCGACAGGTTCTGCTCCGTCAGGGCGTCGCCGCCGTTCCAATCACAGTAAAGGGGGTCCTCCGCCGTGCCGGCAGCGCTGCCACGCAGCAGGGGCTTGCCGGGCTGGATGGGCTTGGAATCCCGGCGGATGATCTCGTCGGTGGATTCCGCCAGCTTCTTCTCGATCTGAGCCGTCAGGGCGTCCGCCTGCTGCTGGAGCTTCTCCTTATCCTCCGCCAGCTGGAGCTGCTGGAGTTCCTTGCGGGTATTCTCCTGTCGCAGCCGCAGGCGCTCCAGAGCGATGCGGGCCCGCTCCACGTCCAACTCCGTCAGGGTGCTGTCGTAGCTCAGCAGCCGGTCTCCCTTCTTCACCGTCTGGCCCTCCGTCACATAGACCTGTGCGGAGGTCTGGGTCTGGGAAAGAAACACTTTCTGGAGCTTATCCATGGTGACGGTACCGCTGGTCTCTGTGGTGTCGCCCCAATAGTCCGTCATGCTGATGCCCGTCACCGGATACACCTTCACGGTGCTGCGGCTGCCGTTGCGAAGCAGAGTCAGGCCACCCCACACCAGAGCGCATACGCCCACCACGATGCCCGCCGCCAGAAAGGAGCGTTTCAGTTTCTTATTCATGGCTGTCACCTCCGCTGAGGACGCCGTCCCGGATGGTCATGATCCGCTGGGCCTGCCGGGCCACCTGCGCATCGTGGGTGATCATGATGATGGTGGCACCGTTTTCATGGAGCTGACGGAACAGCTCCATGACCTGTGCGCCGCTGGCAGAATCCAGAGCGCCGGTGGGTTCGTCCGCCAGCAGCAGCTTGGGGCCGCCCACCATGGCCCGTGCAATGGCCACACGCTGGCACTGGCCGCCGGACAGCTGGTCCGGGCGATGGTCGATCCGGTCGCCGAGGCCCACCATCTCCAGCGCCGCACGGGCCCGCTCCCGGCGCTCTGCCTTTTTCACCCCGCCGTACAGCAGCGGCAGGGCCACGTTATCCAGCGCCGTCAGCCGGGGCAGCAGATGAAAGGACTGGAACACGAAGCCCAGCTCTCGATTCCGCACCTGCGCCAGCTGTAGGTCCGTGCAGGCGGTGATATCCTGCCCGCACAGGAGATAGCTGCCGCTGGTGGGCTCATCCAAACAGCCGATGATGTTCATCAGCGTGGTCTTGCCGCTGCCGGAGGGTCCCATGATGGCAAGGTACTCCCCCTCGGACACATTCAGACTCACGTCCCGCAGCACACGGGTCACGGTCTTGCCCATGGGGTAGTCCTTGCAGATATTCCGCATTTCAAGGATCATGCTCAGCCCTCCGTCACGGCGCCGTCCGTTACGGCACCGTCGCCGCCCTCCGGCAGATCTAAGCCGCCGTCCGGGGTTTTGCTGCCGTCCGGGGTTTTGCTGTCGTCCGGCTCGAAGGTACTCTGGTCATAGGGGACGCAGGTCATACCCACCGCCAGCGTTTCGTCGGGGAAGGCGATGTAGTCCTCCGCCGCCAAGCCGCTCTCCACGGGATAGGTGGCCAAGTCCTCCTCATAGGTCCCCAGGGTCAGGCCGCGCTTTTCCAGCTTCCCGTTCTTATCCTGTGCCCACACCCACGGGGAGGTGTCGGCATCATTGATGTAGTAGGCAGGCAGATGGATGCCCTCCTGCTTCTGACCCTGACCGTGATCCGGCTCGATATAGACGTGCTGGCCCATCAGCAGGCCGTCGCTGCTGTCCAGCGTCACATAGAAGGGGTATTTGCTGGCGGTGGACACGTCGCTGCCGCCGTCCATGGTGCTCTGATTGCCGCCGGAGACAGGGTTTTTCCAGTCGATGGAGGTGACGCTGCCCTTCCAGACATCGCTGCCCACACGGGAGCGGATCAGCACCTGTGTCCCCTCGGAGAGAGCGGAGGCATTGCTCTCGTTGACATAGCCCTTCACCCGGAAGCCCGCCGTCTCCACGATGGTCACGATGGGCAGTGCATTCCCATTGCTGTCGGTGCCGCCGTTTTCGTTCACTGCCTGCACCCGACCGTCTACCGGAGAGGTGATCTCGGCCTTGCCGACGCTGTCGGTAAGGCGCTGCACCTCCTTCTCCTTCAGGGAGATGTTATACTGCTGCTCCAGAATGGCCGCCGTAGCCTCCCGGATCTCCAGATCGTATTGCAGCTGCTGATCTGGGGAGACGTTGCTCTTGTCCCGCTCCAGCCGGGCCTTCTCCTCCTGCTTGGCGCTGAGGGTGCTCTTCATCTGGTCCAGCTCCAGCTGGGCTTTCTCCAGATCCAGCTGCGCCTGCGTCTGGTCGTAGGTAAAGAGGGTCTGGCCCTTTTTCACCTCATCCCCGGCCTTCACGGCCACGGAGGTCACCTGCCGGTTCTCGTCCTTTGCGATCTTTGTCTCGCCCTGAGCGCTGACGACTCCAGCGAAGCGATCCACCTGTCCCACACCGTTCAGGCCGCAGATCATGGATACGGATTCCACCGACGCCTCGCCTTTGCTGCTTTTTCCGCAGCCCGCCAAGCTGCTCAGCAGCAACAGCGCCGCTAAAAGCAGTGCCATCTTTTTCATGGTCATTTCTCCTTTAATTTCACTGAGTTTTGCCCAAACGGCTCCTTGCGCCGCCGGTCTTTCCTTTTATAGGACGGCAATGGACCGGAAAAGGTTCCCTCCATCGCCTATGGCGGTGAAAATGAGCATTGACAGTCCACTCAACGCAGAGCATGATATATTACAGATATATCATGGAGGTAGGGCTATGGAACCGCTCAGCTATCGGACCTTAGGCGCAGAGGCGTCCCTGTCCCGGCGGATGCCGGAGCGTGTCCTGCAATTTGGGGACGGCAACTTTCTGCGAGGCTTTGTGGATGATTTCATCGATCAGATGAACGAAAAGGCGAACTTTGACAGCAGCGTGGTGATCGTCCCTCCGGCCTCCACCGGCAAGACAGGGCGCATCAACCGGCAGGACGGGCTGTATCAGCTGTATCTACGGGGAAAGCTCAACGGTCAGGTAGTCGATCAGCGACGGCTCATCCGGTGCGTCAGTCGTTCGCTGGACGTGTTCACTCAATGGCAGGAGCTGCTGGATTTTGTATGCGGCGACGAGCTGCGGTTTGTGATCTCCAACACCACGGAGGCAGGCATCGTCTATGACCCCACCTGCCGCTTTGACGACTGCCCGCCCGCCTCCTTCCCCGTCAAGCTGACCCGGCTACTGTGGCAGCGCTGGCACGCCGGAAAGCCGGGGCTGATCCTCCTGCCCTGTGAGCTCATTGCCGACAACGGCACCGTCCTGCGGGACACCGTGCTGCGCCACGCCGCCGACTGGGCGCTGGAGGAGGACTTCCTGCGCTGGCTGCGGGAGGAGAACCGGTTCTGCAATACGCTGGTGGATCGCATCGTCACCGGCTGCCCTGCCGCTCAGGCTCCCCGGCTCAATGCCGAGAACGGCTATGAGGATGCCCTGCTGGATACCGCAGAGCCCTTCGGGCTGTGGGTCATCGAGGGCGACGAGGCCCTGAGCCGGGAGTTTCCCGCCCAAAAGGCGGGGCTTCCGGTGAAGCTCGTGGCGGACCACCATCCCTATAAGGAGCAGAAGGTTCGTATCCTGAACGGCGGCCACACCAGCATGGTGCTGGCGGCCTATCTGGCAGGACACGATATCATCCGGGAGTGCATGGAGGACGAGGCGATCCGGGGCTATCTGGAGGGTACGCTGTTTCAGGAGATCATCCCCACCCGCTCCCTGCCCCGTGAGGATTGCGAAGCCTTTGCCCGTGCGGTGGAGGAGCGAAAACAGCAGAATCGGAGAGCTGAAAATACTGCTGGGGGACTGGGACCCGGAGCGCACGGCGTTTCTGGAGTGTCAGTCCGTCCCGGACGAACTGGATGCCGGCAGGGTACTGCTGCGTCTGCTCATCGACCACGCCGCCAAGGACGTTCGGTGCAGCATCCCCGCCAGTGAGCTGGTCATCGGTCTCAAGTGCGGCGGCTCAGACGGTCTGTCGGGGACCCGCAAGACGGATGCCAAGGGCAGCACCAAGGCCATTTATATCGACGGTGAATTTGGCGGCTTCGCCATTCATCTGGTTCGCAGATAAGGAGGAATCACTATGAGCAAACGTATCGTCACCTTCGCTGAGATCATACTGCACCTGGCTCCCAACGGCTACTGCCGCTTCTTTCAGGACGATCAGCCGCAAGCCACCTTCGGCGGTGACAGCTTCGGCGGCGGCCTGATCTACGCCCTGCTCAACGGCAAGGACAGCCAGAGCGCCATCGAGTTCGCCGTGGCTACCTCGGCCCTGAAGCACTCCATCGAGGGTGACTTC